>Ga0115003_10002838_pt1 | contig 14058 bp, 12 predicted proteins | sample ArcticOcean_MG_C_7_FD_88736 | JGI IMG/M metagenome (GOLD analysis project Ga0115003, IMG submission 88736) | Marine microbial communities from western Arctic Ocean - ArcticOcean_MG_CB11_88 | ecosystem: Environmental > Aquatic > Marine > Oceanic | place: Arctic Ocean: Canada Basin | collected... | reverse complement strand
TCCTTTTTTCTCAATCTTTTTTTCTGGAATTTTTACAACTTCTTTTTTCTCAATCTTTTTTTCTGGAATTTTTACAACTTCTTTTTTCTTATTTTTTTTTGAATCTAACTTAATCTTATTTTCTTCTACATCAGCTTTTATAATTTCATCGTTGAAATTTACTTTTATAATTTGATTTCCACCAAACAGAGCTAAGAAAATAAAAACTGCAGTAGCTGCTCCAGTAACAATTTTGTTCGCTTTTTTTTCTTCTACCTTGAAATAATGTGCCTTATTTAGTGTGTTAACTGTAGTTTTACTAATCCATAAAAGAAGGCTAACAATTTCATCTCTAACTTTAAAAAAGCTTTTATTTATATTTCTATATATAATGGTAAAAAATGATAAAATATTTCCCGAAGTGGAGTTAAAAATATTTGTTAAAATTTCACCCAACGAACTAAAAGGCTTTGTTATTTTTTTGGAATGAATCTGTAAAATATTTTTGTTAATTTCCTTAGGAATTGCAACTTTATTTTTTCTTAAGATTAATTCTATTTGAGATGTAGTTAAATATTTTTTATTTTTGATATAATTTTTAACTTCATTAATCCCATAAATTTGTGCTAACTCAAGTAGCTTTTCTCTATAACTAGTATTTTTTTTCATTTATATGGCCTCAACCGATTCTACTTCTTTTACATAGTGACATAGAAGATTCTGTACTCCTTGCTTTAAGGTCATTAAAGAGCTTGGACATCCTGAGCAACTTCCTTGAAGCTCTACTTTTACTACGCCTTTTTCAAATGATTTGAATTTTATATCGCCCCCATCTCTTGCTACTGCTGGCCTAATTTTACTGTCTAAGATTTCTTTAATTTGAAGCACAATTTCACTTGAGTCTTCAATATTTTTGCTTTTAATTTCTTTATTATTTAATATAGGTAAATTATTCTTTTCAAAATAATCGTTCATGTGTGAAATAACCATAGGTTTCAACACATCCCAAGATACATCATTATTTTTTTTAACAGAAAGGAATTTTTCTGAAAGAAGAATTAGTTCAACGCCTTTATAGTTCAAGAGCTCTTTAATGAAGTTATTATCTATTTTTTCAATTTCTTTTTTTTGAAATTCTTCTGTCCCTATTGCTGAAATAGTTTTTTCAGAGATAAATTTTAAAGAGTCAGGATTTGGTGTTGTTTCTGTTTGTATCATTAAGTTAATATATTATAATAAACCTACTATTTCACGTATCTTTTTTAAGTTCTCCTCAGATTTTATCTGTGCCTTTTCCTGGCCTTTTCTCAAAACTCCTTCTAAATAAACCTTATCATCTAAAAGTTTTTGTATTTTTTTACCAATAGGGCAAATAATCTCAATTAAAGCTTCTGATAGTTCATTTTTCAAATAAGAAAACTCTCTTCCTTGCATTTCTAAAAGAACGTCTGGTAAAGATTTTCCGACAATTTCACCATAAATATTAATCAAATTTAAAGCTTCGGGCCTGTTGTTTAATTCTTTTTCGCTATCTGGTATGGGTGCTGAGTCTGTCTTTGCCTTCTTAATTTTTTTTTTTATATCTTCTGGTGAGTCTTTAAGATTAATTCTAGAGTAGTCCGATTCTTCTGACTTGCTCATTTTTTTAGAACCATTTCTTAAGCTCATTATTCTTGATATATTTTTTTGAATTAGAGGTTCAGGCAAAGGGAAAAAGTCAGCACAGTCAAAATCTTTATTAAATTTCTGAGCTATGTCTCGCGATAATTCAAGATGTTGCTTTTGATCAGCTCCCACTGGCACATGAGTTGCTTTATATAACAAGATATCAGCTGCCATTAAATTTGGGTAGATGTAAAGTCCGACGCTAGCTTTTTCTTTGTCAGAACCGGCCTTATCTTTAAATTGAGTCATTCTATTCAACCAACCAATTCTTGAAACACAGTTTAATATCCACGCTAGCTCAGCGTGTCCACTTACAGATGATTGATTAAAAATAATACTTTTATCTGAATCAAGCCCTGAGGCTAAAAAACCAGCCGTGGTCTCTAATATATTTTCTTTTAGCTCTTTAGGTTTTTGAAAAATAGTTATTGCGTGCAAATCTACAACGCAATAAATACATTCCATTTCCTTTTGTAAGGAAACAAATCTTTTTAAGGCGCCAAGATAATTACCAAGATTTAAATTGCCAGTTGGTTGCACTCCAGAAAAAACTAATTTTTTTTTATTCATACTAATTTATTTTAAAATTTTTAATTTTTAACACCCCTAATAAGTAACATGATATTAAATAAATTGTTGCTACAAAACTTATAATAAATACAAGATAAATTGCCTTAATCTTATTATTGTAGACTAAGCTATCTGAAAAATAATCTAGTCCATAAAATAATATAACTGACATAAATATTGTAGAAATTATAATTTTAAGAACATTTTTTATAAGGTAGGCTTTAATAATTAAGCTTTTATATTTTTTTAGCAAAATAAAATATGTAAATACTCCAAACCATGTAGATATAGAAGTGGCAATTGGTATAATTATAAACCCCACCTCTTTAAAAAGAGTTACACTGATCATTATATTTAATAACACCACCAAACAAGAAATAAAAAAAGGTGTTTGTGTATTATCTCTTGCAAAGAAAAAATTAGAAAGGACTTTAATAAGTGCAAATGCAGGAATTCCGTAGCCAAAATATTTTAATGCTTGAGCTGTCATAAAAATATTTTCTTCAGAAAAAGATCCATAGCCAAATAAGGCATTAACAATTTGATGGGAGCCTAAAATTAAACCCAAGCTTGCAGGTATCGATAGCAACAATGATAATTCGATCGATTTATTTTGAATTTTTATAACACTCAAAAAATTTTTTTTCTTTAGGGCTTTAGTAAGAACAGGGAGTGAAACTGTTCCAATAGCTATCCCGGCAATTGCTAGATTTATTTGGTATACTCTATCTGCATAGTATAAATAAGAAACTGCACTGCTTTCGAAAGAAGCTATAATTGTTCCAACTAAAATATTTATTTGGGTAATGCCAGAAGAAAAAATACTTGGTAAAAGTTTTTTAAAGAAAAAATTTACCTTTTTACTTATTTTAAATTTAAATATAATCGATGGTCTATAATATTTTTTTGTGACAAAAACTAAAAATATCAGTTGTAAAATTCCAGAAAAAGTAACAGCGTAGGAAAGATTTAGTACATAATTAAAGTTAAAAAAATAAGATGTCAGAAGGCTAAAAATTAAAACGACATTTAATACAATTGGTGCGGCAGCTGCAGCTGCAAATTTATTATTTGAGTTTAAGATGCCAGAAAAAAATGAAGATAGGCTGATAAACAATAAAAATGGAAAGGTAACTCTGGTCAATTCTACTGCTAGATTAAATTTTTCATCGCTATCAAAAAAACCTGGTGCAATTAAATAAACTAAATATGGGGTAAAAATTTCTACTATTAAAACAATCAGTAAAAGTATTATTGTTAATAATGTGATGACTTCATCGGCAAAAGCTTTGCCTTCTTTGTTACCCTTAATTTTTTCGGCAGTATAGCTTGGTATAAAAGCAGCATTAAAAGTTCCTTCTGCAAATAGCCTTCTAAATGTATTTGGAAGCCTAAATGCTATAAAAAAAGCATCCGCATAAATGCTGGCGCCCAAGGTAACTGCTATCAAAATATCCCTTACATAGCCAAGCAACCTACTAATTAGAGTATAAAAACTGAAAACAGATGCAGATGACAATAAGTTCATAAAATTTCTAAATTAAGCCACAAATTAATAGTGAAATATTCTAAATTATATTACATACTTAAAATTTAAATGACAAAAAAATCTAAAATCGATCATTATTCTGACAAAGAAGCTTTGGATTTCCATATTAAAGGAAAGGCTGGCAAAATTGAGGTAATTTCATCAAAGCCCTTAACAACTAAGAGAGATCTTTCTTTAGCTTACTCACCTGGGGTTGCAGCTCCTGTTAAAGAAATAGCTAAAAATCCAGAGGCTGCATATGATTACACAAGTAAGGGGAATTTAGTTGCAGTAATAAGTAATGGTTCGGCGATTTTAGGACTAGGAAATTTAGGGGCTCTGGCCTCAAAACCAGTAATGGAAGGCAAAGCAGTCTTATTTAAAAGGTTTGCCGATATAGATTCAATAGATATTGAAATAGATAGTTCCGATACAAATGAAATTATAAATACCATTAAGAATATTGGAAATACTTTTGGTGGAATTAACCTAGAAGATATCGCTGCTCCCGACTGTTTTATTATTGAGCAAAAATTAAAAGAATTATTAGATATACCAATTTTTCATGATGATCAACATGGCACTGCAATTATTACAACTGCGGCACTTATAAATGCACTTGATATTAGTGGGAAAAAAATCAATGACGTAAAAATTGTTGTAAACGGTGCTGGGGCATCAGCTCAGGCTTGCACAAATTTATTTAAAAGCTCAGGAGCAAAGCCTGAAAATATTGTTATGTGTGATAGAAAAGGGGTAATTTTTAAAGGTAGAGAAAATGTTGATCAATTTAAATCCTCTCATGCAATTGAAACTAAATTCAGAACATTGGAAGAAGCAATAAAAAATGCTGATGTATTTTTAGGACTTTCAGCAAAAGATTCTGTGTCTAAAGATATGATAAAATCAATGGCAAAAAATCCAATAATATTTGCTTGCGCTAATCCAGATCCAGAAATCAAGCCAGAGGCTATTGAGGAAGTAAGGTCAGATGCAATTATTGCGACAGGAAGATCTGACTATCCAAATCAAGTAAACAACTTAATAGGTTTTCCTTATATTTTTAGAGGAGCTTTAGATGTTAGAGCTAAAGAAATAAATGAGGAAATGAAGATTGCTGCTGCAAAAGCAATTGCTTTATTAGCGAGAGAAGATGTTCCAGATGAGGTTGTTTCAGCATATGGAGGGGATAGACCTAGATACGGAAAAGACTATATTATTCCATCCACTTTTGATCCAAGGTTAATAAGTGTTATACCCTCTGCGGTTGCTAAAGCCGCAATGGAAAGTGGTGTTGCAAGAAAAAAAATAGACGACTTGGAGGCTTATAAAGATAAGCTGATTAATCGGTTAGATCCTTCGATGTCTTTGATGCAAGGGATAAATGCAAAGATTAAAAAAAATCCTAAAAGAGTAATTTTTGCTGAAGGTGAAGATAAAAATATGTTGAAAGCAGCTGTAGAATTTGGAAAAAATAAATTAGGTATACCAATCTTAATTGGTGCTGAAAATAGAATTAAGGAACAACTTAAGTCTATAGGCCTTGATGAAAACTTTAAAATAGAAATTATTAATTCAACAGACAAAGTAAAAAGAGAGAAGTATGTAAAGTACTTGTATAAAAAATTACAAAGAGACGGGCTGCTCGAAAGAGATGTGGATCGATTAGTGAGGAATGATCGAATTGCTTGGGGTTCTTCTATGATAGCCTGTAAAGACGCTGATGCAATGGTTACTGGGAACATAAGGCATTACGCTGCCTCAATAGAAAAATTAAAAAAAGTTGTCGCTCCCAGACCTGGTGAAGAGATATTTGGTATGACGATGCTTATTTCTAAGGGCAAGACAATCTTAATTGCCGATACAAACGTTAGAGATTTTCCCTCAGCCGATAGGCTGGCTAGTGTTTCAATATCTTGTGTGCGAGTAGCTAGATTATTTGGTTTTGATCCAAAGGTTGCCTTTTTATCGCATTCTACGTTTGGAAAGCCTGTTTCAAAAAATACTAAACATGTAAGAGATGCTATTGAGCTTTTAAAAACCAAAAAAGTTGATTTTGATTTTGATGGAGAAATGCAGCCAGATGTAGCATTGAATCCTATTTACCAAGAAATTTATCCTTTTTCAAAAATTGTTGGAAAAGCAAATATTCTTATGATGCCAGCCCTTCATAGTGCGGCGATATCTACTAAATTAATGAAATCATTTGGAGGTGCAAAACTAATTGGTCCTCTTTTAATTGGGTTAGGCTTGCCAATCGAAGTTGCTCCCTTGAGATCCTCTACATCAGATATTCTAAACTTAGCTTCGATAGCAGCATTTTCTTCTGATGTCATAGACTACAAAAAAAATTAATTTTTATTTCTACTTAATTCAGAGACTAAATAAATTGAAGGTATTACTTTTTGGACGTCGTATATTTTGTTAGCTTCTTTAATAACTTCTTTTTTCTCTTCCTCATTAAGAGCTATACCGAATATATAAATATTTTTATTAATGGTTTCTAATGTGTAGTTAGAAGATTTTACAATTTTACTTAATATAAAAGCTGATCGTAATTGTGCAGTAATTAAAATATCTTTCGCATCGTTTTTGAAATTAGAATTACCTCTTATTGTGATCGCATTTTCAACGGACCTTACTCCCCTAGTTTCCCAAGCTAGTTTTGTCATTAAGATTTTTTCTTCTGGCTTATCTACTCTTCCAGTTAAAAAGATTCTGCCGTCTAAAACTTCGATCTGGATAGTTAAAAAATATTTTCTGAACCCTGTTTTTTTTACTTTTTTATCTTTATCCGCCAAATTTTCAGGAGACGGCTTTAATTTAGAAATTCTGGCGAGTAAACCTTTTTGCATAATTGTATCGTCAATTTGCATACCTACTGTTCTAGGATCAAAGGATACACTAACTCCCCTCCCAAATGAGCTAAAATTTTTTGTACTGCAGCTGGTTAATAATATTAGAATTATTAGAAATTTAACTGTTGTTTTCATCATTTTTAATTTTTAGACAAATCTCATATACTTTTTTTTTTGAAATTTTTTCTCTTTTTGAGATTAATTCTACGACATCTTTCATGCTATATTTTTTTAGATACGTTATTGCTTGATTTTTAATATTAATATCTGTCACAGTTTTATTATTATTATATTTTTTAGAGATTACAATAGTTAGTTCGCCTTTTAGCGAAGGCTGAAATAGCTCCACTAGGTCTACACTATTTCGATAAAATGTTTCATGCATTTTAGTCATTTCTCTAGCTATTAACAAATCACGACCGGTAAAAAAAGATTTAAATTTTTTTAAATAAAAGTTAATTTTAATTCCAGGCACAAAAAAAATAATTGAAAAATTGATGTCTTTTAATTTAGATAAAATCTTTTCAACTTCTTTATCTTTTTTTGGTAAAAAACCATAAAAAAGAAATTTATCGTCATAACCTGATATGCTCATTGCAGATGTTATTGATGATGCCCCAGGTATTGGATAAATTTTTATTTTATGCTTAATGCATTCCTTAATTAGTATCTGACCAGGATCAGATAGAGAGGGCGTTCCTGCGTCCGAAATTAACGACAAAATCTTGCCTTGATTTAAGTATTCAATGATTCCATTAAGTGTCTTTTTTTCATTAAACTTATGATAGGAGATTAGTTTTTTTTTAATTTTAAAGTGGTTTAATAATTTTAATGATCTTCTTGTGTCTTCGCATAAAATAATGTCTGATTTTTTTAATACACTTAATGATCTTAATGTAATATCATCAAGATTCCCTATTGGAGTAGATACTATGTATAAACCTGGTAAAATAACACTCATTATATGATTAAAAAAATTATTATAATTTTATCCTACATATTTTTAGTTTTTAACAGTAATTTGTTCGCAGATAAATCAACTAATGAACTTAAAATAGGTCTATTAGCTCCCTTTTCTGGTGAATATAAAAATTTAGGAAATTCTTTACTGCTATCTACGCAATTAGCGCTAGAGGAAATAGGAGATAATAAAATTAAGATTATTCCAAGAGACTCTGGGTCAAATAACAAGGAGCAGCTTAACACTGCAATCAAAGAAATTGTCTCAAGCGGAGCAAAAATAATTATAGGGCCAACGGATTCGAGTAACTTTGATCAGCTGGGTAAGTATAGTGATATTATTTTTATTTCTCTATCCAATAAAGAACCAAAGATCGAGAAAAATATAATTAGTATCGGAATAAGTTTTGAATCACAAATAATAGCTTTGGATAAATTTATTACAGCTAAAAAGAAGAAGAAAACTATTTTTATGTATCCTGAAAATGAGTATACAGACTTTATAGATAAAAAATTAAAACTATCAAAACTAAAGAATTATAAAGTTTTTAAATATGATTCTGACCCAAAAATTTTGACTGGACAAATTGAAAAACTGACCAATTATTCGCAAAGAAAGAGAAATCTTAATTTACGAAAAAAAATACTCGAAGAAAAAGATGATTTGAATTCAATAAGAGAGCTAAAAAAACTAGATCAAATGTATACTTTGGGTAAAGTCAATTTTGACTCGGTTGTAGTAATTGATTTTGGTAGTAACTTAAAAAGTGTTTTAACATCACTGGCTTTTGCAGATGTTAGTGATAAAGAAATATTGTTTACTACTGTCAATCAGTGGTTTGATGAAAGCATATTTTATGAAAACTCAATAAAAAACTTATATTATCCTTCAGTTAATTTAAAAAAATTTAAAAAATATAATGATAATTATAAAAAAAAATTTGGTATTGAACCAAACGAAATTACTATATTGGCATATGATGCTTTGGGCTTGATCTATTACGTCTGGAAAAAAAACAACGGCATTCAATCTATCAATAATTTTTTTATAAAAGACAAGATTAAGGGCAAAATAGGGGTGTTTAAATTTGCCGATAAGAGGGTTATTCAAGAACTTAAAATTTATAAAACTCACGATAATAGTTTTATAGAGAATTAATTACTTTTTTTAATTTTTGAAAAGCTAAATACCTATGATCCATTAGCATTTTTTTTTTTTTTTTCATCTGTCCAAATGTGATTTTATAATTATTTGGAACGAATATAGGATCGTAGCCAAATCCATTTTTACCCATAGCCTTACTAGATATGTTTCCAAATATTTTTCCTGATGCGGTAAAAATTTTTCCAGTTGTAGTTTTAAAGCTTAAGCAGCATATAAAATAAGCTTTTGTGTTTATATTTTTTTTACTTTTATTTTTATTTTGTACCATCAAAATTATTTTTTTCATGGCTTTTTTGAATCCACCATATTTTTTTGCCCATCTAGCCGAATGAATTCCTGGTTTGCCATTTAGACAATTTACTACTAATCCAGAATCATCCGACAGAGAAGCTAATTTAGAAAATTTAGAGAAATAATTTACTTTTAATTTTGAGTTAGCAAGGAAGGTTTTGCCTGTCTCTTTTGGACTTTTTATACCTAGGCTTAATGGTGATATTTTATTAAGTTTTTTTGGTAATAAATAACATAGCTCTTTAAATTTACCTTCATTGTGGGTGCCAATTAAAATCTTATTAATTTTTCTCATTTTTATCTAGTAATTGTAATTTTAAGCACTATATAGCAATTATGGAAAAAAATGCTGAAAATAATATAAGTGATACTGAAAATAAGACGGTAGAAGAAAATGAAGTCAAAGAAGAATTAACCGTGGAGGAAAAGCTTGAGCAAACAGAAGAAAAACTATTAAGGTCACTTGCTGAAGTTGAAAATCAACGAAGAAGATTTGAGAAGGAAATTAAAGAAGCTCTAGATTACGGTGGATTTAATTTTGCAAAGGAAATGATTTCAATCTTAGATAATTTGCAAAGAGCGCGTATTTCTATAAAAAATGACGAAACACTAAAAATAAACAAAGATTTAGATAAATTTTTAGGAAACATTGATATTTTGGAGAAAGATTTAGTTTCTATATTCGAAAAAAATAAAATACAGAAAATAAACTGCATTAATGAAAAATTTAATCCTAATTTTCATCAAGCAATGCTTGAAACTGAAGATGAAAATGTTGAGCCTGGTACGGTTTTGCAGGAAATTCAGGCTGGTTATATGTATGAAGAGAGATTACTAAGACCTTCTTTTGTAGGGGTGGCTAAGAAAAAAATGCCTGAAAAGGAAGAAAAAAGTCAAAATTAGCTATTGATAGCCTTGTAGTCTTAAAAAAAACACCTATATAAAAAATAACAAAAAAGGAAATAACAATTATGAGTAGAGTAATAGGAATAGATCTTGGGACTACAAATTCATGCGTGTCAATTATGGACGGCTCTCAAGCAAAAGTATTAGAAAATGCAGAAGGAGCTAGAACCACTCCCTCTGTCGTCGCTTTTATAGAGAATGATGAAAAGCTTATTGGTCAACCGGCTAAAAGACAAGCTGTAACTAATCCGGAAGATACTATCTTCGCCTCAAAAAGATTAATTGGAAGAGCTTTTGAGGACGAAACTGTAAAAAAAGATATTGGGAAAGTTCCTTTTAAAATAATTAAATCTGATAACGGTGAAGCCTGGATTGAAGGTAAGGGTAAAAAATATTCCCCGTCACAAATTTCGGCTTTTGTCTTACAAAAAATGAAAGAAACTGCTGAAAAATATTTAGGTCAAGCAGTAACTAAAGCAGTAATTACGGTTCCAGCGTATTTTAATGACGCTCAAAGACAAGCAACAAAAGATGCAGGCAAAATTGCAGGACTAGAAGTTTTAAGAATTATAAATGAACCTACAGCTGCAGCTTTAGCTTATGGTTTAGATAAAAAAAATGGTCAAAAGATTGCCGTGTATGATTTAGGTGGAGGAACTTTTGATGTTTCTATTTTAGAAATAGGTGATGGTGTATTTGAAGTTAAATCTACTAATGGTGATACGTTTCTAGGTGGCGAAGATTTTGATGACGAGATAGTCAACTATCTTATCAATGAATTTAAAAAAGATAACGGAATAGATTTAAGAAACGACAAATTAGCATTACAAAGATTAAAAGAAGCAGCAGAAAAAGCTAAGATTGAGCTGTCTTCAGCAACACAGACTGAGATTAATTTACCTTTCATTACGGCAGATAAAACTGGTCCTAAACATTTAAATCTTAAATTTACTAGAGCTAAGCTTGAAGCGCTAGTTTCAAGTCTAGTAGAAAGAACTCTAGAACCATGTAAAACAGCTTTAGAAGATTCTGGTTTCTCCGCAGCAGAAATAAATGAGGTTGTCTTAGTAGGCGGCATGACAAGAATGCCTAAGATTATAGAGACGGTAAAAAATTTTTTTGGCAAAGAGCCAAATAAAAGTGTCAATCCAGATGAAGTAGTTGCAATGGGAGCTGCGATTCAAGCTGGAGTTTTACAAGGAGATGTTAAAGACGTCTTACTGTTGGATGTAACACCTTTGTCGCTTGGCATAGAAACTCTAGGCGGTGTATCAACTAAATTAATTGATAAAAATACGACAATACCAACAAAGAAAAGTCAGGTTTTTTCAACTGCTGAGGATAATCAACCTGCAGTTTCTATAAGAGTTTTACAAGGCGAAAGAGAAATGGCTTCAGATAACAAGGTTTTAGGAAATTTTGAACTAGTGGGAATACCTTCCGCACCAAGAGGCACTCCTCAAATTGAAGTTACTTTTGATATTGATGCTAATGGCATAGTAAATGTTTCAGCTAAGGATAAGGGAACTGGTAAGGAACAAAAAATACAAATTCAGGCTTCAGGTGGGCTATCTGATGAAGAAATTAAAAAGATGGTAAAAGAAGCTGAGGCAAATAAAGAGGCGGATAAGAAGAAGAGGGATTCAGTGGATGCTAGAAATCAAGCAGATAGTATTATTTTTTCGACAGAAAAAAGTTTAAAAGAACACGGAGATAAAATTTCTGCTGATGAAAAAAAAGCAATAGAGGTCGGCATTGTTGATTTAAAAAAGTCACTCGAAGGAACTGATTCAGAAGAAATAAAGAAAAAAACTCAAAATCTAATTCAGGCCTCGATGAAGCTAGGAGAAGCGGTTTACAAGAGTCAGCAAAAAGAAACGCCAAATAAAGAAAACACTGAGAAAGATCCTAAAGCCGAAACTAAAGACAAAGAAGATGTTGTAGATGCAGACTTCGAAGATGTAAAAGAAGATAAAGAAAAAAGCGCCTAAGAAATAATAAAAGAGGAGACGTCCAGTGGCTAAGAGAGACTATTATGATGTCTTAGGTATTTCTAAGTCAACATCCAAAGACGATATAAAAAAAGATTATAGAAAATTAGCCCTAAAACATCACGCAGATAAAAATAAAGGTGACAAAGCTTCAGAAGAAAAATTCAAGGAAGCAAGTGAGGCTTATCATATACTTTCTGACGACAAGAGAAAATCAAACTATGATCAGTTTGGCCATGCCGCTTTTGAAGGTTCGGGTGGCGGTCAAGGGTTTGGTGGATTTGACACATCTTCTTTTTCAGATATTTTTGAAGATTTTTTTGGAGATTTCGGTAATGCCTCCACAGGACGATCTAGCAATAGAGGCAACGATTTAAGATATGATTTAGACATTGATCTTGAAGAATCTTATTCAGGATTAGAAAAAAATATAAAATATACAACTTACAAAAAATGTACGGATTGCACAGGCAGTGGTGCTGCTAAAGGATCTAAACCAATAAGTTGTAGCTATTGTGGAGGAAAAGGAAAAGTAAGATCTAACCAAGGATTCTTTACAGTTCAACAAACATGTCCACAATGTAGTGGTTATGGTGAAACTATCGGAAAACCATGCGGAGCATGCAGGGGCAATGGTAAAGTTCAAAGCAGTGAAAATGTTACAGTAAAAATACCAAAAGGTGTTGATGATGGAACAAGAATAAGACTTTCAGGAAAAGGTGAGGCAGGCACAAAAGGATCTTCTAATGGAGACCTATATCTTTTTATTTCTATAGATAATCATAATATTTTCAAAAGATCGGAAGAAAACTTATATTTCGAAATGCCAATAACATTTGCTGATGCCGCATTAGGTACAACAGTTGAAGTGCCGTCGATTGATGGAGGAAAGTCTAAAATTAAGATTCCAGCAGGAACTCAACATGGAAAGCAATTTCGATTAAAGGGTAAAGGCATGCCTATTTTGAGAAGAAATATCTTTGGTGATTTATATATTAGAATTATAACCGAGGTTCCTATATCATTATCAAAAAGACAGAAAGAAATTTTAGAGGAGTTTAAAAAATTGGAAGAAACAAAGCCAAATCCCGTTATTAAGAATTTTTTTGAAAAAGCTAAAAATTTTTGGGAATCAAAATAATGAAAAAAATTAATTTAGCAATTACAGGCTGCATGGGCAGGATGGGGAAACATCTTATTGAATCTTCACGAAATCATAAGAATTTTAAATTGGTAGCACTTACTGAAAATAAAATTATTAATAAAAAAATAAGTGGTGTTAAACTTGGCTTAAATAATGAAGATGCATTCAAAAAAGCGAATATAATAATAGATTTTACTATTCCGAAATGCACTTTGGAAATACTTAAAATGGCATCTAAACTTAAGAAGAAAGTTGTTATAGGAACTACGGGCTTTACTAAAAAAGAAGAAATTATAATAAAAAAATATTCAAAAAAAATTCCAATACTTAAGGCTGGTAATATGAGTTTAGGAGTTAACTTGCTTATATATTTAACCGAAATTACTTCGAAATCTCTTAATAGTAATTTTTTAAGCAAGGTTTATGAGGTTCATCACAAACATAAAAAAGATCACCCATCTGGAACAGCTTTGATGCTTGGTAAGGGGATAGCGGCAGGGAAAAATAAAGATTTTTATAAGTTAATAGGAAAATCCTATTTAAATAAAAAATCTTTCCCTTATGGAAAAAAAATTAATTTTAATTCTCTCAGAAAAGGAGATGCGGTTGGGGAGCATGAAGTAAAGTTTTCTAGTGGAAAAGAAATAATTAGTTTAAATCACGAATCATTTGACAGAGCTCTTTACTCTGATGGAGCCCTGACTGCAGCACAATGGTTAATAAATAAAAAACCTGGTCTTTATTCAATGAGAGATGTTTTGAATTTTAGATAAGTTTAAGACAATGAATGAGCAGCAAAGAGCAAAATTAATATTAAAATTTTTAAATAAAATTTATCCAAAAACTCCGATACCCCTAAAACATAACAGCAAATTTACACTCTTAGTTTCTGTCCTCCTGTCTGCACAATGTACTGATGTAAATGTTAATAATGTAACAAAGAAAATATACCCGAAGTACAATAAACCTGAACATTTTGTCAAACTAGGTAGAAAAAAGAT
>Ga0115003_10002837_pt1 | contig 14064 bp, 11 predicted proteins | sample ArcticOcean_MG_C_7_FD_88736 | JGI IMG/M metagenome (GOLD analysis project Ga0115003, IMG submission 88736) | Marine microbial communities from western Arctic Ocean - ArcticOcean_MG_CB11_88 | ecosystem: Environmental > Aquatic > Marine > Oceanic | place: Arctic Ocean: Canada Basin | collected... | reverse complement strand
GTCGCGGACCTGCTCCACAACGTCCGCGTTTGCGGCGATCACTTCATCCACGAAGCCATCGATCGCGCCCACATCCGAAACTGCTTCCAACCCTCGCTCCACCATCAACGTTTCGGGATCGCCTCCGTCGGAAACCAAATCAGGGAAGAGCTGCGACGCGCTCCTGGCCGTTAAACGACCCTCTTCCACGAGAGCGATCAGCTTCCCGAGCATCTCCGGAGTGAGCGATAGGTCTTCGAGTTCGCACTCTCGCTCTTTGAGTTCGCGCAGCACGTCTCGGGTAATCCAGTTGGCGGCAACCTTCGGTGCGCCGCAACCCTTTGCCGTCGCTTCGAAGAAGTCCGCTAAAACGCGCGTTGCGGTCAACACACCGGCATCGTACGCCGAGAGCGCGTACTCCGTCTCGAAGCGGTTGCGCTTCTCTTCCGGCAGCTCCGGCAGTGCTTCTCGTACGGCCTCGATATGAGCGGGGTCAATGCGCAGAGGAATCAGGTCAGGATCGGGGAAATAGCGGTAGTCGTCCGAGTTTTCTTTCAAGCGCATCACACTGGTGCGATGCCGCTCGGGGTCGTAGGCCATAGTCGCCTGCACGATGTCTTCGCCGTCTTCGATCAACTCGAGCTGCCTAAGCGCTTCGGCCTCGATCGCGTCTTCGACGTTCGTGAAGGAATTCAGATTCTTAATTTCAGTTCGCGTGCCGAATTCGGGAGCACCGCGAAGTCGAAGCGACACATTCGCATCGCAGCGAAACTGCCCCTTCTCCATATCGGCATCAGACACGCCTAAGTACCGAAGGATTGATCGAAGAGCGCGAAGATAGGCAGTCGCTTCCTGTGCCGAACGCATGTCAGGCTCGGAAACGATTTCGAGTAAAGGCACGCCTGCGCGATTCAGATCGATGCACGAATCGTCAGAACCTGCGATCGCAACGTCGTGAATGGACTTGCCCGCGTCTTCTTCGATATGCGCGCGAGTAATGCCGATCCGCTTTCGCTCGAAGGTTGGGACAGCGCTCTTTTTTTTCTTCTTCCCTTTACCCGTTCCTGCCGAACCGCTTTCCCCATCGTCTGCGACTTCAACATCGATGTCTAGCCAACCGTCGGAAACGATCGGCTCCTCGAATTGCGAAATCTGATAACCCTTAGGCAGGTCCGGGTAGAAGTAGTTCTTTCGTGCGAAGACGGAATACGGATTTACTGTGGCATGAATTGCGAGGCCCAAGCGGATCGAAAGTTCGACGACGCGCTCATTCAAAACCGGAAGCACGCCGGGCATGGCGAGATCAATCGGATGCACCGAATGATTCGGTTCCTTGCCGTACTGCACGGGTGCGGGGCTGAATAGCTTCGAAGCAGTCTTGAGATGCGTATGCACCTCAAGGCCGATCACCATTTCATATCGATCGGGCAATACGGACATCAGGCGATCTCCGGCGGGCGCGCGGCGTGATGATCGGTTCGGCGCTCGAATGCATCACCGACCCGAAGGATCGTCGCCTCATCGAGCGATTTGCCGATCAGTTGAAGGCCGACGGGCATGCCATCTGCGAGGCCGCAGGGCATCGACAATGCGGGAAGTCCAGCGAGGTTCGCGGAAACCGTATAGATGTCGGACAAATACATAGAAAGCGGATCATCGGCCTTCGCCCCAAGCGCGAAAGCAGTTTCGGGCATCGTCGGCGTCGCAATCACATCACACATCTCGAAGGCGTGCTCAAAGTCGCGACGAATCAGCGTCCGAACTCTCTGCGCCTGACCGTAATAGGCATCGTAGTAGCCTGCGGACAACACGTACGTCCCAAGCAAAATTCGACGCTTCACTTCCGCTCCGAACCCCTCGGACCGCGAACGCATATACAGGTCCTCGAGATCCTCAACCTTGTCTGCACGCCGGCCGTACCGCACGCCGTCGAAGCGAGCGAGGTTGCTCGACGCTTCCGCCGTCGCGATCACGTAGTAGGTCGCGATCGTGTGCGGGCTATTCGGAAGCGAAACGGGGACCGTCTTGGCGCCGGCTGCTTCAAGCTCGGCGATCGCATCACGAACTCGCGCAAGCACAGCGGGATCAACACCCTCTTCCACGAAATATTCTTCCGGCAATCCGATCGTTAGGCCTTCTACATCTCCCGTGAGCGCATTGCCTAACGAGGGAAGTAGTTCCGGAACCGACGTAGAGTCTCGCGGGTCGTGTCCGCCGATGACCTGTAGTGCCGCCGCACAATCCGAAACGCGCCTACCCAGCGGGCCAATCTGGTCGAGAGATGACGCGAAAGCTACAAGGCCCCAGCGCGACACACGCCCATAAGTCGGCTTCAAGCCCACCACGCCGCAGAAACTCGCCGGCTGCCTAATAGAGCCGCCCGTATCCGAACCGAGCGCAATCGGAACGAGCCCAGCCGCCACTGCCCCGGCACTTCCGCCAGAACTCCCACCGCATGTGTGATCGAGTTCCCAAGGGTTATGCGCCGGGCCGTGGATCGAGTTTTCCGTCGAGGACCCCATCGCGAACTCGTCCATATTCGCGCGCCCGACCAAGATCGCGCCGGCCGCTTGCAGTCGTTCGACGACGGTTGAGTCGTAGGGCGAAACGAAGTTTTCGAGGATTCGCGAGGAGCAGGTCGCCGGCTCGCCCGCATGCACGATGTTGTCTTTCAGAAGAACCGGAATGCCGTCGAGAGGCGACAAGGCCTTACCCGCAGCGATTCGTTTGGATGCGGCTTCGGCTTCGGCGCGTGCGGATTCCGCCCGAGTCGAGACGACAACCGTCAGCGCGGCAGTCTTTTCGATGCGTGCAAGACTCGCTTCGACGATTTCAGAAGAGGTTGCGTCACCGCGGTCGAGACCTTCGCGGATCTCCGCGAGGCCTCCCGCCAACAAGGATTCAGCCTGGCCCATCGGACTATTCTTCCTCCTCGAGGACTTTGGGGACCAGGAAGGCCGTGCCTTGACTGGCTGGCGCATTCAAGACCGCGAGCGCCGGATCCATCGGTTCGACAGGGGTGTCGGGCCGGAGAGGGGTCGAGAGCTCGAAGCCATGGAGCGTGGGCGGAACGCCCTCGGTGTCCACGGCATTCAGCGATTCTACATGCCCCAGAATCCCCTCGAGATCCTTGGCCATTGCTGCCTGCTCTTCGTCGGAGAGGGCAAGTCGAGCGAGTCTAGCCGCATGGGCCACGTCTTTGGGTGAGATTCCTGACATCCGAGCGACCTTAGCACGGCCTGCGGGGGCCAAGGCCGTTCTTCGATTGCGCGCGTCGGGTCCGAGGGTTAGCGTGCCGGCCGCATATGACTGAACTTAATGAACTTTTCGCTGACATCGCCCCCGATATCCAAAAATCCATCATGGAACTCGGCTGGACAACCCCGACCCCCGTTCAAGCGGCGGCCATCCCTAAAATGCGCGAGGGCGGCGATCTAATCGTCCAAGCCATGACCGGTAGCGGGAAGACCGGTGCTTTCGGTATCCCGATCGTCGAAGCCATCGACACGGAACTCGCGAAGACCCAGGCCATCATCCTACTGCCGACTCGCGAACTCGCGAATCAGGTCGCGGTGGATCTGGATGCTCTCGGGAAGAACCGTGGCGTTCGCACGCTGCCCATTTATGGCGGCGTCGCGTATGGCCCCCAACTCGCAGGACTCGAGGAAGGCGCCCATATCGTTGTCGGTACGCCTGGCCGAATCCTCGACCACCTCAAAAACGACCGAATGGACCTCAGCTCGACCAAGATCCTCGTTCTTGATGAAGCAGACGAGATGCTTTCTCTCGGCTTTTGGCCGGACATGAAAGAAGTCGCGAGCTACCTGCCCCGCAAGAGACAGTCGCATCTCTTCTCGGCGACGATGCCCGAGAAGGTTCGCTCGCTCTCACGCTTCTTCTTGACGGAGCCCCAGGACGTTACGATCGCCGACGAAGGCGGACCGCAGAAGATCGAACATTGCTTCTATATGTGTGCGGCGGCTGAGAAAGAAGCCGTCCTCGCGCGTATCCTCAAATACGAAAATCCTGAGAGCGCGATCATCTTCTGCAACACGAAGGCAGACGTTCGCTTCATCACGGCCTACCTCTCAAAGCGCGGCTTCAATATCGATCAAATCTCCGGCGACTTACAGCAGTCTGCTCGTGAGAAGGCGCTCAACAAGATCAAGAGCGGCAAGCTGCGCTTCCTCGCGGCCACAGACGTGGCGGCCCGTGGCATCGACATCTCAGACCTGGCCTACGTCTTCAATTACACAACCTCCGACTCACCCGAAGTCTATGTCCATCGCACCGGTCGAACCGGTCGCGCGGGCAAGTCCGGCGTCGCAGTCTCGCTCATCTCCGGCCTCGACATCGGCAACTTCAAGTTCATGCAGACCGTGAACGAGATTACGATCACCGAGAAGAAGGTTCCGACGGAACGACAGCTCACGCGACGACTCGAGAAGCGCGAGAAGGAACAATCCGAAGAATCCGACCGAAAGGCCATCGAAGGCGAGCTCGACACGCTCCGCGAAAAGTCGAACAAAGACCTCGAGGCCGTTGGCGCAGATGATGCCAAGGCGCGGGTCGACCGAATGCTTCCCTTTGTACAGAAGCTCGCCGAGAACGAAGAGGGAATGCTTGAGCTCGCTCGCTTCGCCGCGGGGTACTTGATCGGGAAGCCCGCAGCGGCTCCCAAGGTCAAAGAAGTCAAAGTAAAAGCAAAAGACGACGACGCCCCGCAAGTCGAAGATCGTGAGACCGAGCGCGCCCGCGAAGACGCCAGCAAGCCTGAGGGCAGCCAGAGACGGCGATCCCGAACGGGCAGCAGCGATAGTGGTGGCGGCAGCGGTGCTGGCGGAAGTCGTGGCCGAAGTGGTGGCGGAGGCGGAGGCGGCCGGCGTCGACGTTAAGTCGCTTCGGTTCGTTTGAGCTCCAGCTCCGATTCCCTTTGTAACTCCGGCTTCAACTGCAGGCCCGCCTGAGCCCTCAACCGGTTCCGCCCCCGTTGATCACGAGAGAATGGCCGGTGACCCAGCCCGCCTCTTCGCTGGTCAGGTACACAACCCCGGCGGCGACATCCTTGGCGGTGCCGACGCGTCGCATCGGATATGCGGCGCCGACGTCCATGCTTTCCAGGAATTCCTTGGGCACGGTGTCAATTAGGCCTAACACGACACTGTTCGTGGTCACGCCCTTCGGCCCATATTCTTTCGACAGCGTGCGCATCAGCCCTTCCCCGCCCGCTTTCGCCGCGCCGTAGATCGAAGAGCCATGGGAGCCTGTGCGGGCGGCATCGGAAGACACGCTCACAACACGGCCCCAGCCTCGCTCCGCCATCGATCCCAGCACGTGATGCGTGCAGTTGATCACGCCGTCTAGATTCATTCCGATGAATTTGGGCCAGCTCTCGCGGGGCGTTTCTAGAAAGGGCATCGGCCACATGCCATCGGGAGAGCCACCGGCGTTATTCACCAGAATATCGATCGGGCCAAGCGCTTCGGCCGCCCGCGCGATTGCCTCACCACAGGAGTCGTAGTCACTCACATCGAAAGGTGCAGCCACCGCGCGCCCACCCGCGGCGGTAAGTTCTTCGACCATCTGCTCTGCCGACCCCGGAACGAAGTCGTTCACCGCTATCGCCGCCCCCTGCCCAGCCAGAGCTCGCGCCACTTCTGCGCCAATCCCACGGCCGGCACCCGTCACCATCGCCACTCGTCCCGTCAAATCGAACATCGGCCCGCCTCCACATCGCACGTGAAGACGTGCGGCAATCGAATCTACCACTTCACCCGCTTACGCGAGAGCGTACGCCGGAGATCGAGAGCCGGTATTGCGAAAAGGGCTCAGCCCTCCTCCGAAGCTGCCTCTTTCGTACGAGGTAACTCGACATCGAGATCGACGCCGCCCGCGTGCAGATGTAAGCGGCCGGCGCATGGATCGATCCAGATCCGGTCTTCGCCAGCTCCTGCTGAAACGGCTCCGCTAGGCGTCTCGGGCGGCTCGCCCCCTTCAAGATGAAGCTCGCCCTCGCCGAGCTGAATACGACGTTCCCGACCACTCACGACAACCGTCGCCAACGCGCCAGAAGCATCGGCTAAGAGCAGCGATTGCTCCCCTTCGACCGGACGTTTACTGCACCAATCGAGCGCACCCTCGAGATCGGGAAAGCGTTGCAAGCATTCTTGCACGAGAAGTAGCGAGGTTGGATTGCCGTCCCGGCCTGGGCTTCCCCAAAGCAGCGGCCCGGCCACTACCGCAAGGCCGCCCTCGTTCAGTCCCGCAACGGACGACACCAGCCAAGGCAGCGTCACTTCGACCGAACGAAAGCCGACCGCGGGCCGACTCTCTCGAACGATCCATCCGGATTCGGTCGCGGACGCCTGGGGCAAACTTCGTTCGAGGCACCAATGCTTGGCGTCACCACTGGAGGCGGTCGAACGCGCACGCAAAGTTGAACGCCTAGACAACACGCCCGCCTGAGCACCACCGGCTCGCAGGCGCAGATGAATCGCGAGCACCGTATCGACAGGCAGGTCCGCCTCTTTAGCGACGCCCTCGAGTCGCTCGGCTAGGTGCGCGAAATGCCGAAACATTTCCCGGCCTGCACCCGCACCACGCACAGCACCGATCGCGAGAGACCGAAGGCTCGGGCGACGAGAGCGGTTCATAGGAAGGCCAAGCCTTGCGGCCTCTTCCCGTATGGCAGCCTTCGAAGCCGCGCCTTGTGCGAGGCCCATATCGCGCGGATGTCCGGCGCATTCGATCGTGGTCAGCATGGTCTTAGGGGGTCCGGTCCGAGGAGTGCAGCCGCGCCAGGGGTGGCATCGGCGGGGGCGGTCAGGCCGCGAGCTTACGGACGCGACCCGGCCATTTCAACTCGGCGCCTCGCGGGGCGACCCGGCCGGGCGGGGACCGGACTCTCCGCGTATCATCTCGGCCATCGAACCCGCGGGCACATGACGGTGCCCCAGGTGGGCATGCACCTTGAGGTCGATGGGAAGAAGCGGATCATGACCGGGGGGATCATGGAAAAGTTGCGTATCGGACTGCTCTTTGGAGGACGCTCGGTTGAGCACGATGTCTCGCTTGTTTCGGCGACATCGATTCTCGGAGCCCTCGACCGGGAGCGATACGAAATTTCGCTGATCGGCGTGGACCAGGCGGGCGGCTGGCACCTGATCGATGCGACGGAGCTCGAAGCCATTCCCGGGGCGACCCTGGCAAATGTGCTGGAGCAGCCGGGCGTCTTCTTGCCCGCGACCTCGGGGAAGGCCGCGCTACGACCTGATTCCCTCGAGGCGAGCGCGAGCGGCGACGCCCATCAGCTCGACGTCATCTTTCCGATCATTCACGGGCGCGGCGGCGAAGACGGCGCGCTTCAAGGACTCCTCGAATCGGCAGACGTTCCTTATGTCGGCTCCGGCGTGCTCAGCTCCTCCGCCCAAATGGACAAGGACTTCGCCAAGCGGCTCCTCGCCCAAGCGGGCATCTCCGTCACCCCTTGGCTCACCTTCAGCGCCGCGGACCTCGATCGCGATGGCATCCCCGCCGCCGCGGAACGTGCCGAGACGGAAATCGGTCTTCCCGCCTACGTGAAGCCAGCAAACTCCGGATCCTCGATTGGGATCACGTGCGCAAATGACATGCCTGAACTGGTTGCCGCGATCGCCGACGCGCGCCGCTATGACCGCAAGGTTCTCGTCGAAGCTTCCGTCGATGGACGGGAAGTCGAAGTCGCCGTGTTGGGCAACGATGTGCCGGAGGCCTCGGTCGTCGGAGAAATTCGCGCAACCCAAGCCTTTTATGACTACGAAGCAAAATACGCCGACGGGGGGACCGAGCTGATCATTCCCTCGGATCTCGATCCGGACCTCGCCGACACGATTCGCGTGATGGCGGTCGAGGCCTACCGCGCACTCGGCGCCGAGGGGATGGCTCGCGTTGACTTTCTTATAGACCGCGAGACGCACCAAATCTACGTGAACGAGCTGAACAGTCTGCCCGGCTTCACAAGCGTGTCTATGTATCCGAAGCTTTGGGAGGCAACAGGCTTGCCCTACCCGCGCCTTCTTGACCGCTTGATCGAACTCGCGATCGAGCGCCATGCTTTCCGCGCAAAACTCGAGACTCGGCCGCCTGCGTCCGACGCCTCCAGCGGGAATTAGTCATGTCGGCCATCGAGCTCCGCGGCCTCGACCACGTCGTCCTGCGCGTCGCAGAGGTCGACCGCGCGCTCGCCTTCTATTGCGGCATCCTCGGCTGCACAGAAGAGCGGCGCATCGAGGAGTTGGGGCTCATCCAGCTCCGAGCGGGCGTATCTCTCATCGACCTCGTCGCTATCGACTCGCCCCTTGGACGAGCCGGCGGAGGCGCCGTCGATAACGAAGCCCGCAACGTCGACCACTTCGCGCTCGAACTCGCCAGTTTCGACGAAGGCGCGATCCGAAAGCAGCTCGAAGCGCACGGAATTGACTCTGGCGACGCGAGACGCCGCTATGGCGCCAAGGGCTTCGGCCTCTCGATCTACCTGAATGATCCCGACGGCAACACCGTCGAATTAAAGGGACCGCCTAGCACCGATCCCGAAGCCTCGTCCGATTTAGGGTCGTCGACAGACTCGGCCAATGTCCAATGAGCGACGCGAAGCGACAAGGTTGGAAAGCGACACGCCAAGAAGTCCTCGCCGCGGTTCATGCCATGGACCGCGAAGGGTTGACCGAAGGAACCGCGGGGAACGTTTCGGGACGCACGCCTGATGGCTGCGTTGTCCTCACGCCCGCAGCCATGAGCTATCCCAGTATGCGCGCCGAAGATCTCGTCGTGACGGATCTCGAAGGCAAGGTCTTGGACGGCGAGCGCCTTCCAACTTCTGAGCAAGACCTCCATCTAGCCTGCCTTCGTAAATACCCCGAGATCGGAGCCGTCGTCCATACCCACGCGGTTCACGCTTCGATGTTCGCCGTCGCTGGCCATGCGATCCCCTGCGTGCTTGAAGAATTCGAGTACTACGTAGGCGGAGACGTCGCGGTCGCCCCCTATCACCGAACCGGCACGAAAGCCTTAGGCGAATCCGCCGCGGAGCACGTTGGGGACCGTGCCGCAGTCCTACTCGCAAATCACGGCCTCGTTGTCGTCGGAGCCTCTCCAAGCGAAGCACTCCAGCTGACCCGACTCGTCGAGCGCGCCGCCATGATCATCTCAGGCGCCACGAGACTCGGAACTCCACCAACGCTCCCCGATGCGATTCGAAGCGAATTCAAGGCGTCCTACCTCGAACGCCGAACAGCCGCTGCAGCTCGTTAGGGCTGAATACTCCGCACGAACTCGTTGCAGAGTTACAGCCGGAGGGGTCCGCCGCGCGCGGTTACGCTCGTACTTTCCGCAGCTCCGCTTCCAGTGCTGACTTAAGCGTCGGATACTCAAATGCGAACCCCGCTTCCTGCAAACGCTTTGGTACAACTAGACGACTCCCCAGCAGTTCTCCCGAAATTTCCCCGAGCGCGATCTTCACTGCGAAAGCGGGCACCGGAATCACGGCCGGACGACGAAGCGCTGCCCCAAGCTCTCGCGTTAGTTCTGCATTCGTCACCGCCTCTGGCGCAACCGCATTCACAGGTCCCTCGATAGGCTCATCCAGGCAGAAGAGAATCGACCGCACCAGGTCGTCCGCATGAATCCACGGAAAATATTGCTCTCCCGAGCCAAGGCGACCGCCTACCCCAAGCGAAAAAGGCAATCGCATCAAAGCGAGTGCGCCGCCCTCCCGAGCGAGAACGACTCCGATCCGAAGGTGTACAACCCGAATGCCCGCCGCAGCAGCGGCGGCGGCGGCAGCTTCCCAGTCTCGGCACACCTCCGCCAAGTATCCCTCCCCCATAGCCGCATCGTCCGAAAGACTCTCCGCCCCGCGATCGCCGTAGTACCCGACTGCGGATGCGCAGATGAAGGTCGAGGGCCGATCATCCGGCGTGCGTTCCAGAATTCGCTCAACGAGTCGCGTTGTCGAGTCGATGCGGCTCGCGCGAATTCGCGTGAGCCGATCCGCACTCGGCAGCCCGCCAAAAACCGGCTCTCCCGCCAAGTGAATCACGGAAGCCACCCCGTCGAGAGACGTCGGACCTGGATCAATACCATCCCAGGACCCCGCGTCGACTGCCACCTCACCTTCCGGAGCCGCGCCTGATCGTGAAAGCGTCCGCACCCAGGCAGATCGGCGAGCGAGCCCGGGTAAGAGCCGCCTACCTACCAGGCCCGTCGCGCCCGTCACTAGAACGCCCGACCTAACGCCCTCCCCATCCTCTCCGCTAGGCGAGCCCACAAGTCTAGAGTCCACTTCGTTCGTACCCATATTATTCGAATACTCCGTGACGACCCGCGCCCTTAGTAAAGCGCGTCGCACCTTCTCGCGTTTCCCCGGACCGGATCACTTCGATCCCCAACCGAGTTTCTTCTTTGAGCGCGTCATCCATTCCCAAGTTCCATTGATTGATCACGGAGCGCCGATCATTCCGCATACACAGTTGCGGAAAAGATCCGATCTCCCGAGCAAGCTCGATCGCGGCCGGAAGCGCTTCTCCCGGCTCGACCAACCGGTTCACCAAGCCCATAGCAACCGCCTCGTCAGAAGAGACGCCACGTCCCGTCAAAATCATGTCCATCGCATGGCTCTGCCCAATCAACCTTGGCAGCCTAATCGTACCGCCGTCCACAAGCGGCACCCCCCAGCGCCGACAATACACACCGAAGATTGCATCCCGCGCGGCGACACGAAGGTCACACCAAACGGAAAGTTCGAGTCCGCCCGCAACCGCAAAGCCTTCGACGGCAGCGATCACCGGCTTACTCAAAAGCATTCGCGTGGGCCCCATAGGTCCATCGCCTTCGAGCTTCACCTTGTTGGCGTTCTGGCCCCCAGAGCTCGCCTCCTTGAGATCTGCCCCCGCACAGAAATAGCCACCTTCTCCCGTCAGAACCGCGACCTTGAGCGAGTCGTCTGCGTCGAAGCCACCAAACGCCTCCGCAAGCGCCTCCGCGGTTTCGCGGTCAACGCAGTTTCGGACTTCGGGGCGATTGATCGTGACGATAAATACGTCGTCGCGGACTTCGGTACGGAGCTTCATGAAGACCTCATAGTGCGACCCCGAGGAGAGCCCCGCCGAAGCCGTCAGACTCGCGCTCTACGACATCCTCGAGCAGCTCAGAAACGAAACCACTCGACGTGAGTCGACGTAGAGCAGGCCCAGTGATTAGGCGAGTTCGAGATTCGCGTAGCGGACCATCACGGTCTTCACGCCAGCGCGCTCAAATTTGATACGTAGCTTCTGATTCAGATCCGATCCCATCACGGCCAGGACTTCGCCACGGCCGAATACCGGATGTCGCACCAGCGTACCGATCGCGATCCCTTCGCCGTCATCGACACTCTCTTGGGCGTACGAATAATCGAGGCGGCCACCGCTGCTACTGCCGCCGCTACTCGAACTAGAGACTCCCGCACGGGAGCGCGCACCGCGGCTCGCTGTCCCGAGGGTTTCAATCAACTCCTCGGGGATCTCCTGCAAGAATCGACTAGGCGATTGATAGGAGCGGTCTCCGTAACGGAAGCGTTCCGCCGCACAGGTAATGAACAAATGTTCCATAGCCCGAGTCATCGCGACATAACAAAGCCGTCGCTCCTCCTCGAGTCCCGCTTCATCTCGGCTCGAAGAGGCATGAGGGAAGATGCGCTCTTCCATGCCGACCAGGAAGACGATTGGGAATTCGAGGCCCTTAGCCGAATGTACCGTCATCAAAGAAACTCGGTCGTCCCGGTCTTCGTAGCTATCCAAGTCTGAAATCAGCGCGACTTGATCGAGGTAGAGCTCGAGTTCGCTTCGCTCTTCCCCTGCCAATTCGTCTTCATTGACCACGTGGAAGTCCCGAGCTGACGAAAGCAATTCTCGAAGGTTGTCGAGTCGCGTCTCAGACTCGGGAGTGTCTTCTTTTTCGAGCGCGCGGATATATCCCGTCGCATCCATCACCCGCGCGATCATGTCATCAAGAGGCAGCCCGTCGAGGGTGCCGCCGAGCGCTAGTCCGCCTTCCGGCGCGGACGCGAAGGTGTCCATCATCTCAAGAAAGGCGGCGAGCTTGCCAGACGTGCGACCGACGAGTTGGCCCTCCACGGCTTCCCGCATCGCTTCGAGCAAAGGCAAGCCACGCTCAATCGCGAGGGACTCCACCTTCTCGAAGCTCGCTTTGCCGATTCCGCGAACCGGCTTGTTCACAATTCGGCGAAGGGCCTGATCATCCCGCGGATTCACGAGCAGACGGAGATAGGAAAGGATGTCCTTGATCTCGGCGCGATCGTAGAAACGCTGACCGCCAACGATGGTGTAAGGGACATCGTATTTCAGCAGCTCTTCTTCAAAGCTCCGCGACTGTGCATTCGTCCGGTAAAGGATACCCATGCTGCCGTAGGCAACTTCTTCGGCACGATTCGCCGCGAGCAAGTTCTTGACGACGAACTGAGCTTCCTCTCGATCATCCTCCGCTTCAAAGAAACGAATAGGTGACCCACCCTCACGATCTGTGAAAAGGTCCTTCTCTTTTCGGTCTAAGTTATTCGAGATCACTGCGGAGGCGCCCGAGAGAATCGGTTGCGTTGATCGGTAGTTCTGTTCGAGCTTGATCACCTTCGCGTCGGCGTAGTCTTGCTCGAAGTCGAGAATGTTGCGGATATCTGCGCCACGCCATGCGTAGATCGATTGGTCCGGATCGCCGACGACGCAGAGATTTTGATGTTCCGCGGCGAGCTGCCCGATGAGGCCGTACTGCACGCCATTCGTGTCCTGGTATTCGTCCACGAGGATATAGCTGTACTTCTCGCGATAGTATTGGAGCACGCGTGGGTGGCTTCGAAAGAGCTCCGCCGTCAACAGGAGGAGATCGCCAAAGTCGAGTGCTTCGGAATCCGCGAGCTTCTTCTGATATTTCGCATACAGCCCCGAAACCATTTCTTCATCGAGGTCATGCGCTTGCTTGGCGGCAGCCGGTGGAAGCAGGCCAGCGTTCTTCCACTGGTCAATCTGCCAGCGGATCCTACGCGGGTCGTGGACCTTCGGGTCGAGGTTGTTCGCCTTCAGAACATTCTTGATGACGCCAATCGAGTCGCTGTCGTCGTAGATAACGAAGCCGCGACTGCGGGCGAGATGACCGATATCTCGGCGAAGAATTTTAACGCCGATCGAATGAAAGGTGCCGATCGAGACTTCGCTGGCCACGGGACCTAACAGCTTCTCAACCCGCTCCTTCATCTCGCCTGCGGCCTTATTCGTAAAGGTCACTGCGAGAATCTGATCAGCCGGAATTCCGCAGACACCGATCAAATAGGCGATGCGGGAGGTCAACACACGAGTCTTGCCCGAGCCTGCGCCGGCAAGGACCAAGAGCGGTCCTTCCGTCTGCTCGACGGCTTCACGCTGCGCGGGGTTCAGTCCCGTAAAGATCGCGTCGAGGAGAGCATCCGAAGCGGATCCCGTCGGTAAGGCCCCGGGTCTAGTCGCCGTCGCGGCGCCACTCTCTATGGCACTCTCGACGGCATTATTCGAGCCATCCTTCGCGCTATCCTTCGCGCTAAGAGCCGGCGTAACAGCCGGTCCATCGAAGAGTTCATCGAGGTCTGCATCGAAATCGCTATTCACGAGGGGGGTCCCGGCGCAAACGACCGGGCTTTGGGGGGAATCAGCACGATCGATTAGGCGGCAAACGAGGTGCGACCAGCATAACCGATGGCCCCGGGCCTCGCTTCGCAGACGAGCGCCGGATTACGCGCGCTCAGTCGGATCCGCACCGCCGGGGCGCCCGGATCCGAGCGACGCGGCGAGCGCTTGATGGTCAGCAAAGGGAGGGCCTTGCTCTTCATCGTTCGGGCGCGCGGCAAGAGAATCCTTGAACGCAGCCATTCGGCGCAGCGGCGCCTCGAGCAGCCCGTCCGGCGCGCCTTCGAGTCGCGCCAAAACTTCTTCTCGCAGGTCCGCCCGGGAGCAGACCAGGATCGAATCGACTCCGGCTTCGAGTGCGCCCAGGCTGCTTTCTTCCACGCTGAAACGGCCGGCGATT
>Ga0115003_10002835_pt1 | contig 14067 bp, 8 predicted proteins | sample ArcticOcean_MG_C_7_FD_88736 | JGI IMG/M metagenome (GOLD analysis project Ga0115003, IMG submission 88736) | Marine microbial communities from western Arctic Ocean - ArcticOcean_MG_CB11_88 | ecosystem: Environmental > Aquatic > Marine > Oceanic | place: Arctic Ocean: Canada Basin | collected... | reverse complement strand
CATGCGTTAGTAGTGATGATTCACAGTCTCTGATTTTCTGCATAACTTCCTTAGCTTTTAATTTATCTTGCTCTAAACTTAATCTAGTATCTTCTTGTATCTTTATAGATGCACTCTCTCGCTCCTTGCAAAAATTACAATTAGGATCAAATGTGTTATTATTAACTTCAAGCTTTTCTAATTTATACTTAACGTCAACCTTGATACGATCTCGCTCTGCTTTTAACTCCTTGACTACCTCACGATTATTAGTTAATATCTTAAATGTTTCCTCTACTTCAGATACGTTATACTGCTCGAGTATAGTAGTAGCTTTTGATATTTTCTCTTTATTCTCTATTGCAATAGCTTCATCAGAATGTAACCTACTGGTTATCTCTTCTACCTGAGTAATATACCCTACGTGTTTAATTTTCATCGAATCAAGATCCTCATTAACTGACTCTATCTCTATTATTTTAGATTGAAGTAATCCAATACGTTTATCTAAAGTATATATCTTACCTGTTAATGAACTAGAAGATTTTTTTACCTCTTGTTTACGTTCACGTTTTATTTCAAGTTCCGTCTCTGCATCAGCTAACTGTTGTGTAAAATCTGTCTTCTTAAAATCTTTTAATAATGCACTTACATCCTTTATCTCATCATTTGCTGCCCTCCACAAATCATCAAACACTTTAATATCTAAAAATTGTGCTAATAAATCTTTACGTTCTGATTGAGATTTATCTATAAATCCTGTATTATTATTTTGTAATGATAGTGAGGTTAAGATAAAGTCTTCAAAGTGTCCTACGTGTGAGCTGATATTCTTATTGGTATCATATCTAGCTTCACCATTAAGTGAGACTTCACTACCTTGCTCATCAAGAGTCCAGAAATTAACCTTGACGGAATATTTACCCTCCTTCCACCCCTTGAGACCTTTGCTTCCGTTTCGTTCTATAAAATAGTCTTGACCATCTATCTTGAAATGTAACTTACAATGGAATGTGGTCTTCTCACTATTCATAACATCTCTAGCTTGAGATGATCTACTACATTTATCAAATAAACAATATGTAATAGCGTCTAATAATGCGCTTTTACCTGATGCATTAGGCGCAAATAATCCATAAACACCTTTCATGTTAGTAAAATCTACTGAGTTATCTAAACCGTAGCTGAACATATTACTGAATTCAAACCTCACAGGCTTCCATGTCAAATTTCTGAATACATCTACTTGCGGTATTGTGCTGTTTAATTCTTTATTTATTTTTTTAATAGTTTTAATAGTATCATCTTCTAAGACAAAGTTACGCTCTAGATAATCGACTATTAATTTATTTTGATAATTAGTATCTCGAACATCACCTAAACCTGCATCTTTAGCATTCCTATCACCACTTCGCTGATCTGATAGTCTATCCGTTCGTATGATAGCCACATCCTTTAATTTAGACGTCTTACGAATTTTAGTTAAGATTTTTTTAAGCTGGGATTCTTCTGTTTTACAAACTTTAATACGTAACCTAGGATATTTAGGCATTACTATCTCGTCTACTATTTTACCATCATGTATCTCAAGAGTTACATAAGCATAATCGTTTTCAATAATCCTATATTCAGGTTTACGATTTTTTACATCCCATAATATATATCCATGATTAGTAGGATGTTCACCCCAATTCTGACATACCAGAGAACCTGCGTACGCAATAGTTTTTGCTTTGTTAAGGTATTGTTGCTTATGTATATCACCGAGCAGGACCATGTCGTATCCGTTAAATATATCTGAGGTAACTTCACCTGGTAACTTAAATCCAACATCAGTAGTTGCATTTTCAACTGAACCGTGGTATAGAGCTAATTTTGTTTTTTCTGTTTTAATATTTTTAGATAGGATATAATCCTCTGGTTGATCGAATACAGACATTACATTAAATACACAATCAGCTATCTCATAAGTACCATTATCTTTTAGATAATAAAAATTATCTAGATTAAGTGAGTCAACGATAGGTGATAGTGCATCTAATCTACTTTTATTATTTAGATTGCAATCATGGTTACCTGCTATAAGAATTGTAGGTGCTATATTACTTAACTTAGTAAATAAATCACTCATCATCTCGATAAGTTCAGGACTCATTTCTGTCTTAGCGTGCGCTATATCTCCAGCTAAGTATATTAAAGAATTCTCTGGTAAGTTATCTTTTAGATCTTTATACAATTTCCTGAATACTTGCTTATATTCTTTATGACGTCTTAAGTTTCGTATATGAACATCAGCTATATGTGCTATATGCTTTATATTTTTAAATCCTACATCTATTTTATTCAAATCATTTTCTCCTTTATCTTCATCTACATTAACTGGTATGCGGTTAAATCCTTACTATCATGTATTACTGTATTAATTCTAGAAAATCCTAGATCACTCGGATCTTCATCTTGTAGATCAATTAATGTAACTGATACACCATTATTAATGAAGTATTCACAACTTTGTAAAGCTTTAGAGCGAGCGTCTCTATCTAAAGCTATATTAATATTTTTAACGTTATTCTCTACTACTGCTTTTTTAAGCTTCTCCAATACTATTTTTCCAAATAGTGGTATTGCGTTACGCTTTACAGCTAATGCATCGAATACACCTTCAACAACTGTTATTGGTTGACTCCAATCAACGTATAATTCAAATCCTATAATATCTTTTGATACTTTAGGGTTTTTATGTTTAAAGGTTGCATCAGTATAGTATGATCTACCTGTGAAGAAGTTGAGTATACCATCTTCGTCATAACTTGGAATTATTACCATCTTATTATACGGCCCTGATTCACAATACCCAATATTATATCTTAAGATATCTTCACGTGAAATATTACGCTTCCGTAGATAGCTCAGTGCATTCCAAAACTCCGGATTACTACTCTCTACATGTAAAAATGATTTGAATTCTTGAGGTAGTGCTAGATCATCATATGCTTTTTTAACTACTGATGGTGATATATAACCAGTAAATTCTTGTAGTTTTTCAAAATGCATCTTAGATGCTTTAAGCTTTTTAAATAAATGAAATAAACTTCTGCCTTTTACACCACAAACCCAACATTGCCACATATGAGTACGTAGGTTTACTTGTAGTTTCTTTTTAGAATGGTGACAAAATGCACAATTAAACGATACTTCATCATTTTGTAAAGATCTGCCTCTATTAAGTAAGGACTCAAGTAGGGTTTGAAGTTTTTTAAGCATATAATAATATACGAAAATAATCTAAATAAACAAACAGTTTTACTAGTTTTTTTCAGTATACCAAGTGGCTGGTATTGATTTATCTGCCCATACTATTCCATGCTTATTACAAAAGTCTGCATAAGTCGTTTTACTACCTTTTCTAATTTTACCTTTGGAGTTTTGGAATACCATTCTAATATCTAAGTCTGGGTGTTGTTTCTGTATAAGAAGGTGTTTTTTACGGTCTTCAAGTACCCACCTACCTTTAGTTTCTACCAAAATACCATTTGGTAAAGTAAAATCAATTGTATAAGTGTGAGTTGTTTCTGGTTTAATATACGGGATTACAGTTACTTCATATTCAAATTTAATTTTAGCTTCAGTTAATTCACCTGAAACTTTATGTTCGAATCCGCTTCGATACCCGTGCTTAATAGCATTAGCTCGTGATTTTGAAATTTTTCTTGCCATAACTTATTATATATAAATAGGAATATTATCTATCAAACTTAACTACAAACGTCATATCAACGTTTTTCAGTTTCTGTATAGGTCTAGCTAGCTTAGCAACTGCAAGCAATCTACCACTATCATCGTACAATCCGATAGTAGTTACATACGGATTAAAAGTAGGGTCGGTTGCGAAATCAGCTAATTCTTGAACAGATAATATATCTTTACATGGTCCAAGACTGGTTTTACGAGCAGTTGGATTGGTTGTTAAATTGAAATCAGATGACTTACTGTGACATCTAATCTGCTGCTCAAATAACTCTCGAGTATTTTGAAATTTTAACTTGAAGTTATTACTAAAAATTGCATTTGAATTATTTCCAACTACTGCTGTACCGGCATGTAGTGATCCAGAGAAATACATCGGGTAATGTGTATTAGTTAGTGCAAGTATACCGTGTTCATAAAATACATTTCCTACATTATTAGTTTGATAAGCTGATGGGGTATTAAAGTTGTTATCGTATAAAGAAAATATTTCAGTTTCTGATAGTGAAGTGTCGTAGAATCTTATCTCATCTAAGGACCCGCTAAAAGGATTTTGAGGTGGAATAATATTTGAAGTTGTAGCTGGATGATATCTGGATCCAGTAGCCCATGCTGCACCGTTATCTCCTAAAAATATATCAGATATATTATCAGTACATTTTAAAGTATCAGAGATTTCATTATCTAATATACCGTTTATCCAGATAGATACATCAGTACCTTTTTTCTGGATGACTACATGGTTATCAATATGTGGATGTAGAGCAGTTTTTATTCTAAAAAAGTAGTACGATCGCCATCAGATCTTTGTAGCACTATTGTATTTAATAATGATCCATCTAAACACCCACCAGTTGCATCAAATAAAGCTCCATCCTTTTCATATGAAGTATTCTTTAACTGGATATGGTATGGGTAATTTATCTCCATAGAGCGATCTTGAACTTCCTGCATAAATTTTTCACCAGTTGCAGCATTCTTTAATTCTTTTTTTCCTAAACCTAGCTTACCTATTAATGTTATATAATCTCGTCCTGCAGTAGATCCAGATATTTGATTATAACATATTTCAGAAGTTCCACCTGAGCCACCATATTCACCTGTTGTATTATATGCTTGTACATCTGTAATAGTATTCACTCCTGGTATTTGATTTTCTGGGATCTTAATCCAGAAGCTAATTGCAAAACCGTCCTCACTACCGAGATTTAATTTAGATGTATGTGGTATACGTATGCTACCACTATTATTAAATTGTGCTCTTATACCTGTAGGTACATCAGTTTGATAAAAATTTATTGCATCAGCATTCCTTAATGAACCACTTTGAGCTCTTACCGCAATCCCTGGAATAAATTTAACTTTATCAGCTATTGCAGTATTTTTATATTCAGAAAAATCTTGTACATGTATAGCTCCCATTCCCTTGTGCTGACCAAAATCAATTGATTTACTCATCTGACCTTCAATCGTATATAGTTCGTTAAATCCATAATATGCTAGTAACTTTTTTGGACTTGCAAATGATGAAGTGTGTATAGCTTTATCTATTAAATTACCATACCCATCATCAACTAAATTAAAGGAAGCAGTTACTGGAGGTGTTCTTTCTAATGCCATCTCAGGGTGTATTATCAGGTTAGCTATTTGTGTTTCGTCTAATGTGGATTCATAAAATCTTATATCATCCATTGATCCAGTAAATGCATTTTTTAAAGTATTAGCATTTGAATTATTATCTGCTGCACCAACCCCTACAGATCCAGAAGCTCCAATATACATATGTCTATTATACTGTATTGATGATGTTACAAATCTACTTGTTAGGTTTGACCAATCATTAAATTGACTTTCATTATTATCAATATCTAATGAAGCGGTTGCGTAGCCTACCCTTTTAATATACTTGTAACCCGTCGCCTCGGTTGGATCTGGTCGATATATTCTTAATGTGGTTTTAGCCGCTCGTCCCCATGGTGGTAATTGCTCATAATATGAACCTGAGGTACCTGTTGCAACATCACCTGGCCAGAATTCTTGTGTAACTGAGATGAAGTTGTAGGATCCGGTTGCGAGTGCAAATCCTTCACTAACTGCATCACGTGACGCTGAAGTTGTACAATTGCTACCTGTTGCGCCCCAGAACATTTGAAGTGGGACTATACCTTTTGGATTAAAAGCGCTTTCAGACATAGAGCTAGTTAATATATTTAATTCAAAGTATGAATTTTTATCTCTTGTTATAATAGTACTTTGCCCAGGAGCTCCAGTAACATTACCCGCACCTTTGTTCCAATCCATAGGAATTACCCACATAGTGACTGTGTAGGATGGCATCCCGTGTTTTTCATTATCAAGCTCTTCATCTGACCACCAGTTTGTGTTAGATATCCCAGCAAAGGACTCACCATCCCTTAATAGTATACCATTTCCTACATTATACGGTATATTATCAATTACAGTGGTACTGCTTACTTTAAAGTGTATACTACCAGTACCAACTTTACCTGAAGCAATTGATGAACTTGCTATTGCGATCCCCGAAATTGAACCTGCTCTTGCAAGATTAATATTTGCATTAAACCTACTACTATCAGTAAAGCGGCTTGCTGAAGTTTCAAATTTAAAGTGACCTGTTAAAATTGGTGGAGTTGTATAAGTTGCTTCAGATGGGGATGGTACCACTCTTTGTCGATCAATAGCTAGTGAATCAATATAGTGATCAGTCAGGTTTACTGACCCGGATTTAATTCGAAGATCATATAACGGGGATGGAATAGATATAACGTGTGCTTGCTTTTGTAAAAATCTATCCTCTTTTTCTGGTATATTACCTCCGAAATTCTCAGCTGGTTTGTCAACTCTTGAATAATATAAATGCTTTATACTATCAAAAATAATAGATTTATATGTACCGTTAGGATTAGTTTCTTCTAAATCTAGAGCTCTACCTCTAACTGAGTCTCCAAAGCTCCAGGAGTGGTGTGTAGCACTTAATATCTGTACACCATAACCGCAACCACTACCAGAGTAGTTAGTTGAATCTATAGTATAATTTTTATGTACATTAAATGATGTAATACTAACATCATTAGAATCTATTTTTTTAAATACTGACATACGTAATCTTTTTATATATAAAACCCTCTATAATAAATATAAAGGGCTTATATAGTTAGGAAAGATATCTAAAGTTATTAATTTTAAAAATCAAGTTTTACTTTTATTAAAGCTTCTCTATCAAACGATTTAAGTAAAGGTTTACTTAGTTTAGCTGTTGCAAGTAGTTCCTGTTTATCGTTATACATACCTACAGTGGTAATATATGTCTTTGGATCTTTAATCATAGATGCGTGTTGAAGCGCTCCTAATGATCCTGTTGTATATGTTGGATTATTACTAAAGTTATAATCTGCATTTTTTACTCGTATATAATAGAAAGTTGATGTTACTTCTTCTTCATTACGTCCTTGAAATCCATAAGTAGAATTATACTCTGCTGATCCAGATATCGCTCTAAATATTGTTCTGTTATAATGGTTGTTAAAGTTAGATTTGGACATCTCAGTAGCTACATTACCTTCTGGAACCACACCTCTTAATTTTAATCTTCCTGGATTAAGTACTATAATTCCTAAATCAGGGTAAACTAATCCGTACCCACCTTTACCTGCATCATTAGAATCTGCAATTAGCTCTCCATTAGCTATTGTTCCACTAACTACACTATATACTCGCTTACCATCCTTAATAGTTGCGCTTGCTCCACCACTATTGTCAATAAGCTTAGTTATATTATTACCAGTAGTTCCTACATTTACTGATCCATCAGCTGCATCTACACTTCCACTTAATACTAACTCCCAGTTTCCTGGATCTAATTTTTCTTTAAGACGACCTCTTTGGAAGTTTATTACGTAGATATGATCTTCATTAGCTGAATTACCAAATGTAAATGTTGTATCACCTGGTGCTAGAACTATATTTTTATATTGTGTATAAACTGCTTTAGTAGGAAAATCTTCGTTAATTATCTTACTACCACTTCCATGCTTATGACCATATGCTACTGCAAATTGGACTGATGAGCCTGCTGCGTCTGATGCACTATTGTATGTATCCCAGTAATACCTGCCTGCATTTGAACTTGTCTGAACTGATGATGTATGAAATGTTACTAGCTCACCTACACCGTTTGACCATAGACCTGCAGTTACTTTTTCTTTTCTATTTGATATAATATCATTAGCTGGATCAAGTCTTGAATATATTTTTCCAGTTGTAGTCTTTTGAGCGAGTGCATCACGTTCTACTACAATCTGATTAGCAAGTTTCTGTGCTTCTCTAATAATAGCACCTCGTGCAGAGTCTGCTGTTGACGGTAATCCATCAACCTGACGTCTTTCTTCTTGTAATTGATTCTGTATTGCCTTTACTTCTGCAATTTCTTTTTCTATCTGTGCTTTTGTTTTTTTAGCCATTTTTATTCCCTATTAATTATAGATTACCACCTGATGTTGCAACTTCCTGCTTATTAACAGTTACTGTTACTGTTGATCTACCACCAGTCTCGTTTCCTATAATAGTTAATGTAGCTGTTTTAGTCTCTAGTGGTTGATTCCTTGCAACTACTCTAAAACTAAATCCTACTGCAGTAATTGATTGAGCTGATTCATCATCACCAACAAACGTTGGTACAGTAGCACCTTGTAGTAGTAGGCTTCTTACTGCTGTACCTACCTCTAGGTATGCTACATCTGAATTACTTAATATAGCTGTATAACCTAGTGTTGAATTACCTCCTTCAAAGTTAGAAGTATTAGGTTTAATTTCAACTGCATCACCACCAGCTACTAGAGTAACTGATGATTGTGGTACTGTTATAACAGGTATACGTGTAGTGCTTTTTCTTAAAGTAACTAACTTATATTTCATAGTCTGTGTTTCATCAGGAATAGCTTCTATTAACGGCATATTATCAATTGCAATTCCGTAATAGTTAGTACCTAATGAATGTGCTGGATTCCATAAACTGTAGTCTATCTCGTCGTCTGCTAATGCAAATTGAGTTATCTTAAAGTCATCTGCCCCTTTTGCTAAAATTTCACGCCCCTTCTTGGTTAAGATTGCGTCTACTGTAATTGATGTGTTATCTAAATATCCCATGTTATTCCCTTTTGTTATTGTGTCTTTAATAAATATGATTAAATTATAAAAATTAACGTTTTTTATTCAATACTTAAGTTTCCGCCAAATCCAGCATCTGAACTGATTAATTGATTTGGATCACCAATTGTAAATGATACAACTGGACCACTGTCTGGAGTGGATTTACTATTAATATTAAAATCTGATCCTTTTAATTGAGTACCTATATATTTCAATCTATTAAATCCAGTATTACCGTCAAGATTATAATCTGATACTTGAGCAGCTTTTAAAGATTTACTAGTTGCAAATAAGTTAACTGAACTTCCATTTTCGTATGACTTACCTATTGATGCACTCTTGGTGTTACCATTATAGAAGTATTCATTAGTCATTCTAGTTTCTGAAGTTCTTTGATTACTAATAAAATCCATACTACCTGATTGTTTCCACCCTGGTGTTTTTACTTTAATATATGTTCCATCACTTTGCTTATGTAATCCTGTAAAGCTGTAAGGTGTACCTATCGTTTGATTCCCAACTTTTATTACGCCACCTATATCAGATACAGGGGAGTTGGTTTGATGTGAAACAACACAACTAGCATTATGCTGTGTAAGTGTAGATGTACCGACTGGAGTTGTTTTATTTTGCTGGTTACTTAAAAGTATTATCGGTGAACCATCTGCAGTTTTTATACTGCAATCGATAGTAGTACTAGTAGGTACATGTTTATCTGATTCTGGTACGAATTGCTGAAGTTCTGCAGAAGGTGTAAGTAGTTTAGCTAATGCACCTGTAGTTGTTTGAGGTTCTAATGCAAACCCATACTGAGCAACCTCAGGTTCTGCACAACTAATTTTTGTAGGTGCTTTAGCTCTATTAAATGATGATGCATTTAATGCTATATTTTGTGATTTTGTATCACCAGAAATCTTCATCTGACCTCTACTAGAAGCTTTTGAGCGCTCTAAAAAGTGTGGTTGGATTATAACTCCTAAATCTGCATTTGCTCTAGCTGGTAGGTATTTTTTTAACATAGTAAATAGAGACATATCATATAATTTTAATTCATTTAGATATGCTGCTTTATTATTTTCTGTATTATACTTTTTCCAATATATATCGTTTAATCGTTGTAGATCGTTGTATGTATCATCATACGCTTGCTGTGCATCACCAATGTAGTCATCTAATTGCAGTCCACCAATATGATCAAATATGTCTTTATTAACCTGATCAGTTGGTGAGAAATAAATACCAAGTTTATTACTATCTAATGCATATTTATCTGATGCTGGTTTCTCAGCACGAGAAGTAGGACTTAAATTACGTAATAAACTGTTCTCTTCGCGGCGAATTTTATTACTAGTGTAGTTATTTGGTCCAAGCTCTGGAGTATCTATATAATATAACTCTTCTGAGTATCCGTATTGAGGTAAATTTGGATAATTATTAGCTGATCCTGAAATTGAAAATAATTTACTAGTATCCCAATATTTAGCATTGCTCCTTTGATCTGGATGTAAGCTAGCTATATTTATTGATGCAGATGGTGAATGTAACCCTCTACTACCTGACCAATGATTTACTTTGTCACTTAATTTTAATCTCAGTAATAAATCGCTATATGTAGTTAATCCGTTAGAGGATGCATATGTTTCTGGTGATAATGTATGTGATTCTAAAGCTTGCTTAGATAGTGGTCCTGCGTAATATCTAAGCTCTTGCATAGAGCCGTGAAATTGTTGACCAAATACTGGGTTTATAGATTCAGCAAAATTAACTGCATTACTAGAGGTAATAAACCCACCAAGGTACGCTTTTTTTGATCCTGTTAAGCTACCTGACCATGAATTATTTATAGATGATGACATAAAACCGCCATCAGCATAGCGAGAGCTACTACCCGTCACTATTAAACTACATGATATTGCTTGATCCAGTGTACCATGTTCTGCGCGCATAGCTACTAATTCATACTCAAAATTACTACCACTATGGTAGTTGCTATTAGCTTTTCTATTTAGCATTAATGTCCACCACCCATCACCAGACTCCTTACTATTACCTTTTTCAAAGATTTTAGCTTTTGCAGTATTAACTGAGTGATATCCTGCTCCTAATGAAGTAGCATTACCAGAGCTTGACATAACTAAACTAAAGTGACCATATTCTGTTAAACCTTCTGGTTGATTGTTAGTTTTTAAAGCACTAGAGAAGCTGCGATGTAATACTACACCCATATCATTATTAACTTGCCATAGTGATTGACTTACAGACACACCACTTGCGTTAGGTACAAACTTAGACTCAGGCCATAATCTAAACTCAACTGCATTAGGTGTAACAGCTTCTACTACGTCAACTCCACCTGAGCTATACCTTACTGGACTTATTGCGTTAACTGTTCCATGATGTGGTCCCCAGAATGTAGATACTGATTGACTGTTAAAGTTTAAGCAGTATTTAAAATTACGCTCTTCATATAATGAGGTTTGACCACTCTTTACACTAGAACCATATTCATTTATTGGTAATATATGTTCTGGAATACCATAGCAATTTATTAACCCTCTAGTACCAATTTTAGTTCCTTTAGTTTTTAATAAAAATGGTAGGTTATTTATTATACGTTTCCAGACCTCTGCTGTACGTTGTTTAGAAGACATCGTCTGAATAGAAGCAGTAGGATTATTTTGAACTCTAAATCCATCATCACCTTTCCCTAACTTGTATTGCCATAAATCTTGATTTGGATCACCATCTATTAACTCAATACCAAAAGATTTACCAATGTGGTAAACAATATCATCTGATAATCCTAACTTTCCTTAAAAGTTTGTATTATGATCTCGTTTAGACATATCAGTAAAGTACCGTGCGTATGACCACCATATATCATGTGCTTGACCAGTCATATCTAAAAATCTTAAATATGTCTCGTTATCGTCTTTACCTCCATCGTTAATAAACTCTGGGGTAGTTTTTCTTAACATATTTTGGTTTTGTTTATCAAAAGCACTAGCAGATGCTATTGCTTGTGTATACCATGTATTAGATGTTGAGTGAGTTACATGTAGTAGTTCATAGTTAGGACCAGGCATAAAAATACTATGCACTGCCCAATCAAATAATTGATCTACACTCCAATCATAGTAATCATCTGTCCATCTATCATTTTTGTAGGATCCTGAGTATTTAGGGAATGGAGTTATAGTTGATCTAGACCAATCATGTGACCCACCCTCACGAGAACCTGATTTAGTAATATACTTGCTGTTTGATCCGCTTTCAAAGTATAGCCATTTTTCAAAATCATCAAACTGATTTATTAACTCAACTTTTTGAGTAACCCAGCTTTTTTGATATTGTTTTGCATATTTAGAACCATGTGATCCTGTATACTCATATATGTATATATCAGAAGTTGAATATTCACTGTAATCGAATTCACGAGCTTTACTATCAAAAAGATTAATCTTATTAAGTTTCTGTTTAAAGTTTACTAATCGCTGTTCTGCAGAACTAAAGTGAACATAATTTTCAAATACCGAATAATCAATATTTAATTTCATACCATCTAAGCTTGAGCTAAAGGAGTTTTTTAGTTCTGATTTTATATCACTATCTATACCGAGTAATTGATTGTAGCTTTTATACTCACCCTGAACTTGAGCTGTTGTATTCAGACTTAAATCAAAGTTTGGTCCTGCTATACTGTTTCCTATTAATTCTAGAGGTTGATCTAATATAACTTTATTACTGACAGGTTGAGTTGCTTCAGCTAGTAACCAACATTTAGTATCAGCTACTATATCAGCTGGTATTGGTTGATAAGTTTTTAATAATATTGTATGTGGGTTATCTGGATCAAATGGAAATACATCATCTACTAACCACGCGACTGCTTGATCAATACGATTATAACCAAAATTGATATGTATGTTTGTCCATAGGGGATTATTTGGTATAGCAGCTAGGTTGTTATAAGGACCAGTAACTCCAGAGGTTGATTTTAATTGCTGAAATCTACTATAAAAAGCTTCTAGCTCCGGGCTTGCATTAGCTTCACTATCTTCAAATATAGTTGGTAGTAACCTTACCTCTTTTCTATCTTTACTTATGGAATGTACTTTAAATTTAGGTCCTACAGGTCCTCCAACTGCATCTCTATGAAAATTATATATTACTGTATATGCACCATTTGTTAGATTTAAAGCTTCTAAATCTTCTTTAATCTGTAGGTTAATTTGAGGCATACCCTCAGAATCAGTATCAATAGTCCAGTTTTCAGCTTTATGATTTGAAAAAAGTCGTTCTATATTTGGGTCATATATATGATATTCAACTCTATCGTGTGGACTTTTTCCAAATAGAGGTGACATCATATAGCCACCAACGTTACCACCTAATGCGTCTAGATCAGTATCATTAAAATATTGAGCTGAAACTTGGGTAGTCGCATTTGATATATCGATTAAATTTGAATACTGTGTTGGCATTATAATTTCCCTACTAATTCATTAAAAGTTGTATCTATAGCTTTTCGAAAATCTTCCTTTATAAAAGCTTGACTTCGTAAACTTGTTTTTAGTATTGGTGAATCTTGTGTAATTAAAATAACACCTGATGTGTTTCGTATAATATCAGTATTATTAGGTTGATTTCTAATAACAATATCTTCATCTGTACCGAGAGGTGTATCAGACGCTAACGGTCCTAAGACTCGCCTGCTCTCTTTTTTAGCAAATACAGTAGGATCCTCAATCGTTAATATTAAATCACTCTCTACATCTTCTGAGAACGGTCTAACTATTGGATTAGGGCTATTAGGATTTACTAACTCTCTAGTTGCATTTAATTTTATTGTATTACCTTTTGGCATTTTAATTTTACCTTGAGATTCTACTAGCTCTCTAGGAACTTCAAATATCACCTGACCATGTGAGTCTAAAAACTTTGACATTAAAGGTATTGGTGGTAGTTTAGGTGTATATGTACAACTACCATCATCTTCAGTAGCATCAGCATCATAATTTAACGCAGTTGGATCTATACAACCTTTTACTGGGTCAGGGGCTTCATATTTACACAGACTTGCATCATTAATTGTAGCTTCGGGATCGTAATTTAGTGCGTCTGGATCCATGCATCCCATTTTAACTTTAAAAAGTTCTTGAGCTTTTACTG
>Ga0115003_10002834_pt1 | contig 14067 bp, 9 predicted proteins | sample ArcticOcean_MG_C_7_FD_88736 | JGI IMG/M metagenome (GOLD analysis project Ga0115003, IMG submission 88736) | Marine microbial communities from western Arctic Ocean - ArcticOcean_MG_CB11_88 | ecosystem: Environmental > Aquatic > Marine > Oceanic | place: Arctic Ocean: Canada Basin | collected... | reverse complement strand
TTGCGCGCTGATGCTCGCTGCTTTGAGCAGTGGCTACGCCCTTTCGTCGAGCGTTGGACAAGGTGCAGTACGACGCGAAGTCGAAACTCAGCTCGCACGCTTGTTGAAGGGACGCGTCAAGATTGAAAGCGCCGAGCTCCGGATTCGAGATGGATTCTGGATCGAAGGCCGCAACGTGCGCGTCTATCCAAGCCCCAGTGGACCCGGCTTATCGAGCGACCACGTTTCGGTGCGCATCGACATTCTGGCGTTGGTGGCCGGACGCTTTCGCGTGCAAGACCTTGTTCTCGACGGAATCCAACTCGACATCGAGCGAAGCGTCGCGGACCGTTGGGGCCCGTATCCAATTAATGCCATCGACAAGCGCGGTGGGTCCAGCGAAAACGATGACCTCGAACGAAAGCTCGGTGCGTTTCGCGTCATCGATGTGATCACGCACGTGCTATTGGAAACGCCGTTCATCGCCCAGCGAATCGAAGTGAGCCGCGGAAGGGTTCGGTTGGTCGATCGCTACGTGCGCGGTCAGGGCGAAGCCCCTTTCATGGTGCAGATTGACGGGATCAACGGAAGTCTCGTCCACGACTGGATGGGCAATAGCGCCAATCTCGTACTCGCTGGAAGGCTGAGCGATGCGAATCGACAGGACGTCCCAATCGAAGTTTCCGGTGAGAGAAGAACCGATGGTTCGATGAACCTGAGCGTCGCAATCACGAAGCTCGAACTCGAGAGCTACCGCGACTACTTCCAGAATCAAACCGAGAAAGCCCGGCGCGCTAGGGCATCTGGCCCCCCCTCGGCACTCGATCGCCCCTTCGAGGGGCTCCTGAGTGGTGTGGTGAGATTCGAAACCCCCGAGCTGGAACACGGAGTGCTCGAAATTGATTTACTGGGACGCGATGTCGCACTCGGGGTTCCCCGGGCCAACGAAGTGCTCTCGGTCAACGCCCCGCAACTCAGCCTCCGCACTCGGGTGGAGGTTCATCCTGGCCGAGTCCGCATCAGTGAAGCCGGGCTCACCAGCCCGGATTTTAGAGTCGTAGTTTCCGGTGACATCGAACGTCCCCTTCGCGAATCGTCCCCGACCAATCTCGCGGTCCACTTTCACGACGTCGGCGTCGGTGCACTAAACCGCATCGCACACGCTCTGCCCGAGCGAGGACGCGAGCCATTGCTGCGTGGGCTGTCCAGCATTGAGACTGGCAAGATCGTGCGCGTCGGCGGCAGTGGCACCGAACGCCTGTCGGTCTGGCAAGCCGTACTCCGCGGTGAGCGGCTCGACCACCTGCCCACCGGGCTTTCCATCATGGCCGAAGTTTCCGGCGTCACCATTGCGCTTGGAGAGCACGAACGGCTCAGCGCGTTGTCGGCAACGGCCGTTTGGACCCGCGATCGCCTGCGGATCACGCGCCTGCGTGCCGTGCGTGACGGCGTGCACACGCCCCAGCTGAACATCACCGTCGAGGGCTTCCCCATTCTCTTTGATCAGAGGGAGACCTTCGATCAAAGCCTCGTCTCTAACGCTTCACTCCCTGGCCTTTCCCTGCTCAACCAAGTCTTCGCTCAGTCTCCCGAAGTTGAAGACGAGAACGTTGTCGTCACAGACCGACCTGTCGAGGTTCAACTCGACATCGACTATGTCCAACACAGCGCGTTGATCTGGCCCCTGCGAGACGCCGAGATTGACGCCGTGTTCAAAAAGCGCGGACAGCGTTTTCGTATTGTTCGCGGCACGTGGGGTGGAGCCCATGTGACGGGCGACTTGTTGTTGACCCACGATCCCGATTCCACCCTCGACGCACAGCTCAAGGTTTCGCTCGCTCCACCAGCATCCGACAACGATGCACTCGTGCCACCGGAAGCGACGCCGATGCCGGTCGACAGCAACGCGAAGCGGGCTTGGGCCAGCGGGAATTTCGTGATCGACGGCATGCACGGAAAACACTGGCCGGTTGGGCCGACTGTTGCGCGCTTCGCGTTCTTCGGCGACGAACTCAAACTCGGCGACGTGGGTGGGCGACTGGTTCCGACCGGAACCCTCGAAGGCAACCTTTCCGTCGACCTTGCAAGCCCCGAAGCACTTGCATTCGACACCCAATTCAAAATTCGAGGTGGCGACGCAGGCCGGCTGCTAGAAGCGGTCGGCTTCCCGGACGGATTCGCAAGCGGCACCTTCGATATCGACGGCGATTTCGGTGGACCGATCCTTCCCGACGAAACCGCATTCGCTCTCGTGGCCGGGAAGCTTGAAGTCAATGGAAGCAACGGCGAGGTGCGGCAAAGTATTCCCCTGGTCGCGTCTCTCGCCCACGCTGCCGAGGGGTTAAGCCCGGCGCACGCCAGCGACGCCCTCGCGTACGAGACGGTCAATACCGTGATCGAGTTTCAGCGCGGTCGTATCGCGACCGACGAAATTAAACTGGACGGACCTCTACGCCTATTTATTTCTGGGACATTCGACTTCGCCCGACCCGAACGCGCGATCAACGGTGAGGTCGGAATCTTCCTATTTAGGCAAGTCGATCAGCTGCTCGGCAGTGTCCCGCTGCTCGGCAATCTGATCCCGGGCGGGAAAGGTCGCGGCTTGTTCGGCGTTTTTTTCGACGTCGACGGCACGCTTGAAGAACCGGTTCTCACCGCGTTGCCAATGAAATCTCTAACGGATGGCATTCCCGTTCCCGACCTCATTAAAGCGCCGTTCAGCGCGATCCGACAGGCGCTACAGTCCGAGAGCAAGAAGCAATAGAAGCCGGCTCGCCCAGGTATCATTCGTAAGCCCGCATAAGCCCACACAAACGCGCGCGGCTCGTACGCGCGAAACTGCAACGCATCAAGGTCGAGCGACGCAAAGGAAGATCGAGGTTGAGCAACGCGAACCGCAAGCCCGCGCTCGTAACAGCCAGGAAGAAAATTCTGGCGCGTGATGTCGTCACAAAGAAAATCCGCGCCGCACAACGGGCCGGAGAAAGCGTCGTTTTCACAAACGGCTGCTTTGACCTATTGCACGTGGGCCACCTGCGAAGTTTCGAACAGGCGCGAAACCTCGGGGATCGACTGGTTGTTGCGGTGAACTCAGACGCGAGTGTTCGCAAACTCAAGGGTACAGATCGCCCCGTCGTCCCAGCTCGTCAGCGAGCCGAAATGATCGCGGGCCTTTCGTGTGTCGACTGGGTGGTCGTATTCGGGTCGGCAACGCCGCTACCGCTCATCAAACAATTTCGACCCGACGTCCTCGCCAAAGGCGGCGACTGGGCACTCGACGCGATTGTAGGCGGGCCGGAAGTGACGAGTTGGGGCGGGCGCGTGGTGCGCCTGCGCGAAGTTCCCGGCGTCCGAACCTCCGCACTCATCGATCGTTTGCGACGCTAGCGATGGCAAGCGGGAACGACTTCCCCACTGACGGCCTCGGCGCGCGCAATAGGCGACCCATCGTCGCGGTGGGCATGGCTGTGATCTTGATCGCGACGGCATTCTACTTTCGTAATTTCCTTTTCTACGAAAATCTGCACCCGGTGATCGAGGGTGAAATCTATCGCTCCGCCCAACCCACGGCAGCGGGCCTGCAGCACGCGATCGAATCGATCGGCCTGCGCACCGTTCTCAATCTCAAAAGCAGCGCCTCGGGCGACAACCTAGAGTCCGGAATCTTGGCAATCTCCAAGCAAGCCGACCTAAACCTTCGCTTCGTACGACTCAGTGCGCGCCGATGGCCGAGCCCCCAAGAAGTCGAACAGGTCATCGATGCCATAGACACGTCACCGCGACCGCTCTTGATTCACTGCCAAGGTGGAACCGATCGCACGGGACTCGCTTCTGCGATCGCCCTACTACTGGGAACAGACGACCTTACAGCCGCCGAAGCGCAGTTCGCCTTGCGTTACGGCTATCCCGGCGAGTCCCTAGGCTCGAACCTGCCCGGTTTTCTTACCGCGTACCGCGCATGGCTTGCCACCCGGGACGCGCCTCATTCGGCTTCGCGTTTTCGCGACTGGGTGGCGACCGACTACATCGCCTATTACTACGAAGCCGAAATCGAATTCGAGCCTCCCGAGCGAGGCGTCGATGTCGGCGAAGCTTTTACCATGCGCGTGCGCGTCATCAATCGCAGCACACAACCCATTCCGTTTCACTGCGAAGATGGAGCTGGTGTGCGCCTTTCGATGCGGCTTCGCGCGGTCAACCCTAATCCCCACAACCTCGGCGAGCGCCGATTCTGCGCAACCAACATGTCACTTGCCGCCGGCGAGCAGATCGAAATCGAGACTGACACCTATCGCATGCAGACACCCGGGACCTACCAGTTCACCGCGGACCTCGTCGACGAACATCGCGAGCACTTTTTCGCCGACATGGGCTCCGTCACCACCAGTCGGACTCTCGTCGTTCGCTGACACGACAGCTGCAGCGGGTTCGGGCTGTGCTGAAGTCGAACACGACTCTTGGCGAATCGATCATGAGCGCACTGCCGAACGACGAAGACTACGATGGTCTGGGCCTCACCGAGCAAATCGAAGCCGCACGGCCCTGGAAAGACCAGCTCCGGGCTTGACGCATCGTCTGCGCGGTCAGTCGGCGATAACGTGCCGCACGCGCAACGCCAGCAACGCCGCGATCACACCGAACACCAGGTTCGGAATCCAAAGTGCATAGTGGGCGGCCACCCCGCCGTCGAGGGCGAGAAAACGAGCCTGGGAGAACAAGCCGTAGTACGCGAACGCGAGGATAAGACTGATCAACGCTCCTCGTGAACGTGTTCTCGCCGCACGCCGTAGCCCCAGTGGCACGGCGATAAGCGCGAATGCCATCGGTGCCATGGGAAGTGCATAGCGTCGATGAATCTCGAGCTCGTATTCAATCGGATCACGTTGGTGCAGGTCGCCCAAGTCGCTCCCTTCGCGGGCGCGACGCACCACGTCTTCAAGTTCGTCGAAGGTCATCTGCCTCGGGCGAACCGCCGCGGTGAGGGTTGGGATTAACGCCGACACATCAAACGAATAGTCGAGAGCTTCGAACGCGATCGTGCGAACGCGCTCGGGAACGTTGGGGTCGGCGTCAAGATGCAGCGCCCCGTCCTCTAGCCCCAGCGTAAATGTCTGCCGCACGTCGTCGTAGGAAAAGCGGCCACGTTCTGAAAAAATCACGAACGCGTTGGTCGGGTCCGTGCGGTCAGAAATCATGACACCGCGAAGGTTGTTTTGGCGATCGCGCTCATTTACGAAAAGTGTTCGACCCACGAGACTTCGAAACTTGCCCGGATCGAGCATGCCACCTCGGGCCGCCAAGATTTCGACCACCGCACGAAGTTCTCGGTGAGCGCGGTACTCGACGTCGATCATGATGTAGGCGGAGACTCCCGAGACCACCGCCGCGAGAATCATCATTGGAACAAGCAGAGACGCAAGGCCAAGTCCCGACGCGCCCAACGCAAGGATCTCCCCCTCGGCGGACATGCGACTGACCGCGATAATCATGCCGAACAGAAATGCGATTGGCAGGGTGTAAGCGGTAAGGAGCGGGAGCAAGCAGGCAATGACATCGATACAGTCGTCAAGCGTGGCCCCGACCGCGACCAATTCGTCGAGAAGACGCAAACCGTTCTGCGTCAACAAGACCATCGTGAGCGCAAGGAAGCTCAGGGCGCTGTATTGCACCACTTCCTTCATCAGCTGGAAGGAAAGCATTCGCGAGACTCTCATCGACGCATCGTATCGTCCCGTTGCATGGCAGGCGAGAGGAACTCGGTACCAGGCGTCCCGACCTGACTCGCCGCGGCAAGCGATCGGCTACGAGTTTGACGTCCTCGTGCCGAGCAGTGCGGCAAGGTCGTCGCCTTCGATTTCGCTTGCGTCTAACTTTGAGCGCAGCGCTTCGAGCGAGGAAAGCGCGCTAACCCCCTTTTCTCCTATGGCCCGCAAGACGGCCAAAGCGGCTTCACACTGCACCAGTGCGCACGAGGGACTTCCCTCTCGATCGATGCTCGGCGCAACGAATTCATGTTCCGGCCACGCAGTCAGCCCGAGCAGCAAGTCGGCGGGGAACCAAGATGAATCACCGCTCGCCACCACGATCAAAGCGCGTTCTTCCCGCGCACATTCAAGTCCCGCGGTGAACCCGTGTGAGCCGCTGCACGCGATCAAGCGTCCGTATTGCCCCCAAGACGGGTCGCCTCCGACGATCACCAGGTCCTCAAAGAGTCTCGCGAGAAGTGCCGCGGTGTTTTTCGCCTGGTCGTACCTTTCGCAGCCAGACGCAACGATGAAGATCGCGGACACATTTGCGAGTTGGCCATTGAACTTTCGCGGAGCGCTCATTACACGCCTTCGAAGCCGCGTTCGTGGCCAGCGAAGAAGCCCTCGTCGATCACTTGCACGGTGACGTCACTGCCTTCCGCAAGCTCGGAATCTGCGCCGGGAAAAACGAGCAGGCCCTGGGCCTCGGACATCGAACGAAACACACCCGAACTTTGATTGCCGGTGCTCGAAGCCCAGATCTCGCCGTCTTCGTTTTCAAGACAAACGCGTATGAAGTTCAATCGACCGGGCTGTTTGCGCAGCGCGGTGCGCAGGCGCGCTTGGATCGTCGGACGAAAGTGGGTCGCGAAGCCGCTCATCTTACGAAGCGCGGGACGTACAAACTGTTCAAAGGTCACGGCCGCAGACACCGGGTTGCCCGGTAGGCCGAACACAAAGGGGCCTGCGGCGCCCGGCGCGGGGCCGCGATCGAAGCGCCCGAAAACCATGGGATGTCCAGGTTTCATTTGTACGCCCCAAAATCGAATGTCACAGCCGAGTTTCTCAAGTACACCCTTCACATGATCGTGGTCCCCAACCGAGACACCGGCGGAGGTCACAATGCAATCGGCAGAAAGCCCCGACCGCATGTGCGCTTCAAGTTCTTCGGGGCAGTCCTTCGAAATTCCAAAGTAGATCGGCTCGGCACCCACTTCTCGACAAAGCGCGGACAAGGTGTACGAGTTCGACGCGACGATACGGCCACCTTCGACAGATGCGTCCGGTTCGACCAACTCGTCTCCACTCGACAAGATCGCGACGCGCGGGCGCCGAACAACTGACACCAAAGTGCGTCCAAGAGACGCCAGCAAGCCGATCACCGGGGCGCTGATGCATGCGCCCCGCGCAAGCACGCGGTCGCCGACATGCATCTCTTCGCCGGCATTGCGGATGTTGTTTCCCCGGGGCGCGGGTTTCAAAATTCGCACCCACTCGCCGTCGGCTTCGACGTGCTCTTGCATCACAACTGAGTCGGCACCGGGCGGAACCGGGGCGCCAGTAAAGATGCGTGCCGCGTCTCCGGGTTGAAGCGGACAATCAGCACTTCCGCCGGCTGCCACTTCAAGAGCCACACGCATGGAAACGGGCACGTCCGCACTGGCGCTCTGGCTTGCCGCACTGTGAATCGCGTAGCCGTCCATTGCGGAACAGTCGGCGGGCGGGAGCATCCGAGTCGAGAGAACGTCCTCTGCCAAGATCCGTCCCTGGGCGTCCGCAACCGCAACCGTCTGTGCGGCGAGCGGAGACACTTCGTTTAAGATTGCGTCCTGGGCCTGGGCAACTGTGAGATTTCGCTCCATGGGGCCAACCTTACCCCGTCTTGTCGCGTTCTAGGTGCGTTCTAGGCTCAGGAGTCCCAACCCCGAAGCTGGCTGGCGGCGAGGTTCGAGCACGCTAAACTGCCTAATCTTCAGGCAGCCCCTCTCGCCTCGATCGGGGCACCCACAACGCCTGCCAGCCCTCGTTAGGTAAAACTCAAACAATTTCAAAGGCTTGCCTGAAACCCGGAGCCCCGAGCGTGTCCCGAGAACTCAAAAGCGTTTTGGACGCAGTGCACGATGGGATCCTGCTCATTGACCAAGACGGATACGTCGAGGATCTGAATGCGGAGGCCTGCCGCATCTTTGGGACGTCGGCCAGCAACATCCGAGGCGTGTCGATCGACCGTTTGATTGACCCCGGTCGCGCGATCGTGAGCCTCGCCCAACGCGTGGTTGAGACGGGCCAACCCTATGTCCAGGATGAGGTGGTCTTCGAACAGCGCACGGGCGGCAACGTAACGATCGACATTTCGGTGTCTCCGATGTTTGACCCCGAGCTTTCGGGCCAACTCGACGGGGCCGTGGTGATGATTCGCGACCGAACTATCACCCACTCGCTTCGCGAGATCGTAAACCAACAAGAACAACTCGTCTCCTACGGTTTGATCGCCGCTGGCATCGCCCACGAAGTAAAGAACCCGCTCGGTGGCATTCGCGGTGCAGCCGAACTCTTGGGAGATTGGTCGGCGGACGATCGCGGGTCCCGCGCTGCTTCATTGATCGTCGATGAAGTCGACCGGATCACGGCACTTGTAGAAGAACTCATGGTCTTCGCCCGGGGCGACGAACTTTCTAGGACGTCGGTCAACCTTCATCAGATCCTCGACTCCGTCATCGAACTTTGCAGACTAGATCCCATCGCGGGCGGCATTTCGATCGGACGAGTTTACGATCCGTCGATTCCCGAAATCTCCGCAGACGCCGACCGGCTCCGCCAGGTGTTTTTGAACCTGCTGCGCAATGCGCTTCAAGCGACCAGCGCCGGCCAAGGCCGTGTTGAAATTGAAACGCGCATGACGCTGGACCAACGCCTTTCGAGCCGAGACCAAACCAGCGTTCCCACTGTGCAAATCGTTATCCGCGATAACGGCGGCGGGATCTCACCCGAACTCCTTGCGCGCCTTGCAACGCCCTTTGTTACGACCAAAGAAAAAGGCACCGGCCTCGGTCTCGCCGTGTCGCGCCACTGGGTCACGCTGCATCGCGGAACCCTTTCCATAGACAGTCCCCCCGGCGAAGGCACCAGTGTGCGAATCAACCTTCCTCTCGAAGCTGAAAACATTCGGGCATCCGCTCGCCCACAACCCTGAGCAAACTTATGACAACACCGCACGAATCTTCCAAAAAAACCAACGCCTACGACGAGTCGCGCGTGGCCAAAATCTTGATCGCGGACGACGAATACTCCATTCGCTTCGTACTCCGAGAAGCCTTGGAAGGCCAAGGCCATACGGTTGAAGAAGTCGAAGACGGCGATCAAGCCCTTGAAAAACTGGCGACTGGTGAGTTCGACATCGCGTTTCTCGACATCCGCATGCCCGGACTCACCGGCCTTGAACTGCTCGATCAACTGCGCGCAACCCAGAGCGAAACGGCTGCAGTCGTGATCACCGCGGAAAGCACCATGGAAAACGCCGTCGAGGCGATGAAGCGCGGTGCCCTCGACTATCTCGTGAAGCCATTCTCCCTGGCCGAAGTCGCGGCCTTGGCTGAAAAGTCCCTCGCGACGCGAAAACTCCAGCGTGAAGTACGCCACCTGCGAAGGGAAGTCGTACGCACGCGAGTGCCGAGCAGCGAACGTCTAATTGGACGCAGTCCGGAAATTCTCGAAATCTTCAAGACCGTCGGCAAGATCGCTGACCGCAACGTTCCGGTTTTGATCACAGGCGAGAGCGGCACCGGCAAAGAATTGGTCGCCAAGGCGATCCATCAAGCAAGCCCGCGAGGTGACAACGAGTTCGTCGCGGTCAACGCCGCGGCGATTCCCCGTGAGCTACTCGAAAGTGAACTCTTCGGTCACGAGCGTGGCGCGTTTACGGGCGCCGTCGATTCGCGGCCAGGCCGCTTTCGCGAAGCCTCCGGCGGCACCCTTTTTCTCGACGAAATTGGCGACATGCCCCATGAGCTACAGGTCAAACTGCTGCGCGTACTCCAGTCGGGCGAGGTGATGAGTGTCGGCGGGCGAAAGGCGGACATCGTCGATGTTCGCATTCTCGCGGCCACCCATCGCAACCTCGACGATGCCGTTCAGGAGGGAACGTTTCGCGAAGACTTGTTGTACAGGCTGCGCGTCGTGCCGATTGAGATTGCACCGCTGCGCGATCGAGGTGAGGACATTCCGATTCTCGCCGAGCACTTTGTCACCCGCTATGGCGCCGAACTCGTTGGCGCGCCGCGATTCATTTCCGAAAGCGCGATCGACTTCCTGGCCGCGCACTCTTGGCCCGGCAATGTGCGCGAGCTCGAAAACTCCATTAAACGGGCGCTCGTGCTCAGCGCAAACGAATTATTGATCGAGGACGACTTCGAGTTTCTCAAGGCGGACCCTCGCGGTAGCGCGGGGCGGTTCGAACAGGCGATCCGCGACGAGATCACCGACGCCCTCGCGGGCGATGAAAACGGCGACCTTTATCACAACCTAATCGAGCGCCTCGAGCGCCCCCTGCTCGAACGGGTGCTCGCCCATACCGCGGGCAATCAGATCCGCGCGGCGGCGATCCTCGGGATCAATCGCAATACGCTCCGCAAGAAGATCACGGACCTCGACATCACGCTTCCCGGACGGGAACATTCTTGACAGCACAGCTTTACTGCGGCCTTCACGTCCTCGCCGACGACGACCCGCGTTGGTCTCGCGACCCCGTAGAGCAGACCCGCGCCGCATTGGCCGGGGGTGCGCGGGTCATTCAACTTCGCGCGAAGCACGCAGGGGATCGCGAAGTTCTCGAGTGGGCAGAGGCGATTCGTCGCCTCACCCGCAAATGCGATGCGCGCTTTGTCGTCAATGATCGCTTCGACCTCGCGGTTGCGTGTGATGCTGACGCGGTTCACCTCGGCCAGGACGATCTCCAGCCAAATGACATTCCCGAAGTGCTTCGAAAACGGCTCGCGGTTGGTCGCTCGACCCACAACCTAGACCAAGCACGTCTCGTTTGTGGCGAAGGCGTCGACTACCTCGCCTTCGGTCCCGTGTTCGGCACCCAGTCGAAAGACTCGCCGTATTCGGCACGAGGACTCGAAGCCCTAAAAGAAATCGTCGAGATCGCAGGGGACTTGCCCGTGGTCGCGATTGGCGGAATCAACTTCGACAATCTCGATGTACTTCTAGAAACCGGAGTTCGCGGTGCCGCCATCATTGGCGCGGTTGCCGCCGCCGATGAACCGGCAGCGGCCACACGGCAATTGGTCGAGCATCCGGGTTGGCCGAACGGAGGCAATCACAATGAGTGACTTGGGACTCCGCGCTGTCTCCGCGCTTGGTTTCGTTGCGATGATGGGAATCGCATGGTGCTTTTCGATGAATCGCGCGCGCATCCCGTGGCGCGTTGTGGGCTGGGGTGTTGGTCTTCAGTTTACGCTGGCCGTTATCTTGCTGAAGTCACCGATCGGCACCGCGTTCTTCGTCGCCATCAACCAACTCGTGAATCGGCTGATCGTCTATTCCGAAGCGGGAGCGCGTTTCGTTTTCGGGAGTCTGCTAGATACCGGTGCCTCCTTCGCGTTGAACGTCTTGCCGGTGATCATCTTCATGGGCAGTTTAACCGCGGTGCTCTACCACGTTGGCATCTTACAACGCATCGTGAATGTGTTTTCGTGGGCACTCGAGCGTACGATGGGCGTGTCGGGTGCCGAGGCTCTGGCCGCAGTCGCCAACGTGTTCGTCGGCATGGTGGAGTCAACGCTCGTCATTAAACCGTACCTCCCGGCCATGACGCGTTCGGAACTGTTTAGCCTGATGACGCTTGGGATGGGGACCGTCGCGGGCTCAGTGTTGATTGTTTACGTGCAGTTCTTGGGTGGCGGAGACTTTGCCGGACACCTGGTCATCGCAAGCTTGCTCTCGGCGCCGGCCGGCCTGTTGATCGCAAAGATCATCCTGCCCGAAAGCGAAACCCCTGCGACACTTGGAGGCGAACAAACCGTCGCCACGAGTGAAGCCGCCGAGCCCCGGGCAAGTAACGTGATTGACGCGGCGGCAACAGGCGCGATCAGCGGCCTAAAACTCGCCGCCTATGTCGCCGCTCTCCTGATCGCCTTCTATGCGTTGATCGAAATGGGCAATGACATCCTTGGCACAGCGGGTGGCCTCGCGGGTTTTCCCGACCTCTCATTTCAGGGCGTGTTCGGCGTGATCATGACGCCCATTGCGGTGCTCATGGGTGTGCCTCTCGCGGACGCTCAGGCAGTAGGCTCCTTACTTGGAATCAAGACGATTCTCAACGAGTTCGTGGCGTATCACCAGCTCGGCGAGCTTGCCGCCCAAGGCGCCCTTGAACCGCGATCCGTCATTATCGCATCTTACGCCCTGTGCGGGTTTGCGAACTTCGGCTCCCTTGCGATCTTGCTCGGCGGCATCGAGGGCGTCGCGCCAGGTCGCAGACAAGAAGTCGCGCGTCTGGGGTTGTATTCGATTCTCTCGGGATCGCTCACCACCTTTATGACCGCGTGCCTCGCTGGGATGCTGCTGTAAATTGATGCAACGCCACCAGCGTACCGCTGCCAAGGATCGGTACGCTGGCGGTGCGTGGATCCTGCAAGGCTTGGAGAAGCCCCCATGACCGAACCACTTTGGCGACCGTCCGCAGATCGCATTGCCTCCTCAACCATGACTGCGTTTGCGAACCATGTGCGAGACCACGCACACGGTCCGGCATCCGACGACTACGCCGAGCTGCATCGGTGGTCGATCGACCCATCAAGTGACTTCTGGCGCGCCATCTGGTCGTTTTGTGACGTGCGCGGAGAGGGCCCCGGTGAAGTGGGGCTCGAAGCCGGAGTTGGCATTCGAGACACTCGCTGGTTTCCCGATGCAAGGATCAACTTCGCCGAAAATTTACTGCGTCGACAAGACGAAAGTCCTGCGCTGATCTGCGTTGGTGAAGCAGGCGATCGGCGAGAGATCTCTCATCACGCTCTGCATCAAGCCGTTGCGAGCCTGGCGGAGGGCTTGCGCGGTCTTGGCGTCAGCATTGGCGATCGCGTTGCCGCAGTTCTTCCCAACGGCCCCGAAGCGGTCATCGGCATGTTGGCCACGACCAGCCTCGGTGCGATCTGGTCTTCGTGCTCGCCCGACTTTGGCAGCGAAGGCATCATCGATCGCTTCGGACAAATCGAGCCCAAGGTTTTAATCGCGATCGACCAGTACCGGTATGGGGGCAAAAACTTCGCACCCATCGATCGCTTGGGCGACGTGCTTGCCGGCTTGCCCAGTGTCGAACACACCATTGTTGCATCCGCGGGAAGCTGCCCCGCCGACCTCACTTTATTCGCAAACGCGCATGCATTCGAAACCCTCGCGAGCGCCACGCTCGATGCGGACCTCTCATTCGAGCGTCTACCCTTTGATCACCCGATCGCGATCCTCTACTCATCGGGCACGACCGGCAAGCCCAAGTGCATCGTCCACGGTGCCGGCGGTACGTTGCTCCAGCATTTGAAGGAACACCGGCTGCACACGGACCTTCGCCCCGGCGACCGCATGTTCTACTTCACGACCTGTGGCTGGATGATGTGGAACTGGCTCGTTTCCGCCCTCGCAAGCGAAGCGACCCTGGTGCTCTACGACGGGTCCCCCTTTCATCCCGACGGAAACCGCCTGTTCGAGCTGATCGACCGCGAAGAGATCCAAGTTTTTGGGGTCTCGGCGAAGTTCATCGACTCCGCAGCGAAAGAAGGCCTGCGACCGATCGACCACCAGAAACTCACGAGCCTGCGCACCATCCTATCCACGGGCTCTCCCTTGGTTTCCGAAAGCTTCGACTACGTGTATCGATCGGTCAAAGCCGACGTTCAGCTTTCTTCGATTTCCGGCGGCACAGACATCGTTTCGTGTTTCGTCTTAGGCAACCCCAACGCTCCGGTTTACCGCGGGGAGATCCAATGCCCAGGGCTCGGAATGGCGGTCAGCGTCTTTGACGACGACGGCACCGCAACGCACGACACCGAGGGCGAACTGGTCTGCACCCGCCCCTTCCCATCGCGCCCAGTTCAGTTTTGGAATGACCCCGACGGTGCGCGCTACAAGGCCGCGTACTTCGACCGGTACCCGGACGTGTGGTGCCACGGCGATTGGATTTGCCCATCACCTCACGGCGGCTTCACGATATCGGGTCGCTCGGATGCCGTGCTCAACCCAGGTGGCGTGCGGATCGGAACCGCAGAAATCTACCGCCAAGTTGAACGTCTAGACTGGGTTGTCGAATCCATTGCGGTCGGTCAGGCCTGGGACGACGACGTTC
>Ga0115003_10002833_pt1 | contig 14071 bp, 13 predicted proteins | sample ArcticOcean_MG_C_7_FD_88736 | JGI IMG/M metagenome (GOLD analysis project Ga0115003, IMG submission 88736) | Marine microbial communities from western Arctic Ocean - ArcticOcean_MG_CB11_88 | ecosystem: Environmental > Aquatic > Marine > Oceanic | place: Arctic Ocean: Canada Basin | collected... | reverse complement strand
CGGGACTGAGATGCCGCTGGCATCAAGTGTCAACTACGGGCCTGGCGATGTCGTAGCGAACGCAGTGCTCGCCAAAATCGGGACCGGCGGCAAAGTCTGTATCTACAGCCCTGCCGCTACTGACATTGTCGTCGACGTCACCGGCTACATCCCTGCCGGATAAAACCCCACTCGCAACCGACTGGGACGGCTGCAGCGAATTCAAACCATAAGAACCGTGTGATCACAACACCCTGACCCGTGTGATTTGTGCAGCCACCCCGAGCACCAAACCCATAGCCCGTATGGGTGAATCTTTTCTTCTAAGATCCCGCCATGACTACCGCAGCGTTTGAGCCGGTTGACATCGACACGATGCAACTGGCAATCAGCGAGGCGCGAGCTGCGCTCGAACACGACGATGTCCCGGTGGGCGCCGTTGTGTTGCGCGGCGGCCAGATCATCGCTGCCCGACACAATGAGCGTGAGCTGACTGGCGACCCGACGGCCCACGCCGAACTGTTGGCACTACGCGATGCTGCTCGCGAGGTCGGGCACTGGCGGCTGAACGACTGCTCGCTGTTTGTCACCCTTGAGCCGTGCACCATGTGCGCAGGCGCCTGCGTGAACGCTCGATTGGGACGGCTGGTCTATGCAACGCCGGACCCCAAAGCAGGCGCGTGTATGAGCAACTTCGGCATCCACGACGGCCACGTGTTGAACCATCGCGTACCGACGACAACGGGGCCGTGCGCCGATGAAGCTGCAGAACTACTGCGCGCGTTCTTCCGCGCGCGCCGCTGATTACGTCTGACGCAGGCTGCTGGTCAAGCGGCGGAGCGCACCGGCCACCATCGGCACACGTAGCTGCTGTGGCGGTTGTGGCTGCCGTGAATGATCAGTCGACCAGACGTCATGTCGCTGTCGCCACTTCTGGTCTGTAGGACCGGATACGTGCGAATTTATCGATCCGCGACATCGCCAGCTTAAACAGACGGTTCGTAGCGGCGCCGAAATGAGTGATGGATATTCGGACGCGGATTCCGCTCGAGAACTTTCACCGCTAACCTTGACAACGGAAGGCTGCCAGAGCGGACGAATGGGACAGTCTCGAAAACTGTTGAGGTCTTCTGGGCCTCCGTGGGTTCGAATCCCACGCCTTCCGCCAGTACGTCCACGGGCGTCCATGGAGATCCACGAAAAGCCTGCTGAGCAGGGGAAACGTGAACCGGAATCCATGGACGCCCGTCGTCGTTTTCGGTGCGTTGCTCTCGGGGCCGCCCTCAAGGAGCCGTGCCGAAGCCTCCGAACGCTGCGTCGAAGCAACAGCGTACGATTGCCCCTGATGAGACCCAAAATCTGATCGCCAAGTGAGACCCTCGGTTTGCTGCGGCGACTGCGCTCTGCTTCGTTCAAGGCTGACAGATCAGTGAAGCTCTCGGCCTGGCATGGCCGGACCTCGACCTCGACGATGACTCGGTGCTCGTGCGCCGTGGCCTCGGGACGCGCCGACGTTCGACCGTTACCCGAACGGCCCCTTCGACGGGGAAGCCGAAGTTACCGAGGACAAGGATGAGGTGAATTTCAACAATCAGGAAGGACAGATCCACCCCGATATTGATAAAGATTTCTTCACTGCACGCTTTACCCGCACGGTGAACTTCTACGCAGCGTGCAAAATGTTCGTCGCCGTTGGCGGCGATGACGGCATGCGCCTCCCCATCGACGGAGAAGAGATTCTCGACGACTGGACAAACCACGGGTTCGTTTGGAAGTTCGGCACGCACCATTTCAGCAGCAGTGAACATGTGCGCGTCGTGGAGTACTACGAGCACAAGAACAACTCGTCGCTCCTATTTCAATGGGCCAAGTGATCAAGCCGTAACGAGACCGGGCCATCAACCGTGCTCCCACTCGACGGCTCACTGACACGACAGCAGGCCGGCTACCCGGAGTTGGTCGACGAGAGGTAGCCCGATTTGTCGGGCCTCGGCGTGTCGATAATGCCGGGTTCTACCAGGGTTGTTGTGCGTAGCGAAGCATCGTTGCCCGCTGCCCCCGGCGTCACCCGCAAACGGTCTCGGTGTCTGGGGCCTCGAGCTGGATCAGGTAATTGTGGATGGTGTCTTCGATGCAGCTGTTGACCCGGTAGCCGGTGTGCTGGTTTGCCTCGACGATCACGAGGCGACCGTCTTCGAGCGATGCAGCCATCCGCCGACTGCTGTCGAGCGGCGTGCTCGGATCACCGGTCGTACCAACAATCACGATCGGGCCTGCGCCCACGCCGGTGACGTCGATCCGCGGGTCGACGGCAACAGGGAAGAAGCTGCACGTGTACGACCCTGTGGTGTGCGGAAACAGGCGGGGTGCCGCCCCGATGAGGACCTCAGCCTGTTCATCAGCTTCTTCAACGGTCAGCCGTTCCGGATCGTCGGCACACGAAATCGCCTGAAACGACTCAAGTAAGTTGCTGTAGGTCCCGTCGGCGCCCCGCTGGTAGTAAGCGTCCTGAAGTGCAAGTAGCCCGGCTCCGTCGCCGGATTGGGCTTCATCGAGTGACCGTTCGAGGGCGGGCCAGAACCGGTCCGAATACATTGCCCGCACGACGCCGGTGACCGCAACGCCGAGGTTGACGTCGGCTCGACCTTCGGGCCCTGGAATGGGCGACTCGTCAAGTTGTACGAACAGCGCGTCGAAGGCGCTCTCGGCGTCGCCGTCGTTGTGGAATGCGCACGACGTAGTGGCACCGCATTCCGCAAGGAACGTGTTCAGCGAATTCTCGAAGCCGATCCACTGTTGGAGCGTGCTCTCGGTCGAGTCGGCGTTCGGGTCAGCGGCTCCGTCGAATACTGCTGCCCGCACCGTTGTTGGGAACAACGTGGCCCACACAGCCCCGAGCTCGCTGCCGTAACTGAATCCGAAGTAGGACACCTGCTCTTCGCCCAGCGCCTGACGAATTGCATCCATATCGCGCGCCGAGTTGTTGGTCCCGATGTACTGCAGTGCGCGACCAACCCGTTCTTGACAGCGCGTCGCGAACTCTTCGGCGAGCCGAACAAGATCAGCCTTGCCAGAAGCGTCCTCCGGTGTGATGTCACCCGCGGCAAAGAACTCGTCGTACTCCGCGTCGTCGATGCAATCGACGGCTCCGCCGCTGGCACCGGTGCCGCGCGGATCCCATCCGACCACGTCAAATCGTTCGGTGATTGCGGGAAGAAACCAGCTTGTTGCGTTGACCCCCATCGTGCTTGCCGGCGAACCGGGACCACCGTTGTTGACCAGGAGCGAACCAATCCGATCGTTCGGATCAGCTCGGTGACGCGTGACGTACAGCTCGATGGTTTCGCCTTGAGGATCGACGTAGTCGAGGGGAACCACGAGCCGTGCCTCGTCGACGTTCCCGCCCAACTCGGTCCACTCGATTTTGTAGTCGAGCGGCTCCGGCTCAATAGCCGGCGGCGCCAAAGTGTCGCCCGGCTGCGCCGTGATGGGTGTTGGCATCGTGGTGCTCGTCGGGATCGCGTTGATTTCGCGAGTCTTTGGTGCCGGCAGAGCATCGCTGCCAGTACAACTGGCGATCACGAGCGCACTCACAAGAAGCGCAGAGGTCCGCCGCATGACTGGCAAGCGTACGAGCGGCTCCGGCGAGCGGCATCTTTGTCCCCCATCATTCTGCAAACGACCCGGCAAGCAAAACAGTGCCGGGGCAAGCGGGGCGAGTAGCCCTTAGCGTGGGCGCCATGCGAATGTCCCCATACCACATGATGCCCGGCGACAAGGGCTCGCTCGACGGCGTCAAGCTGGCCAACGGCACATTCAAGCGCGTCTGGGTCTTCGCTCGACCCTACCGGCGAACGATTTCTATCTTCCTTGCTGCCATTTTCGTTGCAGCGCTCCTCGCCCTGGTGCCTCCGTTCGTCGTGCGAGAAATCATCGACACCGCAATACCGGACAATGACCGCTACGCCATCAAGGTGCTGGCGACGATCGCCGTCTTCGCGGCGCTCACCGACGCCGGGCTCGCCATCGTGCAGCGTTGGTGCAGCTCCAGAGTCGGCGAAGGGCTGATCTACGACCTTCGTGGCGCGCTATTCGCCAAGGTCCAACGCATGCCGATCGCGTTCTTCACGCGGACACCGACCGGGTCGATCACGTCCCGGTTGAGCAGCGATGTCGTCGGCGCCCAGTCGGCGGTGACGAGCACCCTCGGTAGTGTGGTCAGCAACGTCATTGTGTTGACGACCACGTTGGCCGCAATGATCGCCCTCGAGTGGCGGCTCACGCTGCTCACGCTGATCGTGTTGCCGCTCTTCATCGTGCCGGCACGCCGCGTCGGGACGCGCCTGCAGGCAATCTCTCGCGAGCAGATGGGTCACAACGCTGCAATGAATACCCAGATGACCGAGCGTTTCAACGTCTCTGGCGCCACTCTCGTCAAGCTGTTTGGCTCTGGTCAGCGCGAGCGCGAGTCCTTCGAGACCCGTGCACGCGGCGTCCGTGACACCGGCATCCAGGCAGCGATCTACGGCCGTGTGTTCTTCGTTGCGCTCGGCCTCGTTGGGGCGATCGGCACGGCAGCGATTTACGGCATCGGCGCATTAATGGTCGTCGACGGCGAAATCTCGACCGGCACGCTCGTCGCACTGGCCGCACTCGCCACGCGCGTGTACCAACCGTTAACTGGGCTAACCAACGCGCGGGTTGACCTGATGACGTCGATGGTGAGTTTCGAACGCGTCTTCGAAGTGCTCGACGCACCGGAGGCGATCCAAGAAAAGCCAGGTGCAATCGATCTGGTCGCCCCACGTGGTGGCGTCGAGTTCGACAACGTCACGTTCCGATACCCGCCCGCTGTCGAATCGGCGATTCCCACGATGGAGCAGAACGCCGGCCTTGGCGGTGACACCGATCCCGACGTCGACGTACTGCACGGGCTGTCGCTGACGATCGCACCAGGTGAAACACTCGCCCTCGTCGGGGCGTCTGGTGCCGGGAAGTCAACCACGATCTCACTTCTCCCGCGCCTCTACGACGTCACCGTTGGCGCGGTCCGCATCGACGGGCACGACGTCCGCGACCTCACTCTCGACAGCTTGCGCGCCTCGATCGGCGTGGTGTCACAGGATCCGCATCTGTTCCACGAATCAATCGGCGACAACCTTCGCTACGCCGACCAGTCGGCCAACGACGATCAGGTCATCGCTGCAGCCAAGGCGGCTCGGATTCATGACACGATCGCGGCGCTGCCTGACGGCTACGACACGATCGTCGGCGAGCGTGGCTATCGGCTGAGCGGTGGCGAGAAGCAACGGCTAGCGATCGCCCGTCTGCTGCTGAAGGATCCTGCGATCATCATTCTCGACGAGGCAACAAGCCATCTCGACAACGACAACGAGGCGCACATCCAAGCCGCTCTCGAACATGCGATGGAGGGACGAACTGCGCTCGTTATCGCGCATCGCCTGTCGACGATTCGCAGCGCCGACCGCATTGCGTTCATCGAAGACGGTCGAGTCGCCGAAATCGGTACACACACCGAGCTCCTTGCAGCCGGCGGGCGCTATGCGCACCAACTGCAAGCAGGTGATCTCGTCATCCCGAACTGAGCGAGCGGCCCAGTCACAGATCGTTCAGCCGCGAGCCCCGTAGAAGTCAATCGACGAGTCGCCGGTCTTCACCTGACGGAACCCGCTGCAAAGAAGCCCCGTTCTCGTTTCGCTCAAGTCAGGCATAGCTGTCACACTTCACGTGTGATCCAAGCAGCGGTGCGGGCAGCGCAGGTCCCGCCATTTCATGCCATGGCAATGAACCGGGCAGCCGGCGACCGTGAGGCTGCCGGCCATCGCGTCATGCACCTCGAAGTTGGGCAACCGGCGACAGGACTCCCCGACACTGCCCGCCGAGCGGTGATCAGCGCCCTCGACAGTCCACTCGGATACACGAACGCAACTGGTTTGCCAGAGCTTCGGGAACGTCTCGCCGATCGGCATACAGCGCTTGGTCCACCGGGGGCGCAACCGCTTGACGCGTCCCGAATCGTGGTCGTCGCTGGGGCGTCTGCCGGCTTCTCACTGGCCTTCCTCACGTTGTTCGAGCCTGGCCAGCGAGTCGGGGTCATAGAACCGGGCTATCCCTGCTATCGAAACGCACTCATCGCACTCGGCATTGAGGCAGTGCCGATCTCGGTCGGCCCAGAGAGCCGGTGGGCCCCGACTGCCCAACATCTGAGCAACGCCGGTCATCTCGACGGACTCGTACTTGCCTCTCCGTCAAACCCCACGGGAACGATCCTTTCTGCCGACTCGCTCGCCGAAGTCGCAAGTTACTGCAGCGACCACGACATCGCGATCGTTGCCGACGAGATCTACCACGGCATCATCGATGACGGAATCGCTTCGCCGATGCTCGAACACGCGCCCGACGCCATTGTCATCAACAGCTTCTCAAAGTACTTCTCGATGACTGGCTGGCGGATTGGTTGGATGGTGGTCCCTGACCATCTCGTCGACGTGGTCGAACGGCTGCAACAGAACATGTACATCTGCGCTCCGCACGTTTCGCAAGTCGCAGCGCTGGCCGCCCTCGATGCAACCAATGAGTTGGAACGCCATGTCGCTCGATACCGGGTCAACCGACGAGTCATGCTGTCTGGCCTGAGTGCTGCCGGGATCACCGACATCGCGCCGGCTGACGGCGCGTTCTATATCTATGCCCACGTCCCTCAGTTCACGACCAACATTGGACTGTCGTCGATGGACCTGTGCCAGCGATGGCTCGACGAACTTGGCGTGGCCTGTACCCCCGGTATCGACTTCGACCTGGCCCGAGGCCACGAGTACATCCGCTTCTCCTATGCCGGCGAAGCCTCCGACCTCGACGAAGCGTGCTCGGCAATCGCGAGCTGGGCACCATGAGTCGACCACCCGGCGAGCGGACTGGCCCGCTGGTCGATCTGCGCGTCATCGACATGTCGACGGTGCTCGCCGGGCCGAACTGTGCGCGATACCTCGCCGACTTCGGCGCCGACGTGATCAAGGTCGAGCGGCCGGGTGGCGACAGCCTGCGCAACATGGCGTGGCGCGACCCGCGCGATGGCGAGGGCCTGTGGTGGAAGCTGGTCAACCGCAACAAGCGGACCGTCGTGCTCGACGTGAAAGACAATGCCGATCATGCGACCTTGCTGCGACTCCTCGACGAGGCCGACGTGCTCGTCGAGAACTCTCGTCCGGGAACGCTTGAGCGGCTCGGCCTGGGGCCGGATGTCTTGTTGGCTCGCAACCCGAAGCTGGTTATCACGCGAGTGTCTGGGTTCGGCCAAGACGGCCCATACGCCTCCCGTGCGGGCTTCGCAACGATCGCCGAGGCCATGTCCGGGCTCGTCGCCCTCTCCGGTGAGCCCGAAGGCCAGCCGCTCCTGCCACCGGTCGCTCTGACCGACGAAGTGACGGGCCTTTCGGCCGCATTCGCCACGATGGTCGCGTTGCACTCGGGCGTCGGTCAAGTTGTCGATGCAAACCTGTTGGAGACGATGTTCCACATGATGGGGCCACTCGCCTCGCTCTTTGCGGTGACTGGCGAACAGCAGCCTCGACTCGGCGCCGGCCTGCCCTACACGGTGCCCCGAGGGACCTACCAGTGCAACGACGGCAAGTGGGTTGCGGCATCGACGAGCAGTGATTCGGTGGCAGCGCGGGTGATGGAGCTACTCGGTGTTGGAGACGACGTGAGGTTCACAACCTTCGCCGGGCGCACCGAGCACCGTACAGATCTCGAAGCGATCATGACCGCCTGGTGTGCAGCTCGGACGCAAGCCGAAGTGGTCGAGGCGTTCACCGCAGCTGACGCGGCGATCGGGCCAGTTCTCGACATGGCCGAGATCGCCAGCGATCCCCACTACGCGCAGCGGGGCACCATCGAAACCGTTCCAGACGGCTTGGGTGGCACCCCGATGCAGAGTGTGATTGCTCGATTGTCTGCAACGCCCGGATCAATCCGCTGGGCAGGCCGCGCTCTCAACGCTGACGGCGCCGAGGTGGCAGCGAGCGGCTGGGACAGTCCTTCAGACTGATCAGCCGTACCGGCTCACTTGCCGGCGGTGTCTTCGCCCGAGATGACCTTCTCAGCTGCGTCACTGATCGTGTCGTACTTGTTTTCGATGTCATCGGGGATCTTGTCGCCGTTGGCCTCAACGAGGTCGTCAGCGCTGTCCTTGGCCTTGCCGGCCTTACCCTTTATCTTGTTAAACAGACCCATGGAGTGCTCCTTTGTCGTGTTAAGCCCCGCAACTTGCGAAAGGGCCCCTACGACTGTAATCCGATCGGGCAGCTGACGCCCGTGCCCTTAATGCCGCAGTAGCCATTCGGATTCTTGGCGAGGTACTGCTGGTGGTAAGGCTCGGCGTAGTAAAAGTCGGCAACGAAGTCGATGGATCCGACTTCGGTGGTGATCTGACCCTTGCGCATCGCGTCGAGGCCTTCTTGAACGCGCGCCCTTGTTGCTTCAATAACCGGGAGTTGGCTCGGCTGCGTGGCCCACACGCCCGTGCGGTACTGGCTGCCAACGTCGTTACCTTGGCGCATCTCCTGGGTGGGGTCGTGCTCTTCCCAGAAAACCTGCATGATCCGCTCGAAGCTGATCACTGACGGGTCAAACACGATGCCGACGGCCTCAGCATGGCCCGTCCGGCCGGTGCAGTTCTCTTCGTAGGTGCAGTTCGGCGTGAAGCCACCGGCATAACCGGCAAAGGTGGAGTAGACCCCCTCAAGCTGCCAGAAGAGCCGCTCGGCGCCCCAGAAACAGCCCATTCCGACCACGGCAATCTCCATACCGTCAGGCCAGGGCCCCGTGAGCGGGTTGCCGTTGACGAAGTGCGCGTCGGGCACCTGCATAGCTTCGTCGCGGCCGGGCAGGGCCTCGTCGGGAGCGATCATGGTCGAGGTCCTCCGGAAAAGCATGGCGTCAGGATACGAGGCCCTGTCATCACCCCAACCGCGCGCCCCTGTTCGTCAGCGTGATGGTTTTGGTCGGTATGCCGACCAGAACCGTCATGCTGGCCCATTGCGCAAACCGCCAGCAGCGTTCGGTACGGTCTGCGGCGTGACAATTCGGGACATGGTCGAGGCAGATTTGCCGCAGGTAATGGCGATCAACGAGGCCAATGTGCCCGAGGTGGGAGACATCGACCTCGAACAACTGCGATTCATCGTGAGCGAGAGCGCAGCGCGATTGGTGGTCGAAGTCGATGGAGCGATTGCCGGGTTCTGCCTCGTACTCGCGCCCGGCTCGGCCTACGACTCCATCAACTACGCGTGGTTTATGGAGCGCTACCCCACCGACTGGTATCTCGATCGCGTGGCCTTCGACGCAGCAACACAGGGCAAGGGTTTCGGCAGTCAGCTCTACGCCGAGGTTGAGCTTCGGCTGACCGCGGCTGCTGCAACAGGACTCACGCTCGAAGTGAACATCGACCCGCCGAACGAACCGTCACTCGCTTTTCACAACAAGCACGGCTTTGCCGAAGTCGGCCAGCAAACATCACACGACATCGAGGTCAGCTTGATGCGCAAATCTGCGAGATAGCGAGATAGCGAGATAGTTGCGAAAGGGGCCTGACCCCAGCCGCAACTATCTGCGGTCTTGGAGGAACTTGAAGTGGGCGCGGGTCGACGCGACGTGGTCGGTGTCGATGTCGGCGAAAATTGTGGTCTCGGTCCCGGCAGCGTGCACCAGTACTTCGCCGAGCGGATCGATGACCATACTGTCGCCGCAGTGGTCGAGTTGGCCGGTGCGCTGGCCGTTGGCATCGAGGGCGCCGTCACGGCCGACCCGGTTGACCGCCACGAAGTACGCCTGGTTTTCGATGGCGCGGGCCCTGGCGAGCGTCTGCCAGTGGTGGCGCCGCTTCGCCGGCCAGTTGGCCACGAGGAGATACGCGTCGGTGTCCTCGGCCAGCGCCCAGAACTCGTTGGCGAATCGCAGGTCGTAACAAACAAACAGGCTGACTCGGACGCCTTCAATCTCGACGGTCACAAAGTCGGTTCCGGGCCGCACGTAGGCATCTTCGCCGCCATGTGAGAACGGATGGATCTTGCGGTAGCGGTGCACCGTGCCGTCAGGGCCTGCCAGCACGAATACGTTGCTGACGCGTTGGTCCTCAGCCGGTGCGTCTGGTGCGAGTTCGGCGCACGACCCTCCGACCCATATGCCGTGTGCGGCTGCCTCGGCGACGAGGAACTGGCTCGACGGGCCGCCTTCTGGCTCAGCGATCGCCGGGTCGCTGAAGGCAAAGCCTGTCGAAAACGTCTCAGTAAGCAATACGAGGCGCGCCCCCCCGGCCGCCGCCGCGGCGATCCGTGGCGCGAGCGTCGCAAAGTTGGCGTCGCGGTCGAACCAAGCAATGTCGTGTTGAAGAGCAGCGATCCGAAGTGTGCTCATGAGGCGAATCCTTTCGCGAGCGCATCGGCCGCGGTGTTGATGACGTGCATCTGTTTGCAATAGGCGAACCGCACCATGTGGCGGCCGTTGTCTGGCCGAGCGTAAAACACCTCGTTCGGTATGGCGACAACGCCCGCTTTGGCCGGAAGCTGTCGACAGAACTCGTAACCGTCACCGCTCGCATCGATCGGGCGGATGTCGACCGTGGCGAAGTAACTGGCCTCTGGCTGAAACACGGTGAAGCCGATATCGGTCAGCCCATCACACAGCCGGTCTCGGGTCGCCTGCAGCCCGGCCCGCAGACCTTCGAAGTAGGAATCCGGCAGACGTAAGCCGACCGCCGTGGCCGGTTGGAACGGCCCGCCGTTGACGAACGTGAGGAATTGCTTGGCAGTTCGGGCCGCCGCAACCAGGTTGGCCGGGCCGGTCATCCAACCGATCTTCCAACCGGTGGTGTGGAACGTCTTTCCGCCCGACGAGATGGTGAGGGTTCGCTCGAACATGTCGGGCAACGTGCACATCGGAATGTGTTCACGACCGTCGAACGCCAGGTGCTCGTAGACCTCGTCGGTGACGACTACAAGGTCATGGTCGATCGCGAGGTCAGCAATCAGTTGAAGCTCCACGCGTGTGAACACCTTGCCGCTCGGATTGTGCGGTGTGTTGAGCATGATCAGCTTGGTCTTTGCGCCGATCGAGCGGCGCAACTCATCGGGGTCGAACACGTAGTTGCCGTCGACGTCGGGCGCGAGCAAAACGGGGACCGCAATAGCGCTCGCCATCGCGATATTCGCCCGATAGCTGTCGTACATGGGCTCGAACACGACGACCTCGTCACCGGCATCGAGCATCCCGAGGAGCGCACTGGCGATTGCCTCGCTGGCACCGGCAGTGACGATGATCTCAGAAGCCGGGTCGAGTTCGATTCCGTAAAAGCGCTGCTGGTGTTCCGCAATTGCCTCGCGCAACACCGCCATGCCAGGCAGCGGCGGGTATTGGTTGCCACCGGAGTTAATCGCGTCGATCGCAGCGTCGAGAACGGCGCGCGGCCCGTCGGTGTCGGGGAACCCTTGTCCGAGGTTGATCGCTCCGGTCTCGGCGGCGAGTGCCGACATCTCGGCAAAGATCGTCGTACCGAACCCGTTCAGCTTCGAAGTCATCACGTCAACGGGAGCGGCCACGTCGAAAGTGTAGAAGAGCTGGCACAGCGACTCAGCGCTCGACTCCGAGAAGTTCGTTGTCATCCACCGGCTGACTTGCGGCGATCGGCCGGAAGACTCGATTCAGCTTCGACCGTCGAAGCCAGCCTGTGGGTGACCCCGGTGGTTTTGGCTTCGTACATCGCGACGTCGGCTGCTTGCATGAGTGCTACGAAGTCCGAACCATGACGTGGGAAGAGTGCTGCGCCGATACTGCCGCTGACCAACACGTCTCCGGCCATCGGCGCTGAACTCATCGCCGCAGCAATTCGCTCGGCGCTATCGCGCACCGCGTTGGCCTCGACGAGCCCCGGGAGGATGACGACGAACTCGTCGCCGCCCCAACGAGCCACGAGGTCGGTGTCGCGCAGGGCCCCGACCAGTCGGTCAGCGCACTCCGCCAAGACGCTGTCACCGAATTGGTGACCACGGGTGTCATTGATCTGCTTGAACCCATTGAGATCGATCAGCATGATGCAAAGGCCAGTGCCGAAGCGGCCAGCCATCTCGATGGCCTCTTCGCTCTGCCGCTCGAACTCGCGACGATTCGCAAGACCCGTCAGTTCGTCGGTGGTCGCGCGCCGTTCGAGATTCCGACGTTCGGCGAGGAACATCCGCCCAGCAAGTGCGACGAGGATCGTGCCGAGTCCGAGCACAATCACGTATGGACCAGACGTATCGGCGCCCGAGCCAGCGATGCTCTCGACGCTCGTGATCACCAGCAAAGAACCGCCGTCGAGTGGCTCGGAGATCTGCGCTACGGCGACGCGTTGGCCCGGTTCGTTGGCGATGCTGGCAACCTCCGGTGGCGCTTCGGAGTCCGATGGTTTGACGTTGACATCGACGTCGAGTTCTAAAATATGCTGCAGTGCGAATGCGTCGATGACGGCATTGAGCGGCAGCTGAATCGACGATGTCAACGCGGGTGTCTGGGCGAGAACGAGAACCGAGTTGCTGGCCGAGTCGACGACCGCGACCGTTGGGAGTGATTTCGAAGCGGCGGAACCGAAGGTGCTGAGCGCTGCGAGGTCGGGACCCGAGCACCGCGGCCCGACGCAGGCCTCGACAGTGGCACCGAAGGTGGCGAGCAGTTCTTCTGGAGAGGTATTGGCAGTCGACACGGTCAGGACGGCACGGGCCCGCAGGACGGTGTCTTGGACCGAGTTGCTGGCCATCGCGGCGGCGGTCTGCACACGCATGTCTTGTTCGCTGTAAGGGTCGGATCGATGGTCGACCAGCGCGACCAATGTTGCCACCAGCAGCATCAGACTGCCAACGAGCGCACCGACACGAATGAATCCCACGATGTCTTATCGGCAATCGCAACACACAACCTGAGAGCTTTAAATGAACTGTCTGCCTCGCTGACCAAAGACCGCTGTTTCTGCGTGAGTGGAGTCAATGTCGATTGCGGAGCTGTCAGCTTTGATGTTCACCCAGTGCGACTCCAACACCCGCCTCCAAGTTGAACGCGGTGACTTTGGCGGTCAACCGACTACGAGGTGCCCTACTGGTCGAAGACCGGCGGACGCTTTTCCAAAAACGCAAGCATTCCCTCCGCCGCATCGGGTGTGCCCATCGTGGAGTGGACACCAGCCCGTTCAGCTGCCAGCAACTCCGCGAGCGTCTTGTCCTCGCTGTCGTGGAGTGCGTCAAGCATCGCTTTGACTGCAAGTCGCGGTTGTGCGGCCAGTTCGACAGCAAGAGCGATCGCACGTTCCTTCAACTCCTCGACTGGCCAGACTTCGCTGACGAGGCCGATGTCGAGCGCCTCAGGACCGGAGACCTTCTTTGCTCGAAGGATCATGTCCAACGCAGGCGTTCTGCCGATTGTCTTGGCAAGGCGGGCTGACCCTCCCCACGCCGGCGTGAGTCCGAGATCCATCTCGGGCAGCCCGATCTGGGCTCCGGTGGCCGCCGCAAGCCGGAACGTGCATCCGAGTGGCAGTTCGAGACCGCCGCCAAGGCAATAACCAAACAACGTCGCCACCGACGGCTTGCCCATCGTCTCGATCCGCGAGATGAGATTAATCCGTTGATCGAAGAAGGCATCGACGCCGACGTCCGCCATCCCAGCGCCAAGTTCCTTGAGGTTCATACCGACCGAAAAGTTTTTCGTGCCCTCGGCGGTGATCACGAAAGCCCGGACTGCGTCGTCAGCGGCGATGTCCTCGACGACCACTTCGAGCTGGTCGACATAGGCAAGTGTCATCCGATTGAGCGGATCGTCATTGGTCGAAATAATAGCGACGCCGTCGTCGCGCTTGGTCAACAGTAAGGGCTGATCGTTCATCGGCTGACGTTCCGACTCACCGAGTTCGCACGGAGGGATCCCATCAGATGAGATCTTTGCAGCACGGCCACGTCAGGCCACGAGTCGGGGAGCCGGCCTTGTTCCCGACGCAACCCTTTCTCAACGGAGAGGTCGGCGGCCTTGGCTGGTAATGGTCATACGCAGG
>Ga0115003_10002827_pt1 | contig 14081 bp, 8 predicted proteins | sample ArcticOcean_MG_C_7_FD_88736 | JGI IMG/M metagenome (GOLD analysis project Ga0115003, IMG submission 88736) | Marine microbial communities from western Arctic Ocean - ArcticOcean_MG_CB11_88 | ecosystem: Environmental > Aquatic > Marine > Oceanic | place: Arctic Ocean: Canada Basin | collected... | reverse complement strand
TCTACTTTTCCAGTAGCCTCCAAAGTAATATCGTCAGCTGCTTTAAGTTCAATATCGTTTACCGACCATAATTCTAAATCATCACTATGAAGACCACCAGAAGTCCCTCCAGATATAAAGTTACCAGACTGTCCAAAATTTATTCGAGCATTGTTCTGTCCATCCGACGCTAATGCACTTATGGAACCTTTCACAGTTAACGTTCCGTTTGTTACAACATGTCCTGACACACCCAAATCACTGAGGATCTGAGCGTCTCCCACCACTTCTAAGGCCGTTGGACTGAGTGGGGAGGGAGTACCTCCCGAATATATTGTAGTGGTACCGTTAACTTGTAAAGTTTTGATAGCTGCACTAGTGGGCGCACCATTAAGGGTTGGCCATCTCACGGAAGAACCACCTATGGATGTACCACCGTTACCACCTAACGCTAACAAATCATATTGAGCATCAGTCTGTATAGAATAGTTTGAAGTATTCGTCTTTACTGCGAAGTCTTGGTCTGTATTGGTGGCGTTAAATTTGGCAAGTGTTGGACTTATCGAAAAGTTGGAGTCACCATCTATCCTAAAATCAAATAGGTCTTGTGCTAAACTTAACCAATCTGCGGAACCATGAGTTGCATTAGAAAAAATAATTTCTTCACCATTAACGGCAGGTCTTATTTTACCACCCGCAGATGTAGTTCCTAATACTAAGTCTTGTGTTTGGACTGAATTTTTAACAAAGAGGTCTGTACTTCCACTAATTGCGCCCGCAACACTTAGTGGATGGTTAGGTATGTCTGACCCTATACCTATCGCGTTTGTGGTAGGACTCCCATTAATTGCACGTCCATATATAATATTACCTATGTTTATTTGGTTACTATTGGTTCCGACTTTAACGTTGGTTTGACAACCTATAGTTATATTATTTGACCCAGTGGTTATCGCCTGTCCTAACCCGATTCCGGAACCTGCGTTATTACCAACGGCTACGTTACAACCTCCCGTAGTAATACCAGATAAAGATCCAGAACCTATTGAGGTGTTATAACTATGACTTTGACTTGTTACACCATATGAACTTTTGTGTCCTAGTGCAACATTATGAACACCAGTTCTATTTGATAAACTTGCTGCATCCCCAATTGAGGTATTAAAGGTTCCAGTAGTCATTGATATTTGTGAAAACCTACCGACAGCTACATTATTATTACCAGTTGTTACTGCTCGCATAGTGTAGTCCCCGATTGCAATATTAAATTCACCAACGTGACTAGAACTACTGTCCATTGCGTAGTTACCAATGGCTAAGTTATTACTAGCAGTAACCGAACCACCTAGAGCAGAACTACCGATACCTATGTTAAATGACCCAGTCTCATTGTCTTTCAGTGATGTTGACCCAATTGCAGTATTCTCATCACCGGTTTCGTTTGTGAGTAGCGATGTATAACCAACTGCGGTGTTTGAAAGAGCCCCCGCTCCGATATATTGCATGGCTCTTGTCCCAACGGCGGTGTTAAAATTACTAACGTTTAACGCATTTTCATTATTTATCCCAAAACCAACAAAAGTATTTCCAACACTATTAGTTGTACCAGAACCAGCAACCTGATTCATCCCTATAGAAGTAAACTCGTTAGAGTTGGTAAATTTTAAGTTAGGTGCTTGTATTGTTCCTGTTGCCCGTACACCCCCAACTACACCAACATATTCATTACCACCGGTATTCCCATCACCTTTACCAGTTAAAGTACCTTCAAGTTCTACAGTACCATTTATTGTCAACCCTGAAGTATTCATGTTACCATATATTAAAGGTTCTTCACCATTAAAATTGTGGTTATTCCCTATTCTTAATATACTACTTTCTGTTAAGTTCCACCCTTGTGCGTAACCTATATAGACATTCGCGTTTTGAGTGGTAATAGAAGTACCAGCATAAGCACCTACAAAAGTATTTAGACTACCTGTTGTAAGTGAGTCCCCAGCTTCTCGTCCTATCGCAACATTCAGTTCTCCTGAAGTTATATTATTTATGGTTTTCCAACCAACAGCGGTATTACCTTCGGCACCATTCATGGCCCCAGCAGTGGTGGTATCAACCCAACCTACCATTGTATTTTTAGAACTAGTTGTGGACCCAGAAGGTCTACCATAACCTAAATACATACTTTCTGCCGGGTTAGGCCATTTCATATAGTCTGTGGAGTGTATTGCTCCCGTACCACTAATAGAACCAACAACTGTTAATTCTTTTGTTGGTGTTGACGTAAAAATACCAACACCTCTATTACCTCCAACAGCTCCAAGATTATTGTCCCCTCTTATTACCATGGCACCGTCTAAGTTTTCAGCATCTCCAAGAACTGAAAATGGGTGTGTTGTTGTTTGTGTAGATGAGTCATTAGCTACATATCTAGAAACTCTCATTAATGAAAATCCAGAACCAATAGGTGTCCCACCTACACTTAAAGGAGTGGTAAAGGATTTGAGTCTCCAAGTTGTAGAACCTGACTTAACCCCACCCCCAGCTGCCATACCAAGATAAGCGATATCTTGATCAGAAATTGATGCGATGTAAGAAGAAGAAGCCGTTGACTGAGCGTATACCCAAGCGTTTGGGGTTTTAATGTGTAAAGGAACTAAAGGTTTACCCGTACCAATACCTACTCTGGTTCCTGCCCAATCTAAATTTGTTGATGTACTATTTGTACCTCCCGATATTGACACACTTCTATACCCTAACCCACCAGTTGCTGCCCAAGGTACTCCGGAAGCGTCTACTGTGTTAGCCGTCCAAATACCCGTATTCTTGATTGATATTGGTTTACCACTAGTAGGGCCGGAAGTGTATTTTGATTCGTGTAAATAACCATCGTCATCTATTGTTACAAATGCGTCGCAGCCTAGAGGTAAGGTTGTTATTCTAGCACTACCAAATATTGTTGCCGCTGAAGTCGAGAAATCACCTTGTATTAAAGGACGAGTACTTCTCCCAGGGGTTTGTGATTGATTACCAATCCTTAATGTGTTTGATTCAGTTGTTTCCAAAGTTCCTTGTCCGTACCCTAGGTAAACATTACCACTTTGAGATGTTAAGTTATATCCACCACCATTACCTATTACAGTGTTATAATCCCCACTAGTAAGACTCCTTAAAGATTGGTACCCTATTGCAACATTGTGGTTGGCAGTATTTAATATACCACTACTACCTAAAGATTGGTTACCTATTACAGTATTATAAGAACTATTTTTATTATTCTTCGCAGTTTCTCCCGCTTTATATCCAAGATAAACAGAATAAGGTGTGTCACCACTAGCAACACTATCACCCATATGAAGATATTGTTCCACGTCTATCGTCCCCCCAACAGATACAGTATGGATAGGGTTAGGTACGTTAATACCTATATTATTTGTTGCGTACCCAACTTCTGAGTAATCGTATTGTCCTATGTTAAAAAGGAAATTAGCTCCGGGGTTACCTAAATGAACATCTAGTGCTGAACCAGTACACCCACTTATTTTATTTACCCATAAAGGGTACGTACAAGCACTAAATGGTGATGTTATTGCTCCCCCTGCGGTAGCGTTTATTGTTGTTTGTGTACATTTACAAGCCATTAATTCTTTTTTTATGTGTTTGACGTACAGTTTGCACAGTTACTTCTAGCAAAACTGTCACTTATGTTTATATATAATTCATCTCTGATTGGGACAATTAACTCGGCACAATCATCGTTTAGATAAATACTAAATTCTCCTTGGTATCTCCCTGTTTTATTTGTATCTACTTCTCTCCACCTATAAAATATATAGTATTCTACTGGTGAGTTCTCATCCAAATTGTCTACAGAAACAATCCCACCAGAACGATTTAATATCTTATAAATCCCTGTTGTCACATCTCTCATAGAAAATTTTATAGAAGAATTTGCTAATTGGTCGTGAAAATTTTGATAATCATTTCTTCCATCCTGTATGACCTTCATTTTAAGGATTGGTTCGCTTGAGTTTTTTCTAATATAAAAGTCCATGTATATAAATAGTTTGTAATTGGTTACCTTACTCTTTTTCCGGTAAATGTTATTGTGGCTGTTGCTACAGCTGCTCTTGTGATAGTAATTGTCATTGGTTTTTCGGGAACACTAGTAAAAGGAAATTTAGGTATGTCTGGGACTAGAGTCCCTCCTATACCGTGCCAGACTCCACCACATTTATGAAAACTAGTGCTAGTACAATCGGCTTGTGTCTGACAATTCAAGTAGTTATCACCGTTACACACAGCATCTATGGATGTACAACAGTATGGTTCATTACTACTATATCTTCTTGGTAATGGATGATTATTAGACGTCCCAACCCAACTAGTAACATTTTCACTAGTATAAGTATCCCACCTAACCGCCCTATCTCCAAAACTTAATGAGACGGTGTCTATACCAGGTGGAAAAGTGTAAGTCGCGTATTCAGTATCACATCCTTCTATCGGAGTATTACTATTACCACAATCACAATCTATAAGTCCATACCTTTCCGTGTTGACTTGGTAATTGTGCATTAGTTCACTAGCGTCCAAAGGTTTGTTATAAAATCTCATCTGAGACAATCCACCCATATAAGTTCCACCAAAATTTTCTTCAATTAACATATTTTCATCCGATGGGTCTCTTTTTAGTGATCTTTTACTAAACACCAAACTTTCAACCACGATTTCTCCAGCTGTGTTAGGAGTAACACCCACAAAAACATTACCAGTCTGGGTTGCATGGTAAGTTCTATGTATTGTAGAAGAAGAAAAACTTAAATCTTCGTTTTGTATTAAATAAGTAACTAATGGAGTTGGTACGGTTGCTGTTATTCCAGAAACCCCCAAATCCAAACTAGCTAATGAAGTTGATGTGTTTCCACTTATTGAATATCCCTTAAATATAACATCGTAAATTTCTCCAGCAACTATTGGGTGGTTAAAGTTTGTATTATCATATGAGATTGTACTTGTTTGAAATTGTGTTCCTCCATACACTGACGATGTCATAACCACATCACCACCTGTCCCATAATTTACGACCCCACTAGAGGTGGAGGAAAGACTTATAATGATATCTATAGCACCACCTCCACCTAAAGAGGCATCAGGGATGGTAATCGTATCAGCTACCAGAAAACCAAAACCATTATTCACTATGGTGAAGCTTGTCACCCCCAAACCATCAACAGTGGCAACTAAACTCCAATCTAACCCAGCCCCACTTGTGGTAGAATTCGCACTGGTTATGTTATAAACGCCGGTAAGTCTTAAAGGGTCTGGGGAAATAAAACCTCCATTAAAACCTTCAATAATTAACTCACCAAATATTGTTTGTGTCCAACTTATAGGGTCAAAAACCCAAGAATTCAACACTGCAGCTTGTTTAGGGGTCCCACTTAAAGTTAATGAGTCGTAAAGACCTTGAGAACCTCCCCCTAAACTTATATTATAAGGTACTCCAAGTTGTTTTTCTGGTAAATCGTTTAATCTTCTAGGAATTATTTCTTCAAAATCTGGTACGACTAACACGGGTCTAGAATTAACAAATAGGGTTAGTGTCCCTAGTCTTCGTTCAATGTCACTAATCCAAGCAGGGTTTTGTAGAAAAATTTGCTCACTCTCGATTTCGTCTATAAGGTATTGAGTAGTGCCGGTAGTTGCAGTAATGGTACCAGTAGTACCCGTTTCACAAGTTATCGAAGTAATTAAATTTAACCCCCCTCTCCATAACTTTTCTCTATCGGTTTCATAATAATAATTTCTTTTCCACACTGCGTCAATCTTAAACCACGAATCTATCGTATTTCCAGTACATATGGGATTAGTTGTATATTTTTCCTCAATGGTAAATCCACTAGTAAAGGTACCTCCAGTACATAAAGTTTGGTCAGTGTCAAAAACATCAACAGACCCTGGTTGAGCATATCCTGGAGAATTAGTATCTCCAGTATACCTTAATACTCGGTAACCTAATTTATAACCCTCACCACTCCCACCACTAAGTCTTAATGCGAAATTGTTACTTAGGATTTGGTATTCTGTGTTAGCACTAGTATAGACATTTCCACCAAGAACTGATCCGTCATATGTGAACCCTGTCTGTCCCCCACAACTACTTCCAGTTAAACCGTTAAAAACACAAGTACCCGTACAACTATATAGTTGGTTACCCAAACTGGTTGTATACCCAGTTTCACCATGGAAACAATTCCAAAATTTATTTTCTGCTCTAGCTCCGAGATAAAAAAAGATACCTTCATTATTAGGGTGTAGGTTGTTTAATGTGTGGGCACTAAGTCCATTCCAACTACTACCAGAAGTCCTAATCTTTAATAAAGATTCTACCGTCCAACCTAAATCTTCTCTATCTGGTAATACCCTATACCCATAACCCCACAAGTCGAAAAATCCTTGGAAGAATCCTCCATATAAGTCGTAGTAAAACCCTGAACGATCATAATTAGACCTCATTCCGTAAGTAACTGGAGTTTCCTGTCCTCCGGTTGTGGAATTTGCAATTTGGTAAATTAGTGTGTTTGCCGCGTTTACCCCACCTAATAAAGTTTCCGGAATTGTAATTGTATCACCTATGTTATATCCATTTCCACCGTCTACGATTGTAATGTTTTGATTTGTTATTGTGTTACCTGTTACGTTAACAATAAAATCAGCGTCCGCACCACCACCACTTGTTGTATAATTACCACTATTAACAACATAGTTACCAACAATCCCGTTGTTTTGATAACCCCCCACTACGACAGTGATAAAATCAGTAATCGCACCATTTAATCTACGATCCCAATAACTAGTATAACCAGTTACCGAATGTAGTTTAAGTCGATAGTCATAATATAAAGGATTAAAAGTATAATCTACTGGGGTGGTTGATAGGGTGGTGGCTAAAGTTAGTACACTCCCAGTTATCCCATCGGTTAAACCATTATCAATACCACACAAAGCGATATCTGATACTATTTGTGAATCACTTACCTCCGCCAAACTCCAAGCCATTTTACTAACTAAAGTGTTAGCAGAATAAAAAGTTCCTGGGTTAACAGGTCCGTTTCCACTATTTTGATTAGTTATTGTACCTAAGTTTGATGTGGTACCATCATTGTTTATCGTAATGGTATCTAGTTGTAGTGAACAGTTAGGGTCGTTTAAGTCCATCACTACTGGTAATTTATCAGAATAGAACGAATTAGAAAAAGTAGTTGTCCCCGCACTATAGTACATTACCGCCGAATTATATATAACTTCTTTATTATAATCTCTTTCGTCATCAGATAGATTAAAATCCCAAAAAGAGTCATAACTTAACTGAACATCGAGGTTATTAAAGTAGTAATTTTGTATTGCCATGTGGTTTGTTTATATAGATAAATATATTTACCTTACTAAGTATTTTAATATATGTAGTTTATTTGATTTAATTATTTTAATTGTTTATTATTATTAGATAAAAATACAATTATGAGCAAAGTAAAAATCTTAGTAGTTCCGTCAGATAGGACAGGTGTTGGTTCTTTTAGATCCATCGACCCACACATCGCGTTAGAAAAATATTACCCTAACGAATTCAAGGTCGACATAAACTATGACCCGTGGAAAAATAGGGATAGTTACTGGCAAAGTTTTGACATCGTTCATTTTCATAGAGGTATGGGAGATTGGGGGAATTGTCTTCGTTTATTAGAAGATTGTAAGAAATGGGGGATTATCACAATAATGGATTTGGATGATTACTGGGACCCAGGAAAGGACCACCCAGCTTACCCAATGATAAAAGGAGGTAAAATTGGTGAAAAGATAGTAGAGAACTTAAAAAACTCTGAGTATGTTACAACGACTACTGAAATTTTTGCCAAGGAACTTAGAAAGTATAATAAAAATATCGAGATTTTCCCGAATGCTATCGACCCCGCCAAAAGACAATTCCAACCAAAACCAATAGAGTCTGAATTAGTTAGGGTTGGTTGGTTAGGTGGGTCGTCTCACTTATCCGATCTAGAAATACTTAGGGGTAATATCCATAAGTTAACTTCCGACCAGACATTAAAAAATAAGTTCCAGATGGTTTTATGTGGGTTTGACACTAGGGGGCAAATGACAGAAATTAACGAACAAACTGGGGAACAAAAAACAAGATCAATCCAACCAAAAGAATCAGTATGGTATAATTACGAACAAATTTTTACGAACGACTACAAATTAGTAGAGGAACAAAAAGATATCGACTCATTATTCGAGTTTAAGAAACGAAAGGGAGATGGTGGTGAATTCTATAGAAGAGTTTGGACAAAACCTGTAACAACTTACGCAACCAACTATAATGTAATGGATATTTCTTTAGCTCCCTTAAAAGAACATACTTTTAATAGAGTTAAATCACAACTAAAAGTTATTGAGGCCGGGTTCCATAAAAAAGCTCTAGTTGCCCAGGATTTTGGTCCTTACAATATTGACTGTGTTGATGGTAAAAACTCGTTACTAGTACAAACCTCGAAAAATCACAAACAATGGTATAAACACGTTAAAAAACTGATAAATAATCCAAATATGGTTAAGGATTTAGGTGAACAACTATATGAAGATGTGCAAAAATACCACATTAAAGAAGTAACAAAAAAAAGAGCGTCTTGGTACAAAAGTTTAATTAAAAAGTAATATATTTGTAAAATGTTAGAAAGTATAAATGAAAATAAGTTATTGTTTCTAGATATAGAAACCGCTGGATCACACAAAAACTCCAACCAACTCAAAGAGATGGATGAAACTCTGTGGGATTTATGGAATACTGTTGGGTGTTCTTATTTTCGAAGAAATTACCCCGAAGATGAAGATAAGGATTGTGATTTTTTATACGAAAAATACTCTGGGTTACTACCCGAGTTTGGTAAAGTTATTTGTATTAGTGTCGGTTTTATAAACGATGGAGGTGAGAAGTTACAGTCTTTCTGTAGTGGTAATGAATCTGATGATTTAATCCAGGTAACCCAACTATTAAATAAAATAGAAAAGGTTGGTTTTACTTTATGTGGTCACAATATTAAGAATTTCGATTTACCTTACTTAGGTAAAAGAATGTTAATTAATGGAATATCACCACCTTCTTTATTACCTTCTCACGACACAAAACCTTGGGAGGTTAAAGCTCTCGACACAAAAGAGATGTGGAATTTTGGTTCTTATAAAGGGTTGTCTTCGTTACACTTAGTAACTTCTGTTATGGGAATAGAGTCACCTAAGAAGGGTGAGGTAACTGGAGAAAATATGCACCAATCTTGGTACGATGATAAAAAGACTGAAATTATACATTACTGTGAAAAAGATGTTAGTTCACTAATTAAAATAATAAAAAAAATTAAAAACCTATAAACTATGTCAAATTATGAGAACCCAGATAAATTAGAACAAATTTTTGGACATTTAGTGGATAAGTATGAATCTTTGTCCTCGGATGCGTCCCTGGAAGAATTATCCTCACTTGCTACACAAATTACCGAAGTGACAAATAATTATAACTCTTCTATTACGGAAGAGGGTCAAGTAGACCCATCGAAAAAAATAATGGTATCTTTAGGGTATTCTAATGACTCTGAAAATGAAGACCCAGAATATGTCTATAAGTCTGATAGTGGATTTGATTTGAGGTCCTCCGAAGGAATAATCATAAAACCGAAGGAGGTTGAGTTAGTTAGTACTGGTTTAAGTTTTGACATACCTAGGGGTTTTGAAATCCAAGTTAGGAGTCGTTCTGGGTTAGCGGTTAAAAAAAACCTATTCGTACTTAACTCTCCAGGTACCGTAGACCAAGGTTATATAGGGGAGGTGAAAGTAATATTAGCAAATTTTAGTAATGAGGAAGTAGTCATAGAAAAGGGTGATAGAATCGCCCAAGCTTGTTTATGTCCAGTAGTTACGGGAGAATTTGTAGACTTTTTACAAAATAATAAAAATAAAAAAACTGAACGAGGTTCTTCTGGTTTCGGTTCAACAGGAAATAATTAAAAATGAGTTTAACAGTAGCCTTTAGTACAAGAAAACTTGAAGAGTCTTATATAGAACATATAAGGGAAACTTCCGGTATAAAAGACATAGAAATTTTGTCTTATGAGAACCCGAACGGTAAATCTCTTACAAAAATTTATAACGAAGCGTTAAAAGAATCCACAAACGATATCGTACTTTTTTGTCATGATGACATTATTTTTAACACTAAAAGATGGGGAAAAAAGTTATTAAAACACTTTAGTGAATCAGATTACTCTGTTTTAGGTTTGGCAGGGACAAGAAAGCTTCCGGAAAGTGGTAGTTGGTGGGAAGACATAAACCAACCCTTAAGTAATATGGTAGGGATTGTTAATCATTCACAAAACGGTAAGACTTGGGAGTCAAAATATTCAGAACCAGTACTAGAGAACATCATACCCGTAGTAATATTAGATGGGTTATTTTTTGCGGTTGATAAGAATAAAATTAAAAAACAATTTGATGAAGAGGTTAAGGGTTTTCATTTTTATGATATAGATTTTACCTTTACTAACCATTTAGAAGGTGTGAAGGTGGGAGTAATAACCAATATTAGAATAACCCATAAGTCTATCGGACAAACAAATGAACAGTGGGAAGAAAATCGTTTAGAATTTATTAAAAGACATTCAGATAACTTACCGTCCGAAGTGGGGTGTGGTTTATTTTATTCTAATAAAGAAGTTGTGGTTAAAAAACAACCAAAACTATCAATCATTATCCCAACAAAAGATAACATTGACATATTATTTAATTGTATAACCTCAATATATGAAAAAACTAGTTATACTAACTTTGAGATTATAGTTGCGGATACTGGAAGTGAGAAACCAAACCTAGATAAGATAAGAGAATTTTGTGACCTAAATAATAAAACTAAATTAGTAGAGTTTGATTATTATAATTTTGCTCAAATAAATAATGAAGTGGTACATGAATACCTTTCAGAAGATACTGAGTTAGTTTTATTTTGTAATAACGACATCGAGTTAATTAATGATGCTATTAGTAGAATGGTTTCTGTTTGGCAAAAAAATAAAAGAAAGGTTGGTACTGTTGGGGCAAGACTTCATTTTGAAGATAATACCGTACAACATGGTGGTATGTTATTATGGTTAAAGAAAGAATGGTTAACCGACACTGGTCTAACCAGGATAGAAATTTCTCATTATAACCTAAGACAGGGTTATAGACACAGATTGGAGGGGACTAACCCAGTAGTTGGTAACACTGGGGCTTTCCTACTGATAGAAAAAAATCTTTTCCTTAAAGTAGGTGGGTTTAACCCAATGTATATAGAGTGTTTTGAGGACGCAGAATTAAACTTTAGTGTGTTGCTAGAGGGGAAGGTTAATTTATTTGTTAGTGACGCGGTTGCTTATCACTATGAGAGTAAAACAAGAGATAAAAGTGATGAAAAACTAGAAAGACTTCAACAAGATTACCGAGAAAGACTTTTCCCTTTTATAGGAGGAGCTTTGGGGGATAGAAAGAAGGCAACCCTTCTAGGACAATTTATAAATGTAGTGGAATGAGAGTAATGTGTATATTAACAGTGTGGAACGAAAGAGAGTACCTCCCACTAAAACTAGAATATTGTAAACAAAATAAATTAGAGCCGTATGTTATTGATAATATGTCAACCGACGGTTCTTGGGAGTACTTACTAGAAAATAAAGTACCTTCCCATAGATTAGATACTGACAATTCATTTGATTTGAGGGTGTTACAAGATGACATTGTTAAGACTATCCATAAGGAGAAGCCAGATTGGGTAATATATAATGGTTGTGATTTGTTTCCAGTGACCATTGAACCATTACACGATGCGTTATCGCGTTTAGATAGGAGAGGTTTTAATTTAGCTCAAATAGAATGTGTTAACTTTTTTAACACTGGGGAGGAAAGGGAAATAAAAGATCCTTTTAACACCTATTTCCATTATGGTACCTTAAATAAGTTTAACATGATTCACAAATATAACCCAGTTTTACGTTATCTAGCGGATGATGTTTCATTCCCTGGTCAGAGGTTAGGTGTTTTAGAAGGTATGATGATTAACTACGGTAATACTAAGACTAAAGAAGAAAGAGAAGAAACATTAGAAAGAAGAAGAAAGGCTTGGTCGAATGGAGAACCTCCTGGACATGGTTCCCATTATTTAGAAGGGGAAAGAAACAACTGGATTTGGCCTAAAGAAGATTTAGTAGATGTTAGAGATGGTAAATATTGGAAGTATGTACAAAAATTACAAGAAGTTTCAAAAGTCGTTTATGGGAAATAAAATAAAGAAAGTTACCTTCATTGGTTATAAGGATTACGCTAATGTGATGACCGAGTACTCTAAAGCAATTAACAAGCATTGTGATGGTTTTGAGTCCAAAGTTATCTGTGAGTGCGCACACCCAATAAATTTTGAAACCAAACATGACTACGATTTATTAACATACAATGAATCTAAAGATGAATGGTTAAGAAATGAATCGGAGATAGAATCATCCAAGAAGTGGTTGGAGGAATCTACCCATATTATCATCGGTGAGGAGAAAGGGCCACAGATAACTCACGATCCGCAGTATTATTACGATAAATTTGGACAAAATTGGCAACTAGAAGCGATGAAGGAATGTGCCAAAATGGACCCTAAAGATTCTCTTGGTACAATAAAAGATATTTTTTCTAATATCTTAAAAATGGATTTATTAAAAGACACTAATGCAGGAAGAGAAAATAATCTACACCTTTACCACACCGGTACTGTGTATAGAAGTCAATCGGATATATTCAACTTGATAGGGATTAACCATTTTAACAAAATCATTCATGGTGTTGATCTTTATCGACTTTCGTGGAATGACTTAACTGTTGAAGATCAGAAAACTTTAGGGGTTACTTCTGGTTACGACCCTAAAAAAAATCTTGCAATATACACTTCTTATGATAGAGACAGTAAAAAAGAAGAAATCACAAAAATAATTAATAAAAAATTCAAAACTAATAAAATAATTATCTTTCACGCACCTACTAGTAAAGAAATGAAAGGGACTAATATTATAACTGCAGTGGTTAGTGGATTAGTTAGTTATATAAACAAAAAAAATAAGAGGTCTGGGGTTGATTTGGAGTTTGAGTACATAACACCTGAGACGTATGGACCTACTAAAGAGTTGATGGACCCAAACACAGGATGGATACCAAATAGTGAAATTATGAAGATTAAAGAGATGTCTCACATATATGTCGACGAATTTAACCCCGAGGTAGGTTATTTTGGGGGTAGTACCGTTGAGGGACTTATGACTGGGAATATTACTTTAGCAACAATAAATAATTTTACCATTGATGCGATGAAAGCCGCGAATAAAAATATTAAATCTTCTATTTGTCCAGTTATCCACCTAGGGGGAGACCCAAAACAATTTAGAGACGTACTTAAATCAGTAATGGAAGAACCCATAGAGGAACTAAAAGAAATGGCACATAAAAGTTTACAATGGTACTACGAAACATCAACACATAAAGCAGTTGCAACTAAATTTGAAAAAGAAATATTATTATGAAAAAGATTTTTATAACAGGAGGGGCTGGATTTATCGCCAACACAATCATTAAAAGACTTATAGAGACACATGAAATAACTGTCTATGATAATTTTGAACGGGACACCCTTTCATCAAGTGGTTTGGGAGAACACACAAACTTAACAATTATTAGAGGGGATATTTTAGACTATGAAAAACTCTATTCTTCTATGAAGGAAGGTGGATGTCCAGATATTGTTATACACGCAGCTGCAATTGCTGGTATCGACACTGTAGTAAAACACCCAGTCAAAACAATGAGAGTTAATATGATAGGGACTGCTAATGTTCTAGAAGTTTGTAAAGAACTGGGAATATCAGACAGAATTATAGAGTTTTCTACCTCTGAAGTTTTCGGTTCAATGGCTTTCAAGTCAAAAGAAGAGGACCAAACGGTGGCTGGGTCGGCTGGTGAAGCCAGATGGGTATACGCTGTCAGTA
>Ga0115003_10002824_pt1 | contig 14102 bp, 13 predicted proteins | sample ArcticOcean_MG_C_7_FD_88736 | JGI IMG/M metagenome (GOLD analysis project Ga0115003, IMG submission 88736) | Marine microbial communities from western Arctic Ocean - ArcticOcean_MG_CB11_88 | ecosystem: Environmental > Aquatic > Marine > Oceanic | place: Arctic Ocean: Canada Basin | collected... | reverse complement strand
GTTGATTCTCCCATTCAGGCGGGGTGCGTTTTTCAAAGACATACTGATCGTGTAATCTTCTAATCAATCTACTCAAGGTGTGAAATCTATTGCTATACATGGTCATCATCAAGGGTATAGCTGGGAACATTAGAGCTGCAACTGTATAATCAATATCCATATCGAATCAAATTGATTATGAGGGTTGTGTTTGATATTTACAAGTCATAATTCAAAATGAATCAATTTAAAATATTTTTAGAACTTGCTAGGCTCAACAAGCCAATAGGATTCATGCTTCTCTTTTGGCCATGTAGTTGGGGTTTAGCTTTAGCTTTTAATAGCAATCATAACCCAGGTGAATTTATCTATTTTTTAATTCTTTTTTTCTTAGGTTCGGTTCTGATGAGAAGCGCAGGATGTATTGTAAATGATATTGTAGATAGAGATCTAGATAAAAAAGTTCGAAGGACAAAAAATAGACCGATTGCTTCCAATATAATATCAGTCAAACATGCTTTAGTTTTTGTGTGTGTATTATGTATCTTAGCTTTTCTTATATTAATTCAGTTTAATAAATTAACTATTCTTCTTGGTTTTGCGTCAATGTTTTTTGCCTTTACATATCCTTATATGAAAAGAGTGACTTATTGGCCGCAACTTTTTTTAGGCTTAACATTTAATTGGGGAATTATAATGGCTTGGGTGGCAGTCAATAATAATTTTTCAAGTGATATATTCATACTTTATCTTGCGGCCATATTTTGGACATTGGGTTATGACACCATTTATGGCGCTCAAGATATTGCGGATGATGAAATAATTGGAGTAAAATCAACCTCAATAAAATTTAAAAATAGAATGAAATTTTTTGTAAGTATTTGCTATATTTTAAGTTCATCTTTTATAATTTATTTGTTTTATAGCTATATAGGCTTTAATTACTTTACAATGTTGTTATCAATATTTATTTTAACGTTAATTTTTCAGATTTTTTTCTTTAAAAAAGATGTGCCTGAAACTTGCTTAAAGGCTTTCAAATTAAATAATTTTTCTGGATTAATTTTATTTCTAGGAATTGTACTTATTAATTAATTATAGGCTTACTAATGAAATTAGATGAATTAATTCAAATTTTAAAAAGACTTTTTAGAGACTATGTTAAAAGACATTTTAAAAGAATTCTATTATCATTATTTCTTTCAATCTTAGTTGCTTTAAGCACGTCTGCAACAGCGTGGCTGCTGGACCCTGCTGTTAAAAAAATATTTATTGATAAAGATAAAACTTTAGCATGGTTAATTCCAATTTTTATTATTATTGCTTTTTCAACAAAGGGCATTTCTCTATACTTTGCAAGAATAAATATTATCAAAGTTGGTCATAATATTTCTGGCATTATACAAAAACAAATTAGAGATAATATTATAACAACAGATATTCAAACATTGGATAATAGGCATTCGGGAAAATATATTTCAAATATTATTCATGATGCCGGTCAAGTTCAACAATTGGTTAGTGTTGGTGTTTTGAATTTAATGAAGGATAGTTTTACTTTGTGTGCCTTAGTTGGAGTTATGGTTTATCAAAACTGGAAATTATCTATATTTGCTTTATTTATGATGCCCTTGGCTGCAGCTGTGGCGAAAAGTTTAGGAAAAAGAATAGGGAAAGCTACTGGGGAGGCCAGTGAACTTGCAGGAAAACTAACAACACTTTTATCAGAACTATTAAGAGGCTCGAGAATGATAAGGATTTATCAAAAAGAAGGGGATGAAACAAAAAAAGGAGATTTTGCTATAGACGAGGTGGTAAACAAGAATATTAAAATTGCCAGTATTATGATTAGAGCTACACCTCTAATGGAAATCATAACTGGATTCATGATTGCTGGTTTCATATATTTCTCTGGAAAGCTTATTGCGGCTGGTGAGCTTGAAGTGAATAATTTTTTTTCTTTCTTAACCGCAATGATGTTGGCTTATCAACCGATAAGGTCTTTAGCTACAATTAACATGGTTGCTTACCAAGGTTGTGCATCTGCAAAACGAATATTTTCTGTTCTCGATGCACCAATTAAAATAAAAAATGAAGAGACTTTACCAAGTCTAAAAATAGATAAATCAAATATAAGCTATCAGGATGTAAGTTTCAAATATCTATCTACTAGTGATAAAGCGATAAAAAATATGAACTTAGACATAAAAGGTGGATCGATGACAGCTTTCGTGGGTCATAGTGGAGCAGGAAAAAGTACTATAATAAATTTATTACCAAGATTTTACGATCCACAAATGGGTAAAATTTTAATAGATGATCAAAATATTTATGACGTTTCTTTGGAATCTCTTAGAAAAAATATTTCATTGGTAAGTCAGGATGTGATTTTATTCGATTGCAGTGTTAAAGATAATATATCTTACGCGAGCCCCGGTGCGTCTGATAAAGAAATTATTGATGCATGTAAATTTGCTGCTGCGGCTAACTTTATCGAGGAATTGCCAGGACAATATGAAACCATGATCGGAGAAAATGGAATACGCCTATCTGGAGGGCAAAAACAAAGAATATCAATTGCTAGAGCAATTTTAAAAAACTCACCCATAATTCTTTTAGATGAAGCAACTTCATCTCTTGATGCTGATTCAGAGGAAATTGTTCAAAACGCTATAAAAAATCTAACGAAAAATAAAACTACTTTAGTAGTGGCTCATAGATTGTCAACGATACATAATGCAGATAATATTTTTGTATTAAATAAAGGAAAGGTTATAGATTCCGGTACACATGAAGAGTTAATAAAAAACTGCAATGAATATAAGTCACTTTATCAGAAACAATTAAAATAACTATAATGCTTTCTATTTATAGATTTCTTACAATTATATTTTTTCCACTATTCGTTTTAGTAATTTTCTACAGGCGAATTCTTAAAAAAGAAAATAATTTAAGTTTGAAACAAAAAATTTTTACTTCAAAAAAAATAGGTTTTTTTAAAGATGAAGAAAATTTAATATGGTTCCATGGGGCCAGCATAGGTGAAATAACTAGCGCGATACCTATTATCAATTATTTTATAAATAATAATTTTAAAATTATTTTAACTACAACTACTTTGAGCTCAGCAAAAATAATTAATAAAATATTTGAGAATAACAAAAATATAACTCATCATTTTTTACCTCTTGATGTTCCTCATTTAACAAAAAAATTTATAAAAAAATGGAACCTAAAATTAGTTTGTTTTATAGATTCAGAAATTTGGCCAAATTTTATTTTTGAAATAAAAAAAAATAAAATTCCATTGGCTTTAATAAATGCAAGAATAACTAAAAAGACTTTTAAAAAATGGAATAAATTTCCAAATTTCGCAAAAAAAATATTTTCTTTTTTTGATATTTGTATCTCATGTAGCAATGAGTCTTATAAAAATTTAGAAGCGTTTAATGTGAAAAATATAAAAAATATTGGGAACTTAAAGTTTATAGACAATATAAGTACAAATTTAGACTTAGATGAAAAAGTAAAAAATGTGTTTGATAATCATAAAACATGGTTTGCTGCAAGCACTCACGAGAAAGAAGAAATTTTTTGTCTCATAATTCATAAGCATTTAAAAAAAATACATCAAAATATTTTAACTATAATAGCACCACGTCATATAAAAAGAGTGAATAATATTTTTTCAGAATGCTTAAATCTCAAACTAAAAGCACAAATTTTTAATGAGGGTGATGAAGTAAGAGAAGATGCTGAGATACTTATAATAAATTCTTTTGGTCAGCTCCCAAAATATTTTAATTATTGCAAGAGCGTCTTTATGGGAAAATCTTTACCAAGAAGATTTATTAGCACTGGTGGACAAAACCCAATAGAAGCAGCTAAACTATCTTGTAAAATATATCATGGTCCGTATATTTATAATTTTAAGGAGGTTTATAATTACTTGAATAAAATTAATATTTCTGAAGAAGTGAGCAGCTTAGAAGAGCTTACATTAAAACTTCTTGAAGATTTCAAAAAACCAAAAAAAATAGATAAAAATATTTTAAATGAAATCAGTAATTATTCAAAAATGATTTTTAACGGCTACACTAAAGAGCTTAGTAAATTAATTAAATGATAAAAATATATAAACCAAATTTTTGGAGTAGTGATTATATCAATTTTTTTTCATTACTTCTTTTCCCAGTTTCATTTGTTTTTCAAATACTGATTTATATTAAAGATAAATTTACAAAACAAAATAAGTACAATCTTCCTGTGATTTGCATTGGCAATATATACTTGGGTGGCACTGGTAAAACCCCATTGGCAATGAAAATTGCTTCAATTTTAAGAAAGCTAGATAAAAAGCCCGCTATTGTAAGGAAATTTTATAGCAATCAAAACGATGAAAATCTTTTAATAAATAAAAGATCCTTAAACCTTATAACACGTAAATCTAGAGGTGAAGCCATACTTGAAGCGGAGATAAATAATTACGATTCAGTAATACTGGATGATGGATTTCAAGATGTTTCGGTGAAGAAAGATTTGAGTATTCTATGTTTTCATTCGAAACAAATGTTTGGGAATGGTCACACAATACCAAGTGGGCCTTTGAGAGAAAATCTTAACGCAATAGAAGGTGCTCAAATAATAGTCATTAACGGAGAGAGAAATGAAGATTTTGAGCATAAGATTAGAAGAATTAATAAAAATATCGATATCTATTATTCAAGATATCTTCCAGTCAATATTAAAGATTTTAAAAATTCAAACTTGCTTGCGTTTGCGGGTATTGGCAATCCAAAAAATTTTTTTAATCTATTAATTGAAAACAATATCAATGTTATTAAAAGTTTATCATTTCCAGATCATTACAATTATACAAAAAAAGATTTACAAAATATAAGACAATTATCAGAAGATAATAATCTTGAAATTATTACTACAGAAAAAGATTTTTGTAGAATTAATGCGTCAGAACTAGGGGAAATCAAGCACCTTTTGCTTGACTTAGAAATTATTAATGAGGAAAAATTTATAAAAAAAATTAAAAACTACTTATAATGAAAATAATAAAATATTTTATACAATCTATTATTATTTACTTCTTTTTTTTATTAATAAAAATAATTGGTTTAAAGCTTGGAAGAGAAGTATTTTCTGTTATATTTAAAAAAATTGGCCCACTTATTAAAACTAATAATATTTCTAATAAAAATTTAAAAGAAATATTAAACATAGGTATAGATGAAAGAAAAAAAATAATTTCTTCAATGTGGTCTAATTATGGAATGGTTTTTGCAGAATATATTTATTTATACAAATTTAGAAAAAATGATTTTAAAGATAAATATATACGTATAAAGGGACAAAAAATTTTGGACGAAATTATAAGAAATAATAAACAAGTAATATTTGTTTCTGGCCACTTTGGAAATTTTGAATTAATGTCTATGGAATTAGATAGACAAAACATAAAGCTTGCAACCATTTATAGACCTTTGAATAATATTTTTTTAAACCCTTTCATGGAATATTTGAGAGAGAAATATATTTGTAAAAATCAAATACAAAAAGGCTTTCGAGGTATAAGGTCTATAATTCATTATATGCAGAGCAACTATAGTATAGCGTTAATGATAGATCAAAGGGTGAGTGAAGGGAAAAAGATTCCTTTTTTTGGAAAAGAAGCTCTAACAACCACTCTGCCAGCTCAATTAGCATTAAGATATAAGTGCGATATAGTTCCAATATATATATCAAGACACAAACACCAATATTTTGATTTGGAAATTTATCCTCCCATTTCTAATGTTGGCAAAGAAGAAAATGAAAAAAATAAGAATCAGATTACAGGTGATTTAAATGTTATTTTAGAAAATATGATATTAAGAGATCCTGGACAATGGATTTGGACTCACAATAGGTGGAAGTAATTTATTTTTTTTTACTTTTTAGCTGGTCAAGCCTAATTTTTACTTCCAGTGGAGAGAGGTAAGCCTCTTGGAGTTCTACATTCCAATAGTTAAGCTCTTCTAAAGGAATTTCTTTTTTTGTGACTGCACAGACCACATAGTCACCAAAATCCACTATCTCGAAATAATTTGGTTTATAATTGAGTTTAGCTTTTATTTTATTCATATCTAAAATTAATATATATAATATAATTTCTCATATGAATATTGCTTTAATAGGTAGTGGTGGCAGAGAACATGCTCTTTGCGATTTTTTGTTAAAATCAAAAAAGGTTAAAAAGGTTATTTGTATTCCTGGCAACGCGGGTACAGCTAGAATTGCTAAAAATATAAAGATTGATTATTTAGACTTTAGGCTATTACTAAATGAAATCAAAAGAAATCACATTGATTTAGTGGTCGTTGGTCCAGAAGAGCCTCTTGTCAAGGGTATCGCTGACTTTCTACAAAAGAATAAAATTAGAGTTTTTGGTCCTAAAAAATATGCTGCACAGCTAGAAGGATCAAAAGCATTTATGAAAACAATATGTAGAAAAAATAACATTCCCACTGCTAATTTTAAGATATGCAAAAAGAAGAGGGATGTTTTAAGTTTTCTTAAAAAAAGTAAATTACCTGTAGTAGTTAAAGCTGACGGACTTGCAGCAGGCAAGGGTGTTTCGATTTGTAAAACTTACAAGCAGGTGGTTAATATTTGTAATCAGATTTTTTCGGGTAAATTTAAAAGTTCAAAAAAACTTATTCTTGAGGAATTTTTAGAAGGAGAAGAGGTTAGTTATTTTTTAGTGGTAGACAAAAAAAACTTTGCCTTTATGGGTTCAGCCCAAGATCACAAACGTGTTTATGAAAATGAAAAAGGACCAAACACAGGTGGTATGGGTGCTTATTCTCCAGCACCTATAATTACTAAAGAATTAGAAAACAAGATAATAAAAAAAATAATTAACCCAACATTAAAAGAATTAAAAAAAAGAGGAAACGCATTTACTGGGTTTCTTTATGCGGGCCTTATGATAAAAGATAATGAGCCGTATCTTATTGAATATAATATAAGAATGGGTGATCCAGAATGTCAAGTTATTTTACCAAGATTAAAAACAGAGTTAATAGATATATTAAATTCTGCAGTCAATAATCGTATTGATAAATTAAATATAAAATGGAAGAATAAAAAATGTATGACTATTGTTGTTTGCTCTAAAGGATACCCGGGCAACTACCCAAAAGGTAAAATAATAAAAAATTTAAATAAAATTAAATTAGATCAAAATTCTACAATTTTTCATGCTGGTACAAAATATATTAATAAAAATTTTATATCTAACGGAGGAAGAGTTTTAAATGTTACTACAACAGGATATAAATTTTCAGAAATAAGAAAAAAAATTATCAAAATAATTAGAAAATTAAAATGGAAGCATGGATTCTTTAGAAAAGACATAGGTTGGAGAGTTATTTAGAATTTTATGAGAGTTGTAGGTGGAACATTTAAGGGGAAAAAACTTTTTTTCATTAACTCCAAGATCACGAGGCCTCTCCGTGACTTAGTAAAAGAAAGTATTTTTAATATAATAAAACACTCTAAACTTGTTGATGCCAAAATTGAAGATTCCTATGTTCTAGATCTTTATGCGGGCATTGGTTCCTTTGGGATAGAATGTATTTCTAGAAAAGCAAAAAGTGTAACGTTTATAGAGGAGGACTTTAAGGCTTTAAAAGAACTTAATAAAAATATAAAGAACCTTTCTATTGATAAGTTAGCAAAAGTTTTTGCAAGTAAAATAAACCTCTGTCTAGATAGATTAGCTTTTGAAAACAAGTTTGATATTTTCTTTTTAGATCCACCTTTTGCAAAATATGATTATAAAGATGACCTTATGCAAATTAAAAAATTAAATATATTTAATCGTAAACATTTGGTAATCATACATAGGGAAAAAAAAACGACTGAAGATTTAAATGATATTTTAAAAATAATTAAAATAAAGAAATATGGTAGATCAAAGATTGTTTTTGCAACCTTTTGTTAAGTTAGATTTTTTTTAGTTAGGATTTTTACCTTTTCTACGGCATCTTGATCGTAAGGATTAACACCCATAATTTTTCCTAAAATAATAGTTTCTAGCATAAAATATGAAAAAAAATACCCTAAGGTCTGCTCTGTACAAGTATTCAAATTGATTATTCTATAGGGTATTTTTTTATCTTTAAGTGTCTTTGTGAAAGCATTTTTTTGGCTATTTACTATTTTTTCTAAACTTTTGTTTGATAGAAAGGGTAACTCTTTTTTGAAATAATTATTTTTAGAATTAATCTTATAAATATTTTTAATATCTAGTATATAAAATATTTTATCTCTTGGTCCGTCTAAGTATAACTGGAGCAAGCTGTGGTGATCTTTTGGAGCAGATGAAACAATTGGCAATAAGCCTTTACCATTTTTTCCTAAACTTTCTGCGAGTAGTTGTTGTAGCCAATAACTTATATTCTTAAGTTTAGTGTTATAGTTTAATAATATTAATGAATTAATTTTTTTGGATAAGTATATTTCTGATGTCTCTAAAATATTTTTTTGTATCATTTTTTCGTTAGTCTTTAAATGTTTTGTAAAATCTAATTTAAATTTATCTATATTCAAACCCATTAATAAAGCTGGAACCATACCCACCTCAGTTAAAATAGAGAATCTGCCACCAATATTTTTTTTATGCTCTATTGTTAAAATTTTCATATTCTTGGCAAATCTGGCCAATGCACTAGATTTTTTTTCAGTAATAATTATTGTATTTTTTTTGCAAAATTTAGCTTTTTTTAAAAAATTAACATTACATAATGTTTCGATGGTATTACCTGATTTTGATATAATAATAAAAAGATTATTTTTATTATTTTTTTTTTTATTAAATATTCGAATATTATTTTCACTTAAATTATCAAAAAATAAAACCTTTTTTTTAATTTTATGCTTCATTAAAGTATAGATTGCTTTTGCACCTAAAATGGAGCCTCCCATACCTATAACAACTATTGTTTTAAATTTTGTATATTTTTTTAGTTCATTTTTTTTAAAACTAAAGTGATATTGTTCTTTAAAAAAGTTGTGTTTATTATTTATAATTTTTTTAAGCTCTTCTCTAATTAGCTTTTTATTCTTATTCTTTTTGCTTATATTTTGAAGTGAGTAATTTTTTGGTGTTAGACTTTTTATGTTTAAATTAGCTTTCACTTTTTAATTTGATTAAGAATTGAATTTTCTACATTGGTAGATCTAGACTTTTTTTCAACAACTGTATCTTTAGATCCATCTAAAATTCTTTTTAGTTCATTTGTCTCTTTTTTTTCTTTAGATGATAGAGTGCTTGGGCTTGGAATGCTCTTATAATCTGGTGGTTGTGTTAAGGGATCATTTTTTTTTATCAGAAATTCATCTCCTGTTGCTGACTTCTGATTTCTTAATATTTTTCCTGCCTCACTATTACCGCAAGCATTAAGCAAAATACCAAGAATAATTAAGTATAAAAAAACACCGCTATTCCTCATTTGTTTAAATTTCTTTTAACGCTAAATTCTTTTAAAATTAATAAAATTATTCCAATAGATATAAATATATCCGCTATATTAAAGGTAAACCAGTGATAATTGTCGATATGAAAATCAATAAAGTCGGGCACAGCAAAATACATGACTCTGTCATATAAATTTCCTACTGCTCCTCCTAATATTAAAGAATACATGATGCTTTCAGAGCCTTTAGCGTTAATCATTACAATTATAATTACTACTGTTATTAAAAAAATAAAAATAGAAATTAGGTGATAAAAAATATTTGCATCCAAATTTAACAAACCAAAACCAATTCCAGTGTTCCAAACAAGCTCTAAATTTAAATACTTATTAAGAGTAATTGAATTTTCTTCGGCTAATAACTTTCTAATTATTGAAATTTTTGTCACTCGGTCAATTAAGAAAATTGTCAATGTAATCAGAATTGCTATTATATTTTTAATTGAAAATATTCCTGCTAATTTATTATTTTTAATGTTTTCTATGTTTTTCATTTAAAGAACTTAATTTTTTACCAGCCTTGCACATCGTTCACATTTTTTTTCAAGAATTTTCCAGCATCTTAAGCATTTTTCACCTGCAGCTTTTTTTACAGAAATTTTAAATTCTTCTTTACTATTTTCAGATTTTATTTTACTTGCTTTTGAAGTTATAAAATACTCTGCTAAATCTAAACCTTCTAATAAATCAAAATATTTCTTATCGGCAGAGATTTCTATTTCCGCCTCTAGACTAGATCCTATTTCCTTACTAGATCTTTTTTCCTCTATTGCAATATTAGCTTCTTGTTTAATTTTAAAAAGTGATACCCACTTTTGATTTAAGTCTTTATTTTCCCAATTTTTTGGAATTTTTGAAAATTCTAACTCGTGTATACTTTGTTTATTTTTGCTAATTAGACTATAAATTTCTTCAGTTGTAAAAACAAAGATGGGTGCAAACCACTTCAATAAACATTCTAATATTAAGTTTAAAACTAAAACACAGTTTTTTCTCTTTGTTGAATCTAGGCTCTCGCAATAAAGAACGTCTTTTCTGATATCAAAATAAAAAGAAGACAAATCTAGTGCACAAAAGCTTAATAGCTCTTTATAAAGTTTATGAAAGTTATAGTTTTTTAAATTTTCTTTGACTGATTTATCGATGATAAATAATTTATGTAATATATATCTTTCCAGTTCGGAGAAACTGCTGACGTCCAATGTATCAAAATTTTGTGGTTCAAAATTATCTTTAATATTACCAAGTATGAATCTAAAAGTATTTCTTATTTTTCTATATGATTCTGCGTGTTGGGTTAAAATTGTCTTGTCTATCCTTAAATCTTCTGCGTAATCAGATGAGGCTACCCAGGCTCTGAGAATGTCTGCTCCAAAATTTTTTAGAATATCTTCTGGTGAAATTACATTTCCTACAGATTTTGACATTTTAAGTCCTTTGCCATCAACGACAAATCCATGTGAAAGAATACTATCGTATGGTGCTCTTCCTCTTGTACCGCACGACTCTAAAAGAGATGAATGAAACCATCCTCGATGCTGGTCAGACCCCTCTAGATACATATCAGCGGGCCATTTTAAATCTTTTCTTTTCTCTAGTACAAAACTGTGAGTAGATCCACTATCGAACCATACTTCGACTATATCTTTAAGCTTTTCAAAGTCTTCTGGATTGTAGTCGCTCCCTAAAAATCTTTTAGAATCATCAGAAAACCAGCAATCAGAACCTTCTTTTTCATAAATTTCAGCAATCCGATTAATTACCTTTTCATCTCTTAATGGTTCATTTGTTTTTTTATTTATAAAGATTGGCAATGGAACACCCCAAACCCTTTGCCTTGAAACGCACCAGTCCGGCCTGCCCTCAACCATAGATAATAATCTTTCTTTTCCTTTAGGTGGGTAAAAAGTTGTTTCGTTTATTGCTTTGATAGCTTTATTTCTTAACGATTGTTTTTCCATGGATATGAACCATTGAGGTGTTGCCCTATAAATTAAGGGAGCTTTAGATCTCCATGAGTGCGGGTAACTATGTTGTAGCTTATCATTATTTAAAAGCCTATCTTCTTTTTTAAGTTTTTCTATAATTATAGTATCGGCTTTAAAAATATGAATTCCTTTAAAATTAGGAACTTCATCAGTATATAAGCCAGAATTATCAACTGTATATTTTGAGGGAATATTATTTTTTAAGCATAAGTTAAAATCGTCTGGGCCATGACTTGGGGCGCAATGAACTATGCCTGTGCCTTGTTCTAAAGTTACAAATCTTGCATCAAGCATGGGTACATCGTACTCGTAACCAATTTTTAAAAATGGGTGGCTACATATTGTGTTTTTAAACTCAATACCTTTAAATTTTTTTAAGATTTTAAATTTTTCTATATTACATGCTTTGATTATTGATTCTAAGAGATTGGTTGCGACAACTATTTTTTGATCTTTAAAATTCTCTAAATTACTAATTTCTACTAAAGAATATTCTATGCTACTGTTAAATGCTAAAGCTCTATTAGCAGGTATAGTCCAAGGGGTAGTGGTCCATATGATTACATTCGCATTCTTTAAAAAATCTTTTTCAGTTTTTTTTACTTTGAATGCTGCAAAAATTGTATTTGACGTGTGATCTAGATACTCTACCTCCGCATCAGCTAAAGCTGTTTTTTCTACCGTAGACCATAAAACAGGTTTAAATCCTTGGTATAAGCTTTCATCTAAAAGAAATTTTCCTAACTCTCTAACAATCTGAGCTTCTGCTTCGAAGCTCATTGTAGAATAATAATTATCAAAATCTCCAACAACCCCAAGCCTTTTGAATTCTTTAATGTGAATTTGGATCCATTCTTTCGCAAATACCCTACATTCATTTCTAAAATCTTTAACTGGAACTTCATCTTTATTTTTTTTCTTTTTCTTGTATCTCTCTTCTATTTTCCATTCTATAGGCAGTCCATGGCAATCCCAGCCAGGAACATACACGGAGTCCTTTCCACTCATTTGTTGAAATCTTATAATCATATCTTTTAGAATTTTATTTAAAGCAGTTCCCATATGTATATGTCCATTTGCATACGGTGGTCCGTCATGCAAAATAAATTTTTCCTTCCCTTTTGAATTTTTTCTTATTTTTTCAAATAGATTATTTTTTTCCCATATCTTTAAAATATCCGGTTCCTTATTGGGCAGATTAGCTTTCATTGAAAAAGCTGTTTTTGGGAGCTGTATGCTTTCTTTTGACATGTTTTAATTTTTTGCTTTAATAATATCTTTTTTTATTTGTACCTTAAGTTGGTTTAAGTTTTTAAATTTTTTTTCTGGTCTAATAAATTTAATAAAATTAACTTTTATTTTTCTATTATATAGATTAGCTTTTAAACCAAATATATTTACTTCCAATAGTAAAGTTTTTCCTTTGAAAGTGGGTCTATAACCTATGTTAGCTATACCTCTTCTCACCATTCGATTTATGTTAACTTTTACAGAATAAACACCTAGTTTTGGTACAACATAATCATTTATTTTTATGTTACATGTTCTAAAACCAATTTTTCTTCCTCTCTTTTCGCCTTTAATAACAGTCCCTTGTATAGACCACTCACGACCTAGGTATCTATTTATATTTTTTATTTTTCCTTTTCTGATGCCTGATCTAATAATGGAAGAAGACAATGTCTTGTTTTTTTTCTTTAAAGGTTTTAATACGCATGTTTTGTAAGAAAATGATAATTCACTTTGTTTGAGTTTACTTACATCGCCTTCTCTATTTTTGCCGAATCGAAAATTTCTACTAATAAATATAAATTTAGAATTTATTTTCTTATAAATAATTTTTTCAATAAATTGTTTATAAGTTAAATTAGAAAATTTTTTATTAAATTTAATAACTACCAAAAAATCTATACGCAAATCAGCGAGGCCTTTTATTTTTTGTTCTAAGTTATTTATTCTGTGATTTTTAATTTTTTTATTAAAAAACATTATCGGCATAGGCTCAAAGGTTACTATGCCTAATTTTAAATTATTATTTTTAGCTTTTTTATACGCTTGTTTTAAAACTTTTTGATGTCCCAGGTGTATGCCATCAAAATTTCCTATTGCGATTACAGATGGTTTAATTTTTTTTATACTAGATAGATTTTTATATATTCTCATTTACCAATAAAGCTCCTTCTGAAAAAATTTAGTGCTTACTTTATATTTTTTTAATAAGACGTGTAAATCTTCTTCGTTATTAAACTCAGATTTATGAACACCACTTGTTATAAATAAAGAGTCAATTTTTAAATTATTTGCTCCTTTTATATCTGTGTTTAGATTGTCTCCAATTATTAAATTCCTTTCTCCTTTTTCTAATATTAATTCATAAACTTCTCTATAAGGTTTGCCAAAATAAATTACTTCTCCGCCTAGCAAACTGTAAATTTCTGCTATTTTGCCAGCGCAATACTCCTCATGATTTCCTCTATGCACAATTAGGTCTGGATTAGTGCAAATTAACTTTTGTGAAGTATTTCCATTAAAAAAATTTTTATAATAATCTAAATCGTCATGTCCATCAAACAACCCGGTGCAAAGTATAAAGTCACAATCT
>Ga0115003_10002819_pt1 | contig 14111 bp, 10 predicted proteins | sample ArcticOcean_MG_C_7_FD_88736 | JGI IMG/M metagenome (GOLD analysis project Ga0115003, IMG submission 88736) | Marine microbial communities from western Arctic Ocean - ArcticOcean_MG_CB11_88 | ecosystem: Environmental > Aquatic > Marine > Oceanic | place: Arctic Ocean: Canada Basin | collected... | reverse complement strand
CCGCTTATGGATAGTTTTTATGTGCGTGGATAGCGCTAATTGATCGATCAACGATAACCAGTGAAAGGCCTAAATGCAAATGCTCTAGAGGGCTTTATGGGGTGCTGAGTAGCCCTATTCCTGGGCTAACTTTGATGGGTTTTAAAAGATGGACCCCAGCCTTCGCTGGGGTGACGTTCTTTCGCTGGGGTGACGTTCCTTTGGTGGGGTGATGTTCTTTCGTTGGGGTGACGTTCCTTGCGTCATACCAGCGAAGGCTGGTATCCAGAAAAAAGGCTCTGCAAACATAACTCATTTTATACCCACCATTTATGGTCTTTTTGTGGACTGTTTGTCAGGCCTAACCGGTAATCGTTGGCTACAATGTGCAGGTAGCTATACAATCAGGCGAGGCGGTAAAGGGCCCTGTAGCAGCTGTACTATTTCTCCGGTTCAAACTTACTAATAAAAGACTTTATGACGCAAAACGCACTAGAGATTCTAAACAGCCTCTATGGTTACGAGAGCTTTCGTGGCCATCAAGCGGATATTATCGACCATGTTACGGAGGGTAATAATGCGCTGGTGTTGATGCCTACCGGCGGCGGCAAATCGATTTGTTACCAGATTCCCTCTCTGTTGCGAGAGGGGGTTGGTATTATTATCTCCCCACTGATCGCGCTGATGCAGGATCAGGTAGGTGCCATGCAGCAGCTGGGTGTTAGGGCGGCATTTTTAAACTCTAGCCTAGATCGCAGCGAGCAGAATCGCATTGAACAGAAGCTCTTAGCAGGTGAATTAGATCTGCTCTATATAGCGCCAGAACGGCTTATTCAACCCTATGCTCTGGATATGTTAAGCCGGTGTAAGTTGGCTCTGTTTGCCATTGATGAGGCTCACTGCGTCTCTCAATGGGGCCATGATTTTAGATCCGATTACCTCTCTCTAAGTTTACTCGCTGAACGATTCCCGGCTATACCGCGCATAGCCCTTACCGCTACTGCCGATATTCGCACCCGTAAAGAAATCATTGAGCGTCTTTCTCTGACTGGCGCCAAGGCATACATCAGCGGTTTTGATCGCCCCAATATTCGTTATGCCATCGCTAACAAAACGACCCCCAAAAAGCAGCTCTTGGCGTTTCTGCAGCAGCGTAAAAGCGAAGCCGGTATTGTCTACTGCCTGTCGCGTAAAAAGGTTGAGGATACCGCCGAGTGGTTAACTGAGCAGGGCTTTAATGCTTTGCCGTACCATGCCGGTTTGCCTTCGCAGCTGCGGCAAACCCATCAGAATAGATTTCTCCGCGAAGACGGTGTGATTATTGTTGCGACGATTGCCTTTGGTATGGGGATCGATAAACCCGATGTGCGCTTTGTGGCCCACCTAGATTTACCCAAAAGTATCGAAGCCTATTATCAGGAAACCGGTCGAGCAGGGCGCGACGGTCAGCATGCTGATGCCTGGATGGTTTATGGTCTGCAAGATGTTGTGCGCCTACAGCAGATGGCCATGGGCTCAGATGGCTCAGAGCAATTTAAACGCGCTGAGCGCCATAAACTTGATGCTATGTTGGGGCTTTGCGAAGTCACTAGCTGTCGCCGTAAGGTATTGCTAAGTTACTTTGCAGACGATGCTCCGAACCAATGTGGCAACTGTGATAACTGCCAGCTCCCCCCAGAAACCTGGGACGCTACTGAGGCCGCACAAAAGGTTCTGTCCTGCGTCTATCGCACCGGCCAACGTTTTGGTGTGGTTCATGTGATGGATGTTTTGCAGGGCAAAGAAAATGAGAAAGTACTGCAACATGGCCATCAGCAGCTAAGTACCTTTGGTATTGGTAGTGATACCCATGAGGCGCAGTGGCGTTCTGTAATCCGCCAGCTGGTGGTGCGTGGTTTATTACGTGTTGATCTTGAGGGCTACAGCGCTCTGCAACTCACAGATCTATGCCGCCCAGTTCTTAAAGGTGAGCAAGCTCTGCATTTACGCAAAGAAGAAATTAAGGCCCCGTCTTTATCTAAGAGTTCTAAAGGCAAACGTTCGGCCGCTAAGGCGCAGATTGCGCCCGAAGATCAGGAATTGTGGGATGAGTTACGTGAATGCCGTAAGTTTCTCGCTGAAGAAAACAATGTTCCACCCTATGTTATTTTCCACGATGCAACCTTGAGAGAGATGCTGGAAGTTATGCCTATGTCGGGGTCGGAGCTGTTAACGATTACTGGGGTGGGTGACAGTAAGCTGGAGAAATATGGCGGTGATTTTATTGATATCATTTGTCGGTTTGCTAAAAATGGTGGTTCTTAATTTTCTTTGAATCTTAAGTTTGGAACGCCATGCAAAGGATATACCTGGAAGTTTAGAGTGAACTCTAATAGATACAGAGTAACCTCTGCCATCTTGAACCTACTTCACTGTCATCTTGAACGTAGTGAAAGACCTTTTTTTTATTAAACCGCTAGCGAAAAAAGTACTCTTATCAAACCCTCAGTACCGTCGATCTTCCAGATAGCACCTAGACACAGCCTTGAGATCGGTCCCATGGGTTTGTGCTTTTCAGCGTTCACGCAACTCGCTTTGCTCAAACAAGCGCTCTCTTGATCTGAAAACCACGGCACCCATAAGCGGGCCCTGATTGATCTCAAGGCTGTGTCTAGGTACTATTCCGTACCGACTAGACCAGACCAGAACACCCTCCAACTTATCCCGCCAAATTAAACAGCTGAGTATTACCCCCTCGAGCCACCAAGTTCTCTGTGCGAGTTCTCTCGCTCAAAAACCATAGCAACCAGTGATAGGTATAACCCTCATTATTGTCAGGCCATTCAATCAGCGGAATAATACTGCCGGTTCTTTCTGCCATTACCTGTCGCAACAATGCACTGTCTGAATTTTGCGTATTAGCCATCAGGCCTTCCACAGTATTATTTTGAACCAGACCTGTAAGGGCCTCTATAGGCTCTATTTGGAAAAGTTCTTTGACCAAGCCCGCTCTTAGGTACTGAGCTTTGGTAGCTTCTAACTGTGTTCTGTGGGTCTGGTGAGCAGTAACAATCACTGGACAGCCACAGAGTAGGGCGCAGGCAATCTGCTTCTGTGTGTCGGTCACTGAATCGGATTCTGTAGCGGCCAATACCATAATGCCGCGACCATGGAGAGACAGACGGTTATCTTCTCCGGTTGGCCCTGGCAGCTGTATTGGGTTGGCCAATTTCTCTCTGGCGATAGCGTCAAGCCTAGGTAAAAATTCCCGCGTTGTTTTATTAGAGATAGCGCCCTGTAAAATAGAGAGACGACTATCAATCGAGGTTGCTTGCCATTTCTGTAAAGCTTTCTGTGCCTGAGCCACTGTATTTGGGTTGGGTGATTTACGGTTCTGCAAATCAACGACAAATGAATTTTTATTTTCTAGCTTTACTGTCTCGACTGAAAAGCGCATCAAATAATTCGGGCCGCCCGCTTTTGGGCCCGTGCCAGATAGTCCACGACCACCGAATGGATTCACACCAACAACAGCGCCCACCATGTTGCGATTGATGTAGGTATTACCGGCGATGGTGTTCCGAAATACCGTTTCAGCAAAGGCTTCGATGCGACTGTGAATGCCGAGGGTGAGACCGTAGCCAGTGTTATTGATCTGGTTGATGACTGCGCCGAGCTGATCTGAAGAGAAACGAATAACATGAAGTATAGGACCAAACACTTCCTCGGTAAGTTGGTCTAGGGAGTTGATTTCAAATACATGGGGAGCGATAAAGCTGCCATTGGCACAGTCTTCATCGAGTTCTACTTTGGCGATGAATTTCGCCTCTGCATGCATGCGATCAATATGGGTCTGTAGTTCGGCTTGAGCACCACTATCAATCACGGGGCCGAGATCGCTGGCGAGTAATCTTGGGTCGCCGGCCTTCATGGAAGCCATGGCGCCTGCAAGCATTTTTAACGTGTTATCGGCGATATCAGATTGGATAAATAACACCCGAAGTGCTGAACAGCGTTGACCTGCGCTTTGGAACGCGGAGGAGATTACATCATCAACAACCTGCTCTGGTAAGGCCGTTGAATCAACCACCATACAGTTTTGGCCGCCAGTTTCTGCGACAAACGGAATCGGTTTTCCGGGTCGTGCCGCGAGCTGTTTATTAATACTTTGTGCTGTATCGGTCGAGCCGGTAAAGGCGATGCCTGCAATGCGGCTGTCGCCAACTAGTAGCTTACCTATCTGCGAGCCACTGCCGAGCAGCAGTTGCAAAGCTGCACCTGGAACACCGGCTGCATGGAATAGTCTGACGGCACAGGCAGCAATAGCTGGGGTCTGGGCAGCGGGTTTGGCGATAACGGTATTACCTGCGGCTAGTGCGGCAGCGATCGGGCCGACAAATATTGCCAATGGGAAATTCCAGGGGCTAATGCACAGAAACACACCCTGACCCTGTAGGTTGTGAGCGGGTAATGATCTGGCTTGTAATGCGTAGTACCGGCAGAAATCTATCGCTTCGCGCACTTCTGAAATACCATCGGCCAATGTGCGACCAGCTTCCATTGCCACTACGCCCATTAGTTTGGCGCAGTCTCTCTCCATAAGGTCCGCGACTTTGTCGAGTAGGTCGGCGCGAGCACTGTGGCCCAGTGCATTCCATGCCGGCTGTTGTGCATGGGCGGATTGCAATGAGTCTACTATGCTTGCTTCGTTGGCTTTAGAAAAATACCCGATGAGCTGGCTTTGGTCTGCTGGGTTGTAGGCGGGTTGCAGTTCGCCTTTGATTTCTTTGCCGTTAATAATAGGGTGAGAAAGTAATTCACTGGTGTCGTTTACTGTGTTGAGTAAGGCCGCTGATTCTAAGGGTGAATCTAAATCGATACCCACCGCATTTTTGCGATTCTCGCCGACCACAGAAAACATTTCGTCGGGGATGGCGATTTTTTTATGTTGGTAAGCGAATGAGCTAGTGACCTGTTCTCTGGTGTCTTCTAGCAATTCTTCTACCGGGGTTTGATGGTCCAAAAAGCGATTTACAAAGGAGCTATTGGCACCATTTTCAAGTAGCCGGCGAACCAGATAGGGGAGCAGGTCTTTATGGTTGCCAATAGGGGCATAGACTCTTACGGCCAATGGTCGCTTGGTATTTGTGTTTTTAAGCTGGGCGTACAGAATATTTCCCATGCCATGAAGGCGTTGGAACTCAAATTCACGCTCACCGGCGATTTCTAAAATCATGGTGGCGGTGTAGGCGTTGTGCGTTGCAAACTGTGTGTAAATATCTTCTTGGGCATCGAGCAGAATGCCGGCGCAATGTTGGTAGCAGAGATCGGTGTTGGCTTTGCGGGTAAACACGGGATAGCCTTCTAGGCCTAGTTCCTGAGCATGTTTAATTTCGGCATCCCAGTAGGCACCTTTTACTAGTCGAATCATTAGACGGCGGTTGGTTTCTTTGGCGAGGCCGATGAGCCATTTGGCCGTATCTGGTGCGCGCTTTTGGTAGGCTTGTAGAACAAACCCCAGGCCTTGCCAGCCTTCTAGGTCGGAATCTTTTGCTAAGGCTTCAAAAATATCTAGGGAGATATCGAGGCGGTAGGCTTCTTCGGCATCAATGGATAAACCGATATTATATTTTTTGGCTTGCAGGCACAGCTGCTTGATACGGGGCAGTAATTCTTCCATCACCGCCTGATGCTGGGCAGAATAATAGCGAGGATGAATGGCGCTAAGCTTCACGGAAATGCCATTGGCGCTGTAGACCGATGGGGTAGTTTTCCCTTGGCTGTTTTGGCTTGCGCTCTTGTGGCGTGCGCTATTCTCATGCAGAAGAACCTTGCCGATTTCATCAATCGCAGCGCCATAGGCTATTAGGTAGTCGGCGGCATCGGCTTCGTTGCGGGCGCCTTCACCGAGCATATCGAAGGAGAATCTCGTCTCTGCATCATTGTTTTTTGCGCCGCGCTTGAGTCCTTCGGCGATGTTGCGGCCCAGTACATATTGGCCGCCCATTATTTTCATCGCCTGCATAACGGCGGCACGAATAACGGGTTCACCTAGGGTGGCGGTAAGGCGTCTTACCCAGTGGTCGGTGTCCTGAGTAATTTCTCTATCGAGGCTTACCAGCTGACCGGTGAGCATAAGCCCCCAGGTCGAGGCGTTTACAAATAGAGATTCAGATTTACCTCTATGTAGATTCCAATTGCCTGCCTGAATTTTTTCGGCGATTAGACGATCGGCGGTGAGGGCATCGGGCACGCGAAGTAAGGCTTCAGCCAAACACATAAGCGCCACGCCTTCGGCATTGGACAGACCAAATTCGAGCAAGAAAGCGTCCAGCGTGCCACTGCTATTTTTATCGGCACGACAGTTGATTACCAGCTGTCTGGAATCCTGCAATATCCTGTCTCGGGCTTTGGTCGACAGGGGGTTGGCGTGGAGAATCTGGGTAACGGCCTGATGCTCATCCTGGTGCGTTGCCTGACGGATTTTATGGCGTAGAGGAGTTTGGTTCATGAGTTTCTGCCTAAAAATTTGATCACTCGAATATATGGCATTGTCAGGTATTTATATTGGGATATGTCTCCATTGTTTAGCTATCGGCAGGGTTTAATTCTGCAAAATTCGAATTAATAGATTATTATGCTGTTATGATGTTTTTAGATTGAAGGGTAAAGCCATGAAGACGGTATTAGATTTAGATCGCACAGACCGCAGGATTTTAAATAGTCTGCAAAAGAATGGCCGACTTGCTAACGTGGATCTGGCTCGCGAGGTTAACTTGACGCCAACGCCATGCTTGGAGCGGGTTAAACGGTTAGAGAAAGAGGGCTTTATTACCCAGTATGTGGCGTTACTTGATCCGGTAAAGGCCAATGCCGCTCTCTGTGCCTATATCGAGGTTCAGCTAACCAACACCAGTACTGAGACGGTTCGTATTTTTAATAAGCATATGTTGGCGTTGCCAGAGGTGCAGGAATGCCAGCTAGTGGCGGGTGGGTTTGATTATTTAATTAAAATTCGCGTGGCGGATATGCAGCACTACCAGCGTTTTCTGGGAGAGAAGCTATCTAGTATTGAGAGTATTAGTCAGAACCATTCTTATGTGGTGATTGAGGATGTTAAGTCGATCACCGCGCTTAGCATTAATGTTTAGTTTGAATAGCTAGTAAGTAGCAGCTTGCAGATAATTCGTCATGTAACACCGGCACCTAACATCAGCACCTAACACCGGCACGTAATAGAGAGCCCTTAGGAATAAACTCTAGGCACTCTAGCTGGCATGCGCGTTAGTAGCTCATAACCGATAGTGCCGCAGGCGCTGGCGATTTCATTAACAGGCAATTCAGGCCCCCAGAGCACGGTTTTATCACCTATGGCGACCTGAGGTAGATCTGTTACATCCACAGTAATCATATCCATGGACACTCGCCCTACTAACGGGCAGCGCACGCCATTGATGAGTATAGGGGTGCCGTTGGGCGCAGACCTTGGATAACCATCGCCATAGCCTACAGTGACAGTCGCAATGGTAGAGTCGCGCTGAGCAGTCCAATTGGCGGTATAGCCGACAGATTCTCCGGCGCTAATGTTGCGCAGAGAAATAACTGCAGATTCAAAACTCATCACTGCCTGTAGCTGGTCAGCATTTTCTTGGGGCTGGACGAAAGGGCTGCTGCCATACAGCATAAACCCGGGTCGCTGCCAGTCTCTGTGGGCCTGTGGCCAGGCAAGAATTGCGGCGGAATTGGCCAGGCTTGTAGAAAGTTTGTTGTTGGTCTTGGGAAGGTGCAGGTCAAAATTCTTGATTTGTTCTGAGGTGGCCTGACTGTCGAGATCGTCTGCGCAGGCAAAATGACTAGTAATAACAATATCATCGCTAACATTGTGACTATTGCTTAGGGCATCGTAGGCCGCTTGAATTTCGTTGGGCTGAAAGCCTAGTCGATGCATGCCGGTGTCCATGCCCAGCCAGACCTTAATTTTTCGTGCCAGCGTGGCATTAATAATTGCTTCAACCTGAGGCTGGTTTTCGACCATCAGCCAGAAGTTATTTTGAGCTGCGAGAGACACTTCATCACTGCTAAATATACCTTCCAGCAGCAGTATCGGCTGGGTAATGCCGTTGTCCCGCAGATCAATCGCTTCTTCAATACTGGCGACACCAAAGGCAGGCGCAATGGGTGCCAGCGCTCTGGCTACTTCAACTGCGCCATGACCATAGGCATTGGCTTTCACCATGGGAATGGTGCTTGAATGGGGTGCCAATGACTGCGCCAGCTCAAAGTTATGGCGCAGTGCCTGGAGGTCGATAATCGCTTTGGTCGGTCTGGACATGCTTTTGTTACCTAATCAATGGCGCTAGTAGTCAAACTTACTAGCTGAGTATAGGGCTTGCGCGGCCAGCCAAACATCACCCACTTCGCCGTTGCCAACCGGCACATCATCGACGGCTATTACTGGGGCAATCTCTTTGGAGGAACTGGTAATCCAAACTTCGTCGGCACTGGTGACTTCGTCCCTGGTGACTATGCGCTCTTCGACTGGAATGGAGCCGTCTTTGCGCAACACATCTAGCACTATATCTCTGGTGATGCCGGGCAGTAATTGATTGTCTAATGGCGGGGTGATCACGGTGCCATTCTTAACAATAAATACATTACAGGCGCTGGCTTCGGTAAGCTCATTGTTGGCGTTAAATAATATTGTTTCGCCATGACCTTTTTCGTAGCCCTGTTGAAAATGTAGAACATTTCCCAGTAGCGCGGTAGATTTAATATGGCAGCGCTCCCAGCGTAAATCTCTGGCAGTCGATACCTTATAGCTGCGGGCCAAGGCTTTTTCGGCGATAGGGGGCGGGGCTATATCAAAGGCAAACGCAAATACGGTAGGGGCAATGTTTTCAGGAAACCCATGAAATCGTTTGGTGTCTGCACCGCGGCTAACATGGAGATAAATACCTAGGTTGCCGGCACCATTGTCGGTGATAAGACGATTACACAGATCAGCCCAGTCGGTTTCTGACCAGTCAAGATTGATGCCGACAGCGGCCAGGCCACTTTTCATTCGTGCTATATGGGGTGCAAAGCCAACCATGCTTCCTGCATAGGAGGGCACCACTTCGTAGATGCCGTCGCCAAATAGAAATCCTCTATCCAGAGGGGATATTCTGGCTTCTTCCAATGGCAAATAGGTGCCGTCTAAATATGCAATGCTCATGATGCTGCCTTTATTATTTTTAAAAAATGGTATCAGTGGGGTGCTTTATACGCAAAGCGAATTAGCCTGATAACCCTTTCTTTTTGACTGGTTTGCAGAAGAATCTATCTCTTGAGGTTTTGATTTCGAAAGAATGTCCCGCTGCTAGTGTTTTTTGATGATTTTTCTTAGGTTTTGGATAAGTTCTTCACTAATATCTGCGTGCAGCCCATCTTCAGTTAAGGTGTTTTCTCTGGTCACGCCATCGACGCTGCCGCGGTCGGAAAGATACTGTAATACCGCCAAATTATCCCAACCCTCGAGCATATCTGTCTCTGAAATTACTGATAGCATGGCCAGCAATCCATGGGCTGCCCAGTTGGAAACATCTGCAATTAATAGTTCGTCGCAGCAGGTGGCCGAGGGGATTATATTCAGGCCCGTAAGGGTGTCAGCTACATTGCCCATGCCGATCTCATTGCCTCCATCACCTATGCCAATGGTAGGGCAGTTGGCGAGGGTTAGAAAATAATCAAAGCTGGCACAGCGTTCACTAATATTTTCGCCGCGCATATTGTAGTAATGGCCATCGGCTGCCATACCCGGTCGCTCAATGGAAATAACTAAAGAGGGCTGGTATCTGTCGATAACGAGCTGAGCTTCTTGAGCGCTGGTTGCGGGCTCACCGACAGTAATTTTATGTACGCGATAATCGCTACTAATGGCGTCTGCTAAAGGTGCGCCGCACACTAATACAGGCGTGGCCCCCAAAGCTTCAACGGCACGATACAGTGCAATGGCTCCGACTGGGCCGTCGGTTTCGTAGGTGTTGATGACAGGGAAACCGGTGCCAATTAATACATGACCGCTGATGTTTTGCAGCATTTTTGCGGCGCGATAATAGTAGCCAGGGCTCAGTGCTGCTTGTAGGGTTTTCATGCCCCGGGGGTTTCTGGCGGTGAGCACATCTTCGATCTGCTGGCTGATGTGCAGATGGTTCATGGCTTGGTGCTCTTTGCTGTATTTTTCAGGCTGCTCTCTAGCGTTTCCTCTGGAATGTTCTCAAGAGCAGTATTAAGAAATTGGTGGTGATCCAGTGCCAGTAAATTATGCGCCTGCTCTACACTGATAGCTTCAAAGCGCACTGTGCCGCCGGGCATAAGCTGCGCCAGTTTACCAATATCCAGTGATAAAACTGATCCCAGTTTAGGGTAGCCACCGATCGTTTGGCGGTCGTTGAGCAGCACGATGGGCTGACTATCGGCGGGCACCTGAATGGCACCAAGGCATATTCCTTCGGAGAGAATACCCTCTATGGATGGCGTAATCTTAGATCCCTTCAGGCGATAGCCCATGCGATCACTGCTCTCGGTCACGGCGTATTGAGAGGTAAAAAACAGCTGTTTTTGCAGATTGCTAAAGGCCTCTTGCTGGTATCCCAGTACCACCCTTAATAGGGCACTGTTATTGCCATAATCTGGCACTAGATGTTTGGGCACGGCCTGACTGTCCCGATGATCCTTTACGGTTTCGCAGGGCAGCAGCTGTCCGGTTTGCAATGCGGTGCCATCTTGAGTCAGTCCACCCAGAGCTTCGCGAGGTACCGTAGAGGCGCTATTGAAAATGGGTTCAAACTGAAAACCACCCGCAACGGCAAAATAGCCACGACTGCCCGCGGTGGCAAAACCCAGTTCAATCCGGTCGCCGGGGTTTATGGCATGGCTGTGCCACAGTGCAGCTGGTTTTTTGTTAATAGTTAAAGGAATGTCTGCGCCGGTGAGGGCGATTTGGGTTGTGGTTGTCGACTCCAATACCAGTCCGCCGATGGTCACTTCAATAGCAGTGGCTTCTAGGGCATTCCCACAGAGCCGGTTGGCCCAGCGAAAAGCATTGCTATCTAGTGGCCCTCCGGTGGTAAGGCCAACGGCGTGCTGACCAAAGCGTCCGCTGTCTTGGGGAAGGCTGAATATGCCGGGCTGAATAACCTTTAAACCGCTCACAGTTGGCCACCTAGTTCTAAAAAGGTTTGCTTGTCTATCGCTTCAAAGCGCACGCGATCCCCAACTTGAACTGGCATTGTTGGGTTGGCGTTAGGATCAAACATTCGCTGTGGGCAGAGACCAATGAGGTTCCAGCCGCCTGGGGACTGTGCCGGGTAAACGGCGGTCTGTCGGTCGGCAATGGCCACGGCGCCGCGGGGTACTTTTTGTCTTGGGGTGGCCAGTCGGGGTGCTGCGATACGGGGATCAACTTCACCAAGATAGGCAAACCCTGGGGCAAAGCCAATGGCATAAACGCGGTATTCGGTCTGCTGATGGATGGCAATTACCTGTTCGGTGGTCAGTCCTGCGCCATCGGCTAGGGTCTGTAAATCTGACCCGGACTCGGTGCTGTAATAAACCGGTAGGCTAACCAATGAGCCCTGTGTCTGACCTTTATTACTTTCACTATTTACATCATCGGTCAGATTGCTAAGTGCTTGGCGAATCGATTTACGCACGGCGTTGTGGTCGGTTTGCAGCGGATTGTAAATAACCAGTAGGGAAGCATAGGAGGGGATTAGGTCGATCAAGACCTGGCTCAGAGACTCCCGCAGCTGATGAGCAGTTTGGGCAACCTGTGAGGCTATCGCCGCGCCTGGTTTATCACCAAAATACACAATAAGAGAGTTCTCTCCAGCAATGGAGATAGTCTGTTGCGGGCTGCTCATAAATTAATTATTTGGCGGATTTCTTCGATAGCATTTACGCCATCGATATTATCGCCATGGACGCAGAGCGAATCGGCTTGCAGTTCTAATCGATGACCGCTAACAGTGGTAACACTGCCATCATTTTTCAGCTGGGCTACCTGAGCAAGCATCTTTTCTTTGCTGTGCACGGCGCCTTCTTTACTTCTTGAAAGCAGGGCGCCGTTGTCGTCATAACAGCGGTCGGCAAAGGCTTCAAACATCAGCTCCAGACCAAACATCTTTGCTTCTTCGCGATGGGTTTCTGCATCTGGTGTGGCCTGTAACATAAAGGCCAGTGGTACATGGGATTCGGCAATGGCTTGCATCACGGCACTGCGAATATGGCCATTGGCCATCATGTCGTTGTACAGCGCACCATGGGGTTTAACATAGGTAATGGGCGTATCAATGTTATTTGCCATGCCAGCCAGTGCAGCGATCTGATACTGCACGATGGCGATGATTTCTATGGGGGGTAGATTCATGGAGCGTCGACCAAAGCCCGCGAGATCTGGATAGCTAGGATGAGCACCGACAACGACATTATGCCGCTTGGCGGAGAGTAATGTTCGCTTCATCACAATAGGGTCGCCGGCGTGAAAACCACAGGCAACATTGGCCTGATCTATAAAGGGCATTACCTGATCGTCGAGGCCCATTTTCCAGGCACCGAAGCTTTCGCCGAGATCGCAATTTAATAGCAATGACATGTTGTTTCCTTAAGCCTCGCTGACAGCGAGGTCGGTATTTTTGAGATCTGTCACTAGCATATAGCCTGGACTATGGGTAATGCAGAAGGGCAGTTTGGCGGCAGCTAATGCAACCTGAGGTGTTACACCGCAGGCCCAAAATAACGGGTGTTCACCTTCTTTAATAGTGACGGCATCGCCGTAGTCAGGCTGGGTTATGTCGGTAATGCCAATGTCTTGAGGGTTAGCATAATGAATGGGTGCGCCATGTACCGAGGGAAAGCGTTCACATATGGCTGCGGCGCGCAGAGCTTCTTCGGGCGCGAATGGGCGCATGCTCACGACCATTTTTCCGGTAAAGGGCCCGACTGGGGCGCAGTCTATATTAGTGGTATACATGGGCACATTGACGCCTTCGGTCACATTGCGCACCTCTAAACCGTCAGCGATTAATGCCTCTTCAAAGGAGAAGGAACAGCCGAGTAGAAAAGCCACTAGGTCATCGCGCCAGAGTTCGGAGATATCACTAATCTCTTGGGTGACTATGCCATTTTCAAATACTTTGTAGCTGGGGATGTCGGTGCGGATATCCAGGTCGGTGCCGAGCTTTGGAATATTGCTCGCGCCGGGTTCTGACATGGCAATGAGCGGGCAGGGCTTGGGGTTGGCTTCACAGAATTTTAGAAAGTCCGCGGCGGCATCGGCGGGCAAAATAACTAGATTACACTGTACAAACCCTTGGCAAAAACCTGAGGTATTACCGACATGTTCACCGCTGCGAATGGCATGGCGTAACTGGACTGGGGATAGCTCTGTAGTTTTTGACATCGGTGTTCCCTATATTGTGCCGACTAAATGTCGCTCATCAATAGACTGATTCTAGCAGAACCGAACGGCTATCGGCACTAGACCTCTGGTGGTATAAGCTGATAACAGAAGCTATCTGCCTATTTCCAATTCTTGGCCCAGGCGTCCAGTACTCGTTCCGCGTACCAGTACTGACCATAGCTACCGTTATAGCGTGCCAACGCATCGGCGAGTCGACCTTTTTCTCTGTCCAAATAATATTTAAGAATGGTGCAGCCATAGTGCAGATTGGTTTGGGTATGAATTAGATTGTCGTCTGGCCGACCAATTTCTTTTTTCCAAAAAGGCATTACCTGCATCATGCCCTGAGCGCCGGCGGAAGAAACAGCATACTGATTAAAATGACTTTCGACTTCTATCAGGGTCAGTACTATTTCTGGTTGTAGACCTGCCCGAGAGGCTTCTTTGTGAATCAGGCGCAGTAGATCGAGGCGGGTCTGTTTGTCTTTAACAAGTGTTGCAAGAGAGGGTTCTTTGGAGACCAACCAGACTTCGGCGTCGTAAGCATTGTCAAAGCTGTCGGCGGAGGCTGCGGCTTTTTTAAGCGCCGAGGCTAACGCTGGATCTGGGCTGTCAAACCCAGAGGCTGTGCTTGCCAAGCAGAGAAATAATAGGGCCGTTACGACAGTGCGTAGACGGCCCAATGTAACTGGCGAATTATTTAAAAACGTTT
>Ga0115003_10002817_pt1 | contig 14112 bp, 15 predicted proteins | sample ArcticOcean_MG_C_7_FD_88736 | JGI IMG/M metagenome (GOLD analysis project Ga0115003, IMG submission 88736) | Marine microbial communities from western Arctic Ocean - ArcticOcean_MG_CB11_88 | ecosystem: Environmental > Aquatic > Marine > Oceanic | place: Arctic Ocean: Canada Basin | collected... | reverse complement strand
GTTTCGTCAGCACCGATGAACGCGAGGTCAAGGATCGAGATCGGAGTCGTCACGTCACCAGCATGCCCGGTTCGCTTCGGCGAGACACGGTGGAGCGACGCCCACCACGATCCAGTGCTGCGCCGCCGATGACATCTGACTCCACCGACTTCGGCGAACATGGGCGGTATGGACTTCGATCTTGATCAAACTGATGCACTCCTTTCGACAACGCGTGCGGTGCGTAAACGCCTCGACTTCGATCGGGAAGTGCCCGACGATGTGCTTCTCGAGTGCCTCCAGCTTGCGGTGCAGGCCCCAACTGGTTCCAACCAGCAGGGCTGGCGCTGGATGGTCATCCGCGATGCTGAGAAAAAGGAAGCACTCGCGAAGCTGTACCGCGACGCCGGCGGCGAGTACCTCGCAGCGGCGGCCGATCAGGCTGACACGGGCACCCAGCAGGGTCGAGTGATCGATTCGGCGAACTTCCTGGCACAGAAGCTCGGCGAAGTGCCGGTGCTCGTGATCCCGCTGATCATCGGTCGCCTGACCGACAACAGCGCCAATGCCGCTGCTGGTCTGATGGGTTCGATCATGCCGGCCATGTGGAGCTTCCAGCTTGCACTGCGCAGTCGCGGCCTCGGCAGTTGCCTCACCACGTTGCACCTCGGCAAGGAACAGGAAGCCGCCGAGATCCTCGGGATCCCCGACCACATGACGCAGGCCGGGCTGCTACCCGTTGCCTATACGAAGGGCACCGATTTCAAGCCGGCCAAGCGCGACGATGTGGCCGAGATCGTGTACCTCGACACGTACAAGAACCCGATTCGCCCGGCCTGACCCTCGTACCGCTTGGCTGGACCCGGCCACCAGATTCTCGGGACGGTATGCGGTGAAATCGGCTCCGTTTCGTTCCGAGTTCGTCGTGGAGCGTGTGACTGTCGCGACGCCTCGCTGATCGGGCGTCGGGTTCGACTGACTACCGTTCGAACATGGGCACACCCGACGAGCTGCTCACGGTGAGCGAGGAACGGGCACGCGGGCGAGTCGGAGTCAAGTGGTCGAAGCACGGTCCTGATGTGCTCGCGGCGTGGGTCGCCGACATGGACTTCGACCCGCCGGCACCGGTCATCACGGCAATCCGTGCCCACACCGAACGTGGCGACCTCGGGTATGGGCCGTTTGCTGTCGACCTCGCTCCGGCGTACGCCGATTGGCAGGAACGTCGACACGGGTGGGCTCCCAACATCGAACAGATCCACCCATTCACGAGCGCTTTGCACGCCTTGGAAACCGCACTCTGGAACACGACCGATCCTGGTGACGGTGTTGTCGTGTTCACGCCGATCTATTACCCGTTCCTCGATGCGATTGCGAACAGCGGCCGCCGACGGATCGAGGTGCCGCTGATCACCGACGGCTGGAAGCTTGACGTCGAACGATTCGAAGCAGCAATCGACGACACGACGAAGATCATCCTGTTTTGCAACCCGCACAACCCGACGGGCCGCATCTTCGATGACGATGAAATTGCAGCCGTAGCCGATGTTGCCGAGCGACACGACCTGCTCGTGATCACCGACGAGATCTGGGGCGATCTGACCCATCAGCCAGGATTCATTCCGTTGGGCGCCACCGACGAGCGGTTCGTCGGTCGCCTGGTCACCCTCGGCTCAGCGAGCAAGACCTTTAATCTCGCTGGCCTACGCACCGCCGTTGCCCACATCGACCACGCGCCACTCACGGCAACCCTGGAAACGATGCCGGGACACCTCCACGGGTCGCCGAGCACGCTCGGGATCACCGGGACGATCGCTGCATGGACGGCCTGCGACGACTGGCTGTGGGCGGCGCGCCGCACCATCGAAGTGCGCCGCAACCAGCTCGCTACCCGACTTGCTGCCGACCTTGCAGATGTCGGTTTCCAGATTCCGCAAGCGACGTACCTCGGATGGCTTGACTTCTCCGCTTACGACATCGGCGACGACCCGTCTGAATGGCTGCTCAAACACGCGCAGGTGGCGCTGTCGAGTGGAGCGAAGTTCGGAACGGGCGGCCGGGGACACGCACGGATCAACGTGGCGACGTCGTCAGAGATTCTCGACGGGGTGATCGACCGGATCGCCAGCACATTGTCCACACACCGACCCGACCACTTTGGGAGTACCGCATGACCGACACCAGTAGCGAGCAAGCTGTCCATATCCGCAAGGGAGTGCCTGGTGATCTCGACTGGCCGACCACGTTGGCCCGGCTCGACAAGGTGCTGCGTATCCGCACGACGCCGATCGGCATGAAGATGTTCGAGACCGCAGTCGAGATGGAAGCGGTCCCGAAGATTCGACGACCGAAAGACATCCACACCGCCGACCAAATCGTGTCGATGGCATCGCGTCTCAACTGGACTGTCGGCATTACTGGTGCCGACTTGGTGGGTGCTCAGTGCCAGGCCGTCCTCGGGCTTGGCGCTCAGGATGACGAGTGGTACTCGGGCAAGCACATGGCCGGCGTGTGGTTCGAGACAATCGAAGATTCTGCAGCGCACCAGGCTGCGATGCATGTTGTTCCCATTGGCCAGTACGAGGCCATGGCGGTGTCGCCTCTGAGTACGGGCCGTCTCGATCCGCCAGACATCTGCATGATCTATGCGACGCCTGGCCAGATGATTCTGCTCATTAACGGCCTCCAGTGGTCGGGGTACAAGAAACTCGAATGGGGGTGCGTGGGCGAGTCGTCGTGCGCTGACTCGTGGGGTCGCGCCTTGTCGACAGGCGAGCCGAGCCTGTCGATCCCGTGCTACGCCGAACGCCGGTACGGAGGCGTGCAGGACGATGAGATGTTGATGGCGCTGCAGCCGCATCAACTCGTGCAGGCGATTGACGGGATGGAGGCGCTGTCACGTAACGGTCTTCGCTATCCGATCCCACCCTACGGCATCCAGACCGACGCACGCGCCGGCCTCGGCGCTAGTTACTGACCTTGCTGGCCGGACGCCAGGGTGAGGTGCTGACGGCGAGCGCAGTTGGGCCACGGCCGAGGAGGACCTCGCCCCACCTGACCGGTGCGTCGTCGAGGAGCGCCAGCTTGGGGAATCGATCGATCAGGCGACCGACTGCAACCTCGGTTTCCAGCCGAGCGATCGCCGCGCCGAGGCAGAAGTGGCCGCCGTATCCGTAGCCCAGATGTGATCGGGCGTTCGAGCGGTCGAGGTGCAGATCGTTGGGGTCCTCAAACACGACCGGATCGCGGTTGGCGCCGAGCACGCCCAGAAACACGGTCTGGCCTGCTTCCAGCGCGATGCCGTCGCGCTCGTGGGCCTCGCCGACAATGCGGACCATCAGTTTCGTTGAGCCGTCGAAGCGGTGCAGTTCTTCGAGCGCTCCGCTGAGTTGCTCTGGCCGTGATCGCAACAGCCGCTGTTGGGCAGGGTGCTGGAGCAGTGAGTGCATCGAGTTCGAGATCAGGTTGGTGGTCGTTTCGTGGCCGCCGAACAACAATAACGTGAGCGCCCCGACCAACTCGGTCGGGGCCAGGCCGGCATCGGGGTCGTCGCTCGTGACCGCAATGAGCGCCGAGATCAGGTTGTTGGTGGGCTCGCTGGTATATCGATCGACCAGGCCGGTGAAGTAGTCGACGAACTTGGCACTGCCTGCCGCAGCCCGCTCGATGCCAGCTGTTCGGTTGGCCGAGCCAAACACGATGGCGGCGAGTTGGTCGCTCCAGTGCTTGAAGTCATCGCGGTCCTCTGCGGGTACGCCGAGGAGCTCGGCAATCACGATTGCCGGTAGAGGAAACGCGAAGTCGCGGACGAGGTCGGGTTCGTCGATGTCTGCGAGGTCATCGAGTAGCTCGTCGACGATCTCTTCGATGCGCGGCCGGAGGTCGGTGACACGGGACGGTGTGAATGTTCGACGGAGCGGCTCCCGCAATCGGGCGTGTTCGGGTTCGTCGTGGAACACCATCCAGCCGCGCAGCAGGTCGAAGGTCTGGCCCATTGCGGCGCGTGAGGCGTCGTCGAGCCGGCCCTCAAGTGGTGTCAGCCGATCACTCGAGAGCCGTTGGTCGTGGAAACCGAGCCTGACCGCCTCGTGGGTGGTGAACATCCACGCACGATGTCGAGTGAGCCACACGATCGGGCCCATCTCGCGCAGTGCAGCGAAAATGGCGTGCGGATCAGCGATTGCGTCCGGTGCGAGGAGATCGACGTCGCTGGTTGGCGCGTTCACGAGCCGGGTCCGCGCAGTAACGCGATGACGCATGCGTTGGCATCGACACCGGCAGCACCACCGCCCATTGTTTCGAGCAGCGCGATCCGTGCGCCGTTGACTTGGCGTTCGCCAGCCTCGTTACGCAATTGCCACACCAATTCGGCGGTTTGCGCCAACCCGGTCGAGCCGAGCGGGTGCCCGCGCGACAACAGCCCGCCGCTGGGATTGACCGGTTGCGGCCCACCCAAGCGCGTGTGGCCCGACGGAGCGAGTGCAGCGCCTTCGCCCCGAGGCGCGACACCGATTGCTTCGAGTGTGAGGATCTCGCCGATGGTGAACGCGTCGTGCACCTCGAACACGTCGACGTCCTCGACCGCTAACCCTGCCTCGGCGAATGCCCGAGCTGCTGTTCGGGCCACCGTTTGGAAGCCCCATGGCTCGGTGTCGCTCGACGTCCAGAGCGGGCCGGACGAGAACTGGCTGGTCAGGATCTCGACGTGCCGGCTCGCATGGAGCTCGGAATCCGGATTGAACGCTGTGATCACCGCAGCGCCCGCTCCATCAGACATTGGGCAACACTGCAGAAGGGTTAACGGCCCAGCGATTGGTCGGCTCTCCAACACCTCGGCGGTGGTCGGCGGAGTTCCTGAGAGGTGGGCCCGCGGGTTGAGCGCACCGTGCGCCTTGTTCTTGACGGCGACCTCGGCGAGAAGTGCCGGATCGACGTTGAACTCCTGCAGGTAGCGACTTGCTTGTAGCGCGTAGAGCGCGGGCATCGCCAAGCCTGCTCGGCCCTCGGGGTCGCTCAGTTCGGGCACGATGGGCCCCGCGAACTGGGTCGACAACTGTTCGACGCCGACGGCGATGACCCGCTCGTAGCGCCCCGAGGCAACCGCCTGCTGTGCTTCGTGCAGCGCCACTGTTCCGCTTGCGCAGGCCGCCTCGATTTTGAACGTCGGAATTCCACCGAGCCCTGCGCCGGCCAGCACCCGGTTGGCGAGGCCAGGAGGGCCGAAGACCGAGCCAACAAACGCAGCGTCGATCTCAGACGGTGCGAAACCGCTGTCGTCGATCGCCTCAATAATTGCTTCCCACGCCAGTTCCTCGACGCGTCGATCGGCGAAGCGCCCGAACTGTGAGGTGCCAACGCCGGCGATGCCTACTCGGCGGTCGGTCATGATGCCACCGCTTCGACGAGTAGATCGCCGTGGTCATTCCCAACGATTCGCACGACGCCCCCTGCGGGGACTTCGATCGCGTCAACAATACGTGCCAGCACGCGTGGCCCGCAGTCGATGTCGACGTAGGCGAGAACGAATGGGGGAGCGATGTCGCCGATGCGAAGGTGCACGGTGGTCGATGACCAGACTGTGCCGCTGGGCCCGAACGACTTCGGCGTGGTCGAACCGAGGCATCGCTCGCAGCGATCGTGCCTCCGAGCGGCAACGTGGCCGCAAGCGGTGCACGCTGATCCGTCGATGCAACAGTCGACCAGGTGGGGTCTCGGGTCAGCCGGTATCGGTGGTGCGCTCGCCATGGCCCCATGCAAGCACGCCGCAGGTGCCTGGGACAACCCGCACCGCCGATACTGACCGGCCAGGTCGTCGTTGCGTTGGTCGACAGATCAGACTGTGGGGATGGACGTCCGGGGACTCATGGCACAAGCTGCAACACTCAACGCGAACCGGATAGCGGTGATCCATGGTGATCGCCAGTTGACATTTGCCGAGGCGTGGACCCGCGGTACGAGGCTTGCGAACGCATTGCTCGCCCTCGGCCTCGTTCCCGGCGACCGAATTGGTGTCCTCGAAGACAACAGCATTGAGGCGCAAGATCTCTTCGCCGGCGCGACCATTGCTGGCCTCGTACGTGTGCCGCTCTACGCCCGCAACTCAGCTGAGGCACACATCCACATGCTCGATCACACGGGCTGTCGTGCGGTCATCGTTGCTGAGCACTACGCGCACGAGATCGATGCAATCCGTGCCGACCTTCCCGACGTCGAACACGTCATCGTCCGCGATTCGGGCTACGAGCAGTGGCTTGGCGGGCACGACGATGTCGACCCGAACGTGCCGATTGACCCGAATGACTGGTACATCATCCGCCACACGGGCGGCACCACAGGCAATCCGAAAGGCGTTGCCTATACCCATCGTTCGTGGCTCGCTACCGGGCGCGACTGGTTCTACAACTTCCCGCCGATGATCGCTGGCGAACGGTGCCTCCACGTCGGGCCGATCTCTCACGGCTCGGGCTATCTGTACACGCCGACATGGCTGAGCGGAGGCGCAAACGTGCTGCTTGATCACTTCGATCCGTCGGAGACGATCGAGGTGATGGAGCGTGAGCGGGTCGGCTACATGTTTGCCGTGCCCGCAATGCTGAACGCACTCGCCCGCGACGAGACAGCGCGCAGGCGCGACTGGTCCGCACTCAAAGTGATTCAGATTGGGGGCGCACCGATCGCAGACGAGACAGCGTTACTTGCGCGCGACGTATTCGGCATGGTGCTATACCAAGGCTTCGGCCAGACCGAGGCGCTTCCGGTCTGCATGATGGGCCCCGAAGAGTGGTTTTCTGAGGTCGAGGGTTCTGAGCCGCTCCGCTCGACCGGTCGGGCGTTGCCGTTCGCCTACTTACAGATTCGCGATCCCGACGACAACATGCGGCAGTTGCCGATCGGTGCCGAAGGGGAGATCGCCGTGAAATGTGATGGCCAGATGCTGGAGTTCTGGGATAATGCCGAGGCGACCGCTGAACGCATCACCCCTGACGGGTTCGTGCTGACTGGCGATATCGGGCGACTCGATGCGAACGGTTACCTCTACGTGCTCGACCGCAAGGACGACATGATCATCTCGGGCGGCTTCAACATCTGGCCAGCCGAACTTGAGAACGCCATTGCCGACCATCCCGACGTCGTCGAAGTGGCGGTGTTCTCGGTGCCTGACGACAAGTGGGGCGAGACGCCGATGGCGGTGTGCGCAGTGGCGGTCGGAATCGCGGTCGATGACCCCAGGATCATCGACGAGATCCGATCGCTCTGCGTCGATCGACTCGGCTCGTACAAGAAGCCAACGCACATCGAGCTGCGGGCCGAACCGTTGCCGAAGAGCCCGGTCGGCAAGATCCAGCGCAAGGTGCTCCGCGAACCGCATTGGGCCGGTCACGACCGCCGGGTTGCCGGCAACTGAGCAGCGCATCGGTTTTCCTTTCGCCGCGGCTGAATGCTCGGCGGAGCGATCGCGTACTGTCACCAACATGAAGATTTGGCGACTCAAAGCCCACGGTGACCCACTCGACCAGCTCGAACTTCTCGATGAGGCCGCACCCGTACCTGGCCCTGGCCAGGTACTCATCAATCAAGAGGCTGTCGGCCTCGCTTTCCCCGACGTCTTGTCGTGTCGGGGGATGTACCAGGTGAAGTCGCACCCCGGTCATGTCCCGGGTGGCGAGTCGTGTGGCACCGTCGCAGCGCTCGGCCAAGGCGTCACGAGCGTCGAAGTCGGCCAGCGTGTCGCGTACCTCGGAGGCGGTGGCCTTGCGGAACAGACCGTGCATCCGGCAGCCGGGTTGTTCCCGGTGCCCGATGGCGTATCGGCAGCAACGGCAGCAGCGATTCCGATCAACTACTGCACCACGCTCTATGCACTCGAGGATCGAGCCAAGCTGCAAGCTGGCGAGTCCGTGTTGATTACGGGCGCAGCCGGGGGCACCGGTACGGCGGCAATCCAGTTGGCCAAGGCCATGGGTGCCAAGACCATCGCAATCGCCGGTGGCGCAACCAAGGTGCAGGTACTCAAAGACGTCGGTGCCGACGTGGTGATCGACCACCAGGAAAACCCCGACTGGGTCGACGCCGTTCGTGAGGCGAGCGGCGGCGGTGTCGATGTGGCTTACGACCCGGTTGGTGGCGACACCTTCCAGCAGGTCCGCCGATGCATGGGCTGGGATGGTCGACTTCTGGTGATCGGGTTCGTCGCCGGCATCCCCGAGTTTAAAACGAACCACGCGCTCCTCAAGAGTTACTCCGTGGTCGGAGTCCACTGGGGGGCAGCGTTGGCGCGCTTCCCCGAGGCGCTTGAGCAACAGATGACCAAGCTGCTTGCGATGGCTTCAGAGGGCACGATCGATCCGCCGCTCTACCCGCCGTATGCATTCGACCAGGCGGCGCAGGCCCTGCAGGACCTCGCTGACCGCAAGACCTACGGCAAGGTCGTCGCGCTCATCAAGTAGCTCCGAACAGGGTCAGCCAAATCGGGCTGATAGCTCCGCGATGTCTTCGGGGTACATGTCGCAGCACCCACCGATGATCGTTACTCCGGCATCGACCCAGGTTGCCACGATCTCTGCGTAGCTAGCGGCGTCAAGATCTGGTCGACGATCGAAGATCGTGTTGTTGGCGGCGTATTCGGGATGGCGGGCATCAGGGAAGCCGTTGGCGTAGCCGCCGATCCGGACGTCGAGTTCGGACGCGGCGGCCTTCTCCACAAGCTCGATGATGGCTGGTGTCATCTGCTCCGGCAGTGCGCAATTGAACATCACGGCATCGACCACATCGGCGTGCTCGGTGACGACATCGATGATGTCGTCGATGGTGTCGCCCGAGCGAAGCGCGATCGGCCCGTCGTAGGCGTCGGGCAGCGAGAACGATGCCCAGATTGGCTGCCCCGACCCGTGCTCGCGGATCGCTGCGACGATCACGTCGAGTTCGGCGACCAGGCTGAGCGTTTCTGCGATCCAGACATCGACGTACCGATCGAGCTGCCGGACGATAAGTGCATAGATCTCGGGGGCCCGGTCGGCGTCGAACAAGTCCGGTTCGTACGAGCCGAATAGCGGCGGCATCGAACCGCCGACGAGCACCACCCCGGCGGTGTCGGCGGCTTGGCGTGCAAGCCGTCCTGACAGCTCGATGAGGTCGGCGCCATTAGCAGCGAAGCGGTCATCGCCAAGGTGGTACGGAACGACGGCGTAGTTGTTGGTGATGATCACCTGCGCTCCGGCATCGATGAACTGCGTGTGGGCATCGACCACGTGGTCGGGGCTCTCGATCAGCGCCAAAGCAGACCACTCGGGCTGTCGGAACGGTGCGCCGATCCGTCGCAGGAACTTGCCCATCCCGCCGTCGAGAATGGTGATGTTGCTCATCGCGGTCGGAGCAGTCGGCACAGCGTGTGAATCTACTCTGCGGGTCAGGCGAAGTAGTTCTTGCAAATCTCCAGCATTTTACGAAATGCGTGATAAACTACGCAATACAACAGCAGAGCAGGCACGCCAGCCGGCTCCGAGATCACGACCCCGCCAAAACTCTCAACACACTGGAGCATTTAATGCGCAACCAAATCATCACCAAGATCAACGGTCAGCTCGAAACGGCAACCGCCAACTACACAAGCACCAACGACAAGGTCCTTGATGCCGTCATCGATGCCAACCGTAGGGCTGTCGACTTCGCAGTGAAGACTGTCGACGCCATCACCAAGGTCGTCGAAGTTCCCGCCATGGTGGAGCTGCCGTTTGCAGGCCGCTTCGAGCTCGCCGAGTTCCCGACCGCTGCCGAGGCCGGCAAGCGTTACATCTCCTTCGTTGAACGTGCCGCTGACATGAACCGTGACCTACACGGGCGCGTCATCGAGATGCTCAAGATCGAAGAGGCCAAGCCGGCAGCCAAGAAGCCGGCAGCCAAGAAGCCGGCAGCCAAGAAGCCGGCAGCCAAGAAGCCAGCAGCCAAGAAGCCGGCAGCTGACGCCACGAAGTGATCCGCTCAGCGCCCCGCACAGCACTCCATCCCCCAGGGGTGATGGTGCAGTAGCGCTGTACGAACACGACCGCCGCCCCGCCGAATATTCGGCGGGGCGTCGTCACTTTTCAACCCATGTCAGGCAGGATCACTGAATGAGTTCGAAGTCGAACGACGCAGCTGACGACCAGAAATGGGGCGCCGGAGCGCTCGGCGACTTCATCCGCAGTCAACGTCGACTCGCGGAGTTGAGCCAACGTGAGCTCGCCAAACTTGCAGACCTCTCTGATGCGTATCTCAGCCAGCTCGAGCGAGGGCTGCACGAACCGTCGGTCCGAGTCGTCAACGGCCTGTCGTCGGCATTGAACGTGCCGGCTGACAAGCTGCTGCGTTTCCTTGGCCGTGACCGTCACGAGGGCGGTGCGGTTTCGACCGAGTCGGCAATCCAGACCGATGAGGCGTTGACGGACGTGCAAAAGCAGTCGCTACTTGGGGTCTACCGAGCCTTCATCGCCGCGAACGATCTCTGATCAGCCCGCGAGCTGGCGGGCCGCCGCTACCACGATGGCAACTGCATTCGACTCTGTCGCAGCGATTGTTGCGGCGTCCGGAGTTTCCTGTTGTGTGCGGTTGACGAGTACACCCGCAACGCAGCCGGCGCGCCAGCCTGACGATGCGCACATCGTCAACAGGGTTGCCGATTCCATCTCGTAGTTGAGTACGCCCATCGACTGCCACTCGTCGAGCGACCCACGGAATCGTTCGACCACACGGCCAGTTGTTGTGTCGTAGCGTTCTTGGCCTGGATAAAACGTGTCGCTCGATGCCGTGATGCCCACGTGGGTCTGAGATCCGGCGTCGCGCGCAGCAGTGACGAGGGCTGTCGTGCACTCAAAGTCGGCAACGGCAGGGAACTCCATCGGTGCGAAGTGCAAACTTGCCCCATCCAGCCGAACGGCTCCGGTGGTGATGATCACGTCGCCTGGGTTGACGTTTGGCTGGATTCCGCCGGTGGTGCCGACCCGCAGAAAGGTGGTCACCCCAAGCTGTGCGAGTTCTTCGACAGCGATCGACGTCGACGGTCCGCCAATGCCGGTCGAGCAGACCACGACTGAATTACCGTCGAGCTTTCCAATCCACGATGTGAACTCGCGATGGGCTGCCAGTGGCCGCGAATCATCAAGGAGTTGAGCGATGCGCTCGACCCGATTGGGGTCGCCCGGCACGATCGCCAGAGTTGCGCCGTTGATGTCGGAGGCATTGAGCCCCAGGTGGAACGTCTCGGCCATGAGCTCACCGTAGCGACTATCTCGCTATCCCCGAGGTGAAACCCGAACGGAGTTCAGTGGCCGGTGACCCCATGGAACGGCCGTCCGGCTTCGTTGAAGGCGGTGTACAGCTCCATGAATGCGTCGCCGAACGGGTTGATGCCACGTAACGGCTGGGCCGCACGCTGCACAGTCCAGTCGTGAGGCGCGAGATCGATTGCCGTGACAAAGTTCCGTTCGGCACCCTCGGCATCGCCGTCGTTGCGGAGGCGGGTGGCGATGCGGAAGAACAATCGCGCCTGTTCTTCCTCTGAGCTCAGGTCGTGGACCGCACCTTTTGCGTCCTCGGGCGACATCCGGAGTGTGCCGACCTTGGCCCATGCGCGGATGTGGTCCATCTGAGTCTCGGAGTTGATGCCGGTGAGCTCGCGGAACGTGTCGCTTGCGTAGGCGCTCCAGTTCGGCTGGACGATGTTGTCGTCCTCGTCGATCATCAGCACCGTCGGCACGTTCGAGATCGCGTAGAGCTCTGTGACCACATGATCGGCGTCGATCAGGATGGGATAGGTGATGCCGTCAGCGGCACCACGGATGGTCTCGACGTCTTCATCGACGGCGACAGCGATCACTTGGAAGTTGTGATCAGCGAGTTCTTCTTGGAGTGCCTGCCAACCTGGCAGATCGAGGAGACAGCCTCACCACGACGAGAACGCAACGAGCAGTCGCTTTTTGGAGCGATGGTCGGAGAAGTTCATCGGCAGGCCGTCGAGGTCGGGCAACGTGAAGTCGGGAGCCCGCATGTCGTTGATAGCGGCGCGACGTAAATCGCGTGGGGCGCCGATGGCCACGAGGTCGGATGTGGCGTCGTGCGCCGCAGGTCGGTCGATCAGAGACGCCACGGCGGTGACGTCAACGCGGTCCCCGCTCATCAACGCAGCGCGATCGTGAACGATGACGCAGGTGTCGTCCTTGCAGAGGCCTTCGGGCTTCAGAGCCCAGCCGAGTGCATCTTCGAGGGCTGCCGGGTCGATCAACGGCCCACCTTCCAACATCACGATGTCGTTGTTTGCCATTGCCGCACCGTAGTCGTGCGCCGGCAAATTCTCCCTCCCGAACCCCGCCGGTCAAACGACCGCTGCGTCGCTATGGTGCGGCAGTGAACGATGTCGGGCGCCAGAGAACGGAACGATCGGCCATCGCGTTCCTCGCGTTCATCGGCGTCTTGATGGCCTTTGGGGTCGACGCAGCGCTGCCTGCATTCGACCAGCTCGCTGAAGCATTCGACCTCGACGAGCGGGGAATGAGCCCGGCGGTAACTGGCACCGTTTATTTCGCTGGCATGGCGGTCGGGCAGCTGTTCTACGGCATCCTGGCCGATCGGTTCGGTCGGCGACCCGTGCTTATTGCGGGTGTCGCCGTGTACGCGGTCGGTGCGATCTGCAGCGCCCTGTCGCCCAACTTCGAACTACTCCTGGCTGCTCGATTCGTGTGGGGCCTCGGCGCATCGTCGCCGACCGTGATGCGCATGGCGATCGCTCGCGACCTGTTCGCTGGAGATCAGATGGCCCGCGTCGTGAGCACCTTCAGCGCCATCTTCTTGCTTGGACCGATCTTCATGCCGTTCGTCGGTGAAGCGATTTTGCTCGTCGGTGACTGGCGGATGGTTTTCTCGGCTGGCCTCGTGCTTGCAGGAATAGCGCTCGTTTGGGCCATCAGGTTCGGTGAAACCTTGGCGCCCGAACTGCGGCGTCCAATCAAACTGGCGCGGATCAGCGAGGCCTTCGGTGCAGTCATGGCCACTCGCGTGACGTTGTGGATTCTCATCGCCCAGGCATTCTTCGGTGGCGCATTCTTCGTGTGGCTTGGAAGCGCGCAGGTGGTGCTCGACAACGTTTACGACCGCGACTCGCAGTTCACGTTGTTCTTCGGAGCATCAGGCATCGGCATGGCGCTGGCGTTGCTTTTTAACCGTCGACTCATTGTGAAATATGGCGCCGAGAAGATGGTCATCAGCGCAGCCACGGTGTTCGTCGTGGTGAGCGTCGTCGGGCTGGTCGGCACGCTGCTTGCAGACGGAGTTCCGTCGGTCTGGTTCTGGTTCGGCTGGGCATTGATTGCCAACGCGATGGGCATGATCATGGCGCCGATGAGCGTGTCGCTGGCGCTCGAGCCAATGGCTGACAAGGCCGGTACGGCAGCCGCGATTCTCGGGGTCGCGCAACTCGGTGTCGGTGCGGCGCTTGCCGCCATCGTCGACGCCCAGATCGATACCACGGTGACGCCAATGGTGTTCGGTGCGCTGCTCTATGGCGCACTCGGCTTGGGCTGTCTGACGATCGCGCTCAAGCCAAAATAGTTACGTTTGGGGTCAGGCCCCTTTCGCAACTATTCGAAGGCTCTGCGCAGGTTGTTCATGGTGGTCTGGCATGCCTCTTCAAGGTTGTCCCGGCGACCTTCGATCTTTCCCGGATAGATCTTGGGGAGTTCGAGCAATGGTGCTTCGAACGACTCGGTCACGGTGCACGTGGCATCGCCGGTCGGCGTGATGTCGTAGCGCCAGACGGTGGCATGTTCGAACTTCGGCGGCACCGAGTAGGCAAACGCCTTGGCCGGTTCGAACTCGGTGACGAGGCAATCGGCGTGCCATTCGTAGTCGCGGGCCTTGTTGTGGCCACGGAAGGTTGAGCCGACGGCGACCTCGGTTGAACCCTCGAGGAACTCGCAGCGGACGTTCTCCGGGCTGAGGCCGGGAAGGCGGTCGAGATCAGTCAGGTAGGCGAAAACGTCACTGGCCGACCCGTTCACATCGACGGTTGCGGAACCCTCTGTTGCTGCACTCATCGCGCCAGTGTGGCCCACGCGGCTCAGCGGGCCGAAGTCAGCCGATGCCGTCGGGCATTTCAGACTTGCG
>Ga0115003_10002812_pt1 | contig 14143 bp, 16 predicted proteins | sample ArcticOcean_MG_C_7_FD_88736 | JGI IMG/M metagenome (GOLD analysis project Ga0115003, IMG submission 88736) | Marine microbial communities from western Arctic Ocean - ArcticOcean_MG_CB11_88 | ecosystem: Environmental > Aquatic > Marine > Oceanic | place: Arctic Ocean: Canada Basin | collected... | reverse complement strand
TGCCGATTCGATGCAGCACTACGTCGACCACTTCGAAGCAACGCCGGTTGTCGTACTTGTTTGTCTCGACCGGTACCGCGAGGCAAGTCCATACGAAGGAGCATCGGTGTACCCCGCATGCCAGAACCTCCTGTTGGCAGCGCGAGCACTGGGGTACGGAGGCGCACTGACCATGTGGCACCTCGGAGTCGAGGACGCGCTTCGCGAGATGTTGGAAGTCCCGGCAACGGTTGCGCTTTCTGCGTGCATCACCCTCGGCGTTCCCGCTGGGCGGCACGGGCCAGTCAAGCGCAAGGCGCTCGACGAGGTCGTCTTCGATGGCCGATGGGGTGACCGGCCGGCCTGGATCACCGCATAGAATTTTGTATGCCTCTGATCGCTGGAGTCGACTCCTCGACTCAATCCACCAAGGTCGAAATCCGCGATCAGGAAACCGGTGCGGTTGTTGCATCGGCATCAGCACCACATCCTGCGGTCATGGCGCCACTCAGCGAGCAGGACCCGGCATCATGGTGGACGGCATTCGAACATGCGTGGGCTCAGGTTGGGTCGCCGAACGTCGCAGCAATCAGCGTGGGCGGCCAGCAACACGGCATGGTGGCGCTCGACGCAGACGGAGTGGCAGTGCACCCTGCCAAACTCTGGAATGACACCGAGTCGGCAGACGACGCTGATCGGCTGACGGGACTCGTCTCGCCCGCCGACTGGGCGGCAGCGATCGGCAGCGTGCCGGTCGCGGCGTTCACCGTCACAAAACTCGCCTGGCTTGCACGGACTCACGCCGACGTGTGGTCGAGGGTGCGCCACGTGATGCTCCCGCACGACTACATCACCAACCGACTCACCGGTCAGTTGACGACAGGAAGCACGACTGACCGTGGTGATGCATCCGGCACAGGTTATTGGTCGCCAGCCGAGGGTAAGTATCGGATCGACCTACTCGACCTCGTCGACAGCAGTCGTGAGTGGGAGTCGATGCTGCCCCGTGTGCTTGGTCCAATGGACCACGCAGGCCACAGCACGTCTGTGTCGATCGCCACAGGAGCGGTGGTCGCTCCGGGTACTGGCGACAACATGGCCGGTGCGCTCGGCGTTGGCCTTCGACCAGGCGATGCCGTGATCTCGATTGGCACGTCGGGGACCGTCTACGCCGTGTCGAACACCTCGACATCGGACCCAAGTGGAGCCGTTGCCGGGTTTGCCGACGCGACGGGCCGTTTTCTTCCACTTGTTTGCACGTCGAATGCTGCCAAGGTGGTCGACGCCGTAGCGCGACTCCTCAGCACCGACCACGCCGAGTTCGACCGCCTTGCGCTGGCAGCATCCCCCGAGGGGCCGACACTGCTGCCGTATTTCGATGGCGAACGAACGCCCAACCGTCCGAACGCACGAGGTGTCATCGCTGGCCTCCGCACCGATGTCACTCGTGAACAGTTTGCCCGCGCAGCGGTCAACGGCGTGGCGTGCGGATTACTCGACGGACTCGACGCGCTCCGGGCGCTCACCGTTCTTGATGGGCGGGTGATGCTCACTGGAGGGGGAGCGCGGTCACAAGCAATGCAGCAGGTCGTGGCATCGCTGACCGATGCACCGGTCGTACTGAGTTCGGCTGATGAGGCAGTCGCGACCGGTGCTGCAGTGCAGGCCTGCGCGGTTCTCGAACAGGTCGCGCATTCGGTCATCCAAGATCGGTGGGGTCTTGGTTCCGGGGCCGAGGTCAATCCAGCCATTGCACCCGACACGACAACGCGTGCCCGCTACGCAGCTCTGCGTGACAGATCGTCATCCGATGGATGATCCGTTCAGGCAGCTTGGCCTGAACGTAAACGCCTCTGCGGCGGAGGTTCGTCAAGCCCGACGTGACCTCGCCAAGGAACACCATCCTGATGCAGGCGGAGATCCCGACCTGATGCGGGTCATCAACGTCGCAGCTGGGGCTGCACTCCGGATTCTCGCTGATCCGCCTGAGCCTGTATCCGCCGAGCCCCTCATGTCGAAGTCCGACGCTGCAACCAGCTCGGCTGAGCAACCTGACGATGTTGGGATGACGCACGATGTTCCGTCGTTCACTGTTGAGGCGCTGCCGGTCGAGACGTTTGAAGCGCTACTCGTGGTCACGTCATGGATCGGCGAGGTCATCGATGAGGAACCGCCGTACCGACTGGATGTTTTGATTCACGTTCAAAATGGCGTCAAGTATCCATGTTGGTGCCGCTTGGAGTTGGTTCCCGATGCGGGCGCCTCGACCGTGAGTATCGGGGTGGGGCGCTACGACGACCAGCCGACACCATCGATCACCGTGCTCCGTGACCTCTGGGTCGCCCAACTGAATTGCTACGACTGGCCGTAGCGCATCACCGTGGGCGGGGAGCGGCGGCCTTCGTTAAGCGGTCGCGGAGCGCGTGGCCCAGCCCCTTCGCCGAGGGAAGGACGACGATCAACATCTTGGCCCCTCGGGTGTCTGCTGCGCGCAGTTCGGAGTAGAGCGATCGAGCCGCTTCGGCAAGGTCATCTTTGAACTCCAGGATTTCGGCGCCTGGTGTTCCAGCACGAAGAGCCCAGGCATCGTCAGCGGTGTCGACCAGGCGGACCGCGCACTGCGGTGCATAGTGCGATTCGAGCATCCCGCTGGATCGCGACGGACCGGACGCAGGGGCGAGGTCGCTGATGAGCGCAACGACATCATCGGCTGTGATCGCACCGGCTCGCAAGAGTTGACATGGATCGACGGTGGTGTCGATGATCGTGCTTTCGATCCCGACCTCGCACGGGCCGCCATCGAGGATGGCGTCGGTTGCGGGATCGAGCACGCCACCCAAATCGTCGAGAACATGCTGTGCCGTGGTCGGGCTGACCGCGCCGAACCGGTTCGCCGACGGGGCAGCGACGGCCAACCCGCTCGATCGGAGCAGGTCGAGCGTCATGGGATGTGCCGGGACTCGCAAGCCCACAGTCGTTCGGCCGCCGGTGATCGCATCGTGCACTTGCTCAGATCGTGGCACGATCAACGTGAGCGGGCCAGGCCATCCATTGGCAGCCAGCTGGCGTGCAACGCTGCTCGGATCTGACGACCACACATCGAGTTGATCTGCGTCGGCGATGTGGACAATAAGGGGGTGACCAATGGGCCGACCTTTCAGCGCAAAGATACGTGCGACTGCGGCGGGGTTCGAGGCGTCTGCCGCGAGCCCGTACACAGTTTCGGTCGGCACTGCGACCACGCCGCCTGCCCGGAGTTTGCCGATTGCAACGTCGACGTCGGTGGTGACCAACGATGGTGCGTTCATTGGCGAGCCAGGCTCAGAAGGCGTCGAGAAATTCGAGTGTTGCATCGAAGAATCCGAAGGCTTCGGGGGTTGCGAAGTGGTCGACGTTTTTGAGTGTTTCGCACCGACCGGCAGGGAAGAGGCTGGCCAGCTTGTCGCCTGGATGCGCGAAGTCGAGGTCGCCGACAACGACCAGAACCGGACAGGTGATGGTCGCGAGATCGACAGGTTCGAAGTCGCCAGTCGCTGGTTGACGAATCACTGCGGCGAGCGCCCGAATGTCGTTGCCCGGCTGCTGCGCGTACTGTACGAAGAGCCGCGCGATCTGATCCATTTCATCGAGGTCGGGGGCAGTATGTGAATCTTCGGCTGCGATGACTTGCTCGAGCCCTTCGACGATGCGGGTGGCGCCGGCGTGGTCACGCTCGATCACGTTCTGGCCGATACCAGCAAAAACGATGCGGCTGAAACGTTCGGGCCGGGCAATGGCTGCGCGGAGCAGCGTGAGCGCTCCGAGAGAGAATCCAACCGCTTCGACAGGTTCGTCAGGCGACTCAGCATCGATGGCATCAAAGACCCGTTCTGTCAGGTCGGTGTACAGCTCGGGATCGTGTGGCTTCGGTGCCTCGCCGTGGCCGAGTAGGTCAACACCGATGACGTGCTTTCCAGCGTCGGTGAGAAGAGCGGTGAAACCGCTCCGTTGCCACGTGGTCGAGAACGCTCCGCCCCAACCATGAACGAGTAGTACCGATCCCATACAGAGGGCAGGATAGGCCGTATCGTGTCATCGTCAAGAAAATGGGCGACCCGAGAGTTTCTAGTGATCGATTGAGATGCGACTTCTTCACGAACCACAGCACGACCTGACCTACAGCGATGTCTTCATGGTCCCCAGTCTTTCTGACGTTCCATCAAGGATGGACGTCGACTTGGCGACGCCCGACGGCATCGGCACGACTATCCCGTTGGTTGTGGCGAACATGACCGCAGTCGCAGGCCGGCGAATGGCCGAAACGGTGGCCCGTCGTGGCGGTATCGCGATCTTGCCCCAAGACATCCCTGTCGATCTCGTCGGTGGCGTCATTGCCTATATAAAATCTCGACACCCCGTGTTCGAGACGCCGATCACCCTGCCGCCGAAGGCAACGATCGGTGACGCGCTGTTATTGATCCACAAGCGAGCGCATGGCGCCGTCGTGATCGTCGATGAGGGTCGGCCCGTCGGTGTCTTCACCGAGAGCGATCAAGAGGGGTTCGACCGATTCACGCAATTGCGTAACGTGATGAGTACCAACCTCCATCTGCTCGCCGCCGATACCGCACCAGCTGATGCGTTCGAGATGCTCGAAGGCAGTCGCCTGCATGTTGCGCCGGTGGTTGACGCAGCGAATGACGGACGACTCCTTGGCGTCATGACCCGCAAGGGCGCACTGCGTTCGACGATCTATCGCCCGGCGGTTGATGCCGACGGGAGGTTGCTCGTCGGCGTGGCAGTCGGCATCAATGGCGACCCGGCAGCCCGAGCCAAGGAACTCGAATCGTTCGGCGCCGACGTGCTCGTGATCGATACGGCGCACGGCCATCAAACGCGTACGTTGCGAGCAATCAGTGCAGTTCGGGCTGCATGCCCGAACGCGAAGATTGTTGCTGGAAACGTCGTCACGGTCCAAGGAACTCGCGAGCTGATCGAAGCTGGGGCCGATGTGATCAAAGTGGGCGTTGGTCCGGGTGCTATGTGTACGACTCGCATGATGACCGGCGTCGGCCGGCCGCAGTTTTCCGCAGTCGTCGAATGTGCAGCGGAAGCCGAGCGGCTCGGCAAGCACATCTGGGCCGACGGTGGAGTTCGTTTCCCGCGCGACGTTGCGCTGGCCCTCGCGGGCGGCGCGTCCAACGTGATGTTTGGTTCCTGGCTGGCTGGTACGTACGAGTCGGCTGCGGACACGCTGCGTGACCCCGATGGGCGCCTCTACAAGGAGAGCTTCGGAATGGCGTCGAATCGTGCAGTGAAAAACCGGACCCGGAGCGAGTCTGCATTCGATCGGGCGCGTAAGGAACTGTTCGAAGAGGGCATCAGCACATCGCGCATGTATCTCGATTCCGAACGCCCGAGCGTCGAAGACATCATCGACCAGATCGTCGCCGGGTTGCGTTCGTCGTGTACGTATGCCGGAGCCGCCACGATCAACGAGTTCCGAGACCAAGCCGTTGTTGGAGTGCAGAGTTCTTCTGGCTACGACGAGGGCCGCCCGGTCGGAGTGAGCTGGTGAGCGACATATTGGTCGTTGCAATCGATGGCCCGGCAGGCGCAGGTAAAAGCACAGTGGGTCGAGCAGTCGCTGCGCGGCTCGATCTGGAGTATCTCGACACCGGTGCGATGTACCGCGGCGTCACGTTCGGAGTGTTGCGTCGTGGTCTTGATCCGAGCGATGTCACGTCGGTCGCACGTGTTGCTGCTGCCATCGACATTCGGCTCGATGGCGAGCGCCTCACAGTCGATGGAGTCGACGCGACAATCGAGATCCGCGGTCGCGAAGTGACTTCGGCGGTCAGTGCGGTTGCCGCGAACAGTTCGGTCCGCACGGAACTTGTGCGTCGACAGCGTGAATGGGTTGCCGCACGCGGCGGTGCCGTCGTCGAGGGTCGCGACATTGGGTCAGTCGTATTCCCTGATGCGCCGCTCAAGCTGTACATCACTGCCTCACCGCGAGTACGAGCTGAACGCCGAGTGGCCGACATCGGCGGTGATGTCAAAGAGGTCGAAGCATCAATCATTGAGCGTGACCGGAAAGACTCGACGCGCGACGACAGTCCGCTGACCGAGGCATCCGGGTCGATCGTCGTCGATACGAGCGGCTTCTCAATTAACGAAGTAGTCGAACACATCCTTGGAATGTTGCCTCATGACCAAGGTTGACACAGGCTTCGCTGGGCAGTCGTTTGGCAGCAGGGCTCTGTATCGGGTGATCAGGACCCTTGCGTGCGGTTTCACGCAGCTCTATACGCGGATGTCGATCGAGGGCCGTGAGCATCTCCCTGCCACAGGTGGGTACGTCATTGCACCAGTGCATCGCAGCTACGTCGACACGCCCATTTCGGCGTGTATCAGCCGTCGCCGGATCCGGTACATGGGTAAAGACTCGATGTGGAAGTTCGCCGGCGTCGGAAAGCTAATCTCGGCGCTCGGAGCTTTTCCGGTTTCTCGTGGCAGTGTCGACCGCGAGGCGCTCATGCGTTGTCTGGCGGTGCTCGATGCGGGCGAGCCGCTGGTGCTGTTCCCGGAAGGGGAGCGTAAGGACGGGCCGGCGGTCCAGCCGTTGTTCGATGGTGCTGCTTACCTGGCTTCGAAGTCAGGCGTCCCGATCATTCCTGTCGGGATCGCTGGTTCGGACCGTGTGATGCCGCGTGGCGCGAAGTTCGTCTTTCCGCGGAAAGTGAAGATCGTGATTGGCGCCCCCCTTCGGGTCGAAGTCGCCGAGAACGGCCGCGCCTCACGCAATTCCATTAAAGCCACGACCGCACAACTCCACGTAGAGATCCAACGGCTATATGACGAGGCCCAGTCCAAAATCAGGTGAGACCGCTGACACTCAGTCGAAGAAGGTCGTCAGTGCGTGAGCGAGATGGGCGGGATCATCGGCGCCGCAAAGCTCGCGAGCTGAATGCATCGACAGTTGCGGTACACCGATGTCTGCCGTGGCAATACCCAGGCGGGTCGAGGTGATCGGCCCGATAGTCGAGCCACACGGCATGTTGTTCCGCGAGACGAACACCTGCCACGGCACGCCGGCCGCTTCACAGGCCCGCTGGAACACCGCAGCGGTTTCAGCGGAGGTCGCATAGCGCTGATTTGAGTTGACTTTGAGGGCGGGACCGGCGTTAATGATCGGGTGGTGCTCGGGCTCGTGGCGCTCCGGATAGTTCGGATGAATCCCGTGCGCGTTGTCGGCTGATAGGCACATCGACCCGGCCGTTGTCCGGTGAAAGTCGTCGGAGGACCCGCCCCGGGATGCGACCAGTCGAGTGAGCACCGCTTCGAGCAGTGGACCGGCCGCGCCGGTCGTACTCGATGAACCGACCTCTTCATGGTCGTTGAGCACGATGACGGCGATGTGGTCTGACGGCGCTGCGGCCGTGATTGCCGAGGTGGCTGCCCAGCAGGACAGCAGGTTGTCGAGACGTCCCGACGCGAGCATCGATTGGTCTGCACCGATCACGGCGGCACCCTGGACGTCGTACAGACAGAGTTCCCACCATGCCGGGGCGTCGTCGAGGCCGGCCTGCTCGCCGATCCAGCGCGCGAAGTCGCCCGGTGCGCTGACACCCACGCCCCAAACCGGGGTGAGGTGCTGCTGTCGGTCGAGGACCAATCCCGTGTCGTTGACGCCTCGGTCGAGGTGCACTGCAAGTTGCGGCACTCGGGCAATCGGGGCGCCGACGTCGACGAGCGTGGTCGAGCCATCGGTGGCGACCAGCAGACCAGCGACACCGAGGTCGCGGTCGAGCCACGTGTTGTTGAGTATTCCGCCGTACACCTCGACACCGAGCTGCTTCCATCCCACGCGGTTTGTGTCGGGTCGCGGCTTGACTCGAAGGCACGGTGAATCAGTGTGCGCGCCGGCGATGCGGAACGGCATGGTCGCAACAGCACCATCGGGAATCACCCAGGCGACGATCGCTCCGCCACGGACGACGTAGCCACGCTGTGGGACATCGACCCAGGCTGCAGTCTCATCGACTTGGTCGAAACCAGTGAGACGAGCGACAGTTGATGCAACCGCGTGCCGTGGCGAGGGCGATGCATCAAGGTAGGCAATGAGGTCAGCGATGTCATTCGTTGCTGGTGTGGATGCTGCGGCGGTTGCTGGCATGGTTAGCCCTTCTGGAACAGCCCCATGGGCAGCCCGCTGTTTCGGAGGTGGCTCGTTTCGTTGATCGTAATGACTGATCGGTCGCCATTGGACGACGCGGCAACTCGATTGATCGAGGTGTAGTTCGGGTAGAAGAACCCCCGTCCAAACTCGTCGCTCATCTTCATGATCGTGGTCAAGTACGCGTTGATCACCCCGCCGTGGCAGACAACGGCGACGCGGTGCCCGCGGTGGTCTTCGATGATTGCTTCGATGGTGTCGACGGTTCGCTGATGAAATTCTTGCGGTGACTCGTCGGCATCCCATTCGCCGCTGAGCATCTTGGCCCAGCGCGGGTCGCCGGATGCCTTCAGCTCCTCGACCGGGATGTACTCAGAACTATGCCGGTCGAACTCGGCCAGGCCGTCGCGGAACCGCAACTCCAGGGCTCGCTGAGCCACGACTGGCTCAGCTGTCTGGCGTGCTCGGTTCATCGGGCTCGCATACACGGCATCGAGATGCTCCGATGCGAGATACTGTGTGAGCAGCGCTGCTTGCGCGACGCCGTCATCAGACAGTTCCGGGTCGGCAGCGCCGCGCTCCAGTTCCTTCCGAATCGGTAGGGCATGACGGACCAACAACAGTTCCACGAAAGACAGACAAGCAGATATGACTCGCAGAACAAAGATCGTGGCCACCATCGGCCCAGCCAGCGACACGCTTGTGGCGCTGCAAGACCTGATGCGTGCCGGTGTCGACGTCGTTCGCTTGAACTTGAGCCACGGGACGATTGACGAACATCTGGCGCGGCTTGCAACCGTGCGCGCAGCCGCCGAAGCGGTTGGTAAAGAAGTCGCAGTGTTGGCCGACCTGCCCGGCCCGAAGGTTCGCTCCGGACGATTCCCCGAAGGCGGCTCAATGCTGGTCGTCGGCAAGGAAATTCAGCTCCGAGCCGGCGACAAGCCGAGTGACGAGAACTGCATCTACGTCCAGTACGAGACGCTTCTTGAAGATCTGATCATTGGCGGCCACGTCATGCTTGGCGACGGAGCGATTTCGATGTCCGTGCAGTCCGTCGGTGACGAGTTCGCTCTCGCTCGCATCGAAACCGGTGGGCTGGTAAATGGCCAGCCCGGCGTTCATCTGCCGTCGGAGAAGCTTCGCCTGACCACGCCGACCGAAGAAGATCTCGTGCTCGCCGAGGAGATGGCAAGCGCTGGCGTCGAGTTCATGGCGGTCTCCTTCGTGCGCCAAGCCGTCGACGTGCAGCGTGTTCGCGACGTTGTTGGTACCCGCGCCAGGCTCGTCGCGAAGATCGAGACGAGCACGTCGATTGCCAACCTGACCGAGATTGTTGCAGCGTCGGATGCAGTCATGGTCGCTCGTGGCGATCTCGGCATCGACTGCCCGATTGAGGACGTCCCGCATTTGCAGAAGAAAATCATCCGGCACTGCGTCGAAGTCGGCGTGCCGGTGATCACCGCAACCCAAATGCTTGAATCGATGATCACGTCGTCGGCGCCAACACGCGCCGAAGTGAGCGACGTGGCCAACGCCGTGTTCGACGGCACTGATGCCGTGATGCTGTCGGGGGAAACCGCCATCGGCCGCGACCCAGTTGCCGTTGTCGCAACAATGGCCAAGATTGCCGAACGCGCCGAATCCGAAGCCAGCTATCGACAGTGGGCCAATCGTTTGGGGCGAGTGCAACTCGATGGCCGCTCCGAACCAATGGAACACGGCGACCGAGTCACCGCGGCGCTCACGCACGCAGCATCACAGGCAGCGCGCGATTCAGGAGCGACGGCGATTCTCTGCTGCACGCAGAGCGGCCGCACGGCCCGGGCGATGGCCCGGTTCCGCCCCGATGCAGCAATGGTTGCGCTGTCACCCGATGCAGCAATGGTTCGCAGTCTCGCGATGACGTGGGGTGTGACCCCAATGCAGGTCGGCACGTACGAGTCAACCGACGAAATGGTGTGGTTCGCTGTGGAAACTGCGTTACGCGCAGGGATCATTCACCACGGCGAGACTGTGCTGGTGTTGGCCGGTTCGCCGAACAAGAATCAGCAACTTCCCGTCGGCGACGCAAAGCGCTCCTGGGTGGGCCGTGCGGCGTCCGACGTCATGCGCATTGTCCATGTCGACTGATCTCTGGGCTGAAACCTCCGGTGATCCGGCGCTGCCGCTGGCGGTGCTGGTCCACGGAACGATGGACCGTTCTGCCGGGATGCTACGGCTGAGCCGTCGCCTCGACGAACGGTTCCACGTGTTGCGCTACGACCGGCGCGGGTACGGCCGATCACGCGACGTCGGCGGGAAGAACACCGTCGAGCAGCATGTGACCGACCTCGCTGGTGTCTTACAAATGCATACACCTGGACGCGTCGTCGACCTTGCGTTTGGCCACAGCTTCGGCGGCAACGTTGTACTCGCCACAGCCGAACGCCACCCCGAGTTGATTCGCCAAGCTGCTATCTATGAAACGCCACTGTCATGGCTCGATTGGTGGCCAGGCGGAACAGCGGGTGGCGTGGCGGCTGGCGCGACCGACCCGGGCGAAGCTGCCGAGACTTTCATGCGCCGGTTGATCGGCGACCAGCGCTGGGAGCAGCTCCCGTCCGGCACGCGAGCCGATCGACGAGCCGAGGGCGCTGCAATGGTCGAAGAAATCAACGACCTCCGGCGCTGTGCACCGTGGGCTGCGGAGGCGGTATCAATTCCCTTGCTCGCAATGGGCGGCGAACTCGGCCGGCCCCACCACCAGCGTGGCATGCAGTGGCTCAGCGAGCAGATCCCATCGGCGGACTACGTCCGCCTCGACGGTGCCGGCCACGGAGCACCCAACACCCACCCGGCCGAGTTGGCGATGCTGGTCACCAATTTCTGCGCCTCATGGCTTTGCGATAAAGACGAGGAAGTGCCGGTCAAGAGATCCAGGCGGTCGCCGAAATAGCCGTATGCGTATCGACATGGGCGTATCGATGTGGGCGTATCGATATCGGCGTATCGCGGTTGATCTGGACCGGCATCTCTCTCTCTCTCTCTCTCCCTCTCTCCCTCTCCCTCTCTCCCTTCGAAATCGCCGACAAAGACACTCGGGATGGGATCCTGCGACTCTTGCGAAGCGGTCGAGACCTGGCAAGGTTCGACCCAGCGGCTCCGGCATGTGAATGGCTCTTACGTGGTCCGTGAGACAACTGCCACGATCGTCCAGACCGGCGTGCAAGAGGTGGCTCGCGACGTTATCGATTGGGTCCAAACGCTACGCGCCACGGCGGCCCTGGCCCTGCGGGATTCGATGACCGGTCTGTCCAACAGGCGGGGTTCGATCAGATGTTCAGCCAAGCGCTGAGACAAGCCGCTGCCCGGCTGAGCAGCGCCGATCAGAACCGGCGGCTGAGGACAAAACAGGTTGCCGCAGCGACGGCCGCCGCGGCCGACAGTGCAGCGGGGCCCGAGATGCCGTGGATGCCGTAGAGCCAGCCACTGAGAATTGTTCCGCTACCACGGGCCAGTGTGCCGACGGCGTTGCCGACAGCGAGTGTCGAACCGCGTGCCTCGGGCATTGCTTCGCTGACGAGCGACAGTGACGTGACGAACCCGTACTCGAAGCCAATCAGCAGCATGAGGATCCCAATCACACCAATGGCCAGGCGACCATCGGCACTCAGCATCACGAGCAGACCGCAGGTCAACACGACGAGGCCACCAAGTGCCGAGCGCATCTTGCCGATTCGATCGGCAAGCGCCGCCGACCCACCACTGGCAATGAGTTCGAAGGCGCCAAAGCCCATAACAATGAGGCCCAACCCGCCGGTTGACACCCCGAACTCATCGTTGAGCCACGAGCCAGAGATGACAAACACCGACAGGCCTGCCATTGCCATCGTCGCTGACCCGATCACGACGAGCCAGGCCCGCAGTGTCAAGCGCGTGGCACCGGTGGCAGCTGACTCGGCCGGTTTCGTTGTGGGACCCGCAATGGGCAGCGTCAAGGCAACGACGAACGCTGCAATTGTGGAGCCGACGGCCATAAAAACGAACGGTGCTCGCCAGCCCCAGAGGTTGATAAGTACGGCCACGATTGGCCCACCGATCAAAAGTGCGAATGCCCAAGACGTCTCGAAAATGCCGATCGATCTGGCTCGCCGGCTGTAGTGGACGCGATGGCTGATCCAAGCATGACCGCCAACGGTGAAGTTGGCGACACCAAGGATCAACAGGGTGAATGCGATCGCGAAGGTCCAGATCGAACCACCGAGGGCGATCACCGACGACAGTGCGATGGCTGACAGCCCGCCAATCATGACGAGTCGTTCACGGCCGTGGTCGAGTTGCTTGCCAATGACCATCGTCGACAGGCCTGCGGCTTCGCCGAGGCCAAGCACCGTGGTCAACTGTGTCGTCGAGACGCCGAATGCGCGCTCAAGCGTCGGGAGGAACGGGGGAATCCAGCGCAACGCAGTGTTTGCCATTGCCTTAGCGCCGGTGAGGCGGGCCAGGGTGGACCGGTCGAGTTTGCCGACGTCAGCCCGCTCGGTTGTTGGGACGCTCACGCAGCGCCGCCGTCAAGGCGCGGGTCTTTGACCGTGATTGTCGCTCCGAAGAACGAACAATCGGTATCGGTTACCGTGACGTCCGTGCCGATGCGTTCAAAGTTGCCCTGCACCTTGTCGGCGCAATCTTGCAGCGACGTGCGCTGGGTAAATACAGCAAATGCCAACAGCCCGAGCACGAAGACCGTCGCGAACTTCTGCACGATTGTCTTCATGATCCAGGCGGCGAGAAATGCCCCGACAACGAAAATGACCACGACCGAAACGGCGAGTTGCTTGGCAGTTTCTAAGGTCAAAGCGAGCACTCGCCAAGCCTAGGTCTTGCTGTCGAGGTGTAGGGCTGACCGATACGCTCGTACGCAATGAGCGATATGCCGATCAATCTTTCTTCAGGCCTTCCGACAACCGTGCTGCCCGCAGCCGATCCGGCCGACTCAGCGGGGCTCGCCGCAGCGCTCGAGCTGTCCGGCGACGAGCGGCGCTCTGCAGTTGCCGCTGTGGTCTCGGCGTCGCCACGTTTTCTCGCGGGTTGGGCCGAGCTGGGCGACATGGGCCGCGACACCATCGAACGTTATGCCGCCTATCGCGTCGGCTACCACCGCGGGCTCGACACACTGCGGGCCAACGGCTGGCGGGGGAGTGGCTACGTGCGCTGGGCTGCGCCGACTAACCACGGGTTCTTGCGGGCGCTCGTTGGCCTGGGCGCCATGGCGGCCGAGATTGGCGAGCAGGATGAAGCAGAGCGGATCCACACCTTTCTATTGCAGCTCGATCCGACCGGCGTCCCCGCAGCCTGATCAATGCATGTCGCCGGAGCAGTCTTGGCCGGCGGTCAGAGCCGTCGTATGGGGCGGACAAAGGCGTTAATCGACGTCGGCGGGCAACCAATGGCAACCCACGTTGCCAACGCATTGTCAGTGGCGGGTTGTCATGACGTCGTACTCGTTGGTGGGAACCCCACTGAGCTTGGAGTACTGGAGCTTGTGGTGATTGCTGACCAGTATCCCGGCGAGGGCCCGGTCGGAGGGGTACTCACGGCACTCCGTCATCATGGTCAGCATGGCGCGGCCACCCATGTTGTGATCGCCGCGTGTGATTTACCAGGGCTGAGCGCCAGCGCTGTGGAACGTATGCTCGGCGCAGTGACGGCGGCGACGGATGTCGTGGTTGCCATGACCGGCCGGCTCGAACCGGCCTTCGCTGTCTGGAATGTGCAGACGATCGCCCCGATCGAAGCGGCCTTCAAGACCGGAATCCGAGCATTGCACGAGATCCTTGCATCGTTCGACGTCGTGACCGTCGCGATCGACGCCAGCGAGATGCGCAACATCAACCGTCCGGAGGATCTCCTGCGGGCATCGTTACGCGACGGCGAGGGCGGCCAGTAGGGTCGCTGCGTGGCAATTTCGGAAATATCGGTAGAACAACTGCACATCCTGCTCCTTGCGGATGAGTCGACTCGGGTTGT
>Ga0115003_10002810_pt1 | contig 14146 bp, 13 predicted proteins | sample ArcticOcean_MG_C_7_FD_88736 | JGI IMG/M metagenome (GOLD analysis project Ga0115003, IMG submission 88736) | Marine microbial communities from western Arctic Ocean - ArcticOcean_MG_CB11_88 | ecosystem: Environmental > Aquatic > Marine > Oceanic | place: Arctic Ocean: Canada Basin | collected... | reverse complement strand
TAGCCTTTCTAGAAACTAAAACTGATGAGCTAACCAAGCACACTGGTGATTTTGGGCACACAATAACTCGCGAAGTAAGCGAAGATTTTATCCAATGGCTTCAAAAAATTTAATGAGCTCTATCTAAAGAGCTCATTAAGCTAGAATTTTAATCCCTATGTCTCTGAGCAGCTGCTATTGCTGTTTCACTACCATATTTCTCATTGATTTTTTCAACAGTTTCAAAATGATCTGCTCTTCTATGAGTTAGGCAATTACCATTTTTGTCAACACCCCAAAGTGCATATGCAATAAATGGTTTCAAATGATCAGGTGTCTGATCAAAATGTGGGACGCCAAATCTGATAAGTAAATTATTACGATCAGCTCCACTATCCTTTTGTTCTTTAATTATCCGCAATACTTCTACCTGAAGATCTTTTACATCATCTCCATTCCAAGTACCAACGACCGTTCCGTCTGGCAATATTATGTCATCGCCTTGTGGTTTTGGGTGTTCTGCCATGATTTCCTCTCCTTATTATCTTTATATAATATTATAAAGAAAAATATTTAATCTACTAGGGCCTATAGTAAAATATTTAATAATCTCCCTACTAATTACATGGAAAATTATCTACATATCCATTTCTAAGTGCCAGCCCAACTAATGGGGCGCTCTTGTATTTATTATAAAATGTAATATTTTTTTGAATTGTCTTATCTATGATTTTTCTAAGCTGTTTCGACGATAAAGAAAGGTCTGAAGGCTTACAGTAAATTTCTATAGAATGCTTTTGAAACACGTATTCATTTGCCCACTCCAGGCCACGCTCGAGTCCATATATATATGTGTCATGAATCTCTGTGTTTTGGTGATTTTGATACTCTTCTATAGTTGGAATGTCTGAGTAAGCAGGGTTACTAAAAAATAATAGGATCATGACTATCTTTTTTATATTCACTTTTTAAAACCAGATTTTTTTAGCCTCGCTAATACAGCGTTTGCTTGCTTAATTACTGAGGCTGGCGAAGTTTCACCAACTCCTGTTCTTGATTTTATGCATGTCATTGGGTCAAGAACTTTATATACATCACTAGAAATTAATGTTGAAAACCCTTTTAACTCATCAATTGTTAAATCTGATAATTGCAGAGACTTCTTCTCGCAAAATTTTACAATATCGCCCACTACATGATGAGATGTTCTAAAAGGCATACCTTTTTTTGATAAATACTCAGCTAAGTCGGTTGCTGTTGAAAAAAACCCTGACGCAATTTCTACCCCTTTACTCTTGTTCAGTTTCATTGTAGATATTAATCTTGGTAGCAAGCTTAAGCAGCTCATGGTCGTATCAATTGACTCTAATATCAAAGTCTTATCTTCTTGCATATCTCTATTATATGTTAAAGGTAATCCTTTCATTAAAGTTAACAGTCCCATTAAGGAACCATACACTGACCCTGTTTTTCCTCTAATGAGCTCCGGGACATCAGGATTCTTCTTTTGAGGCATAATGGATGAACCTGTACAAAACCCTTCATCTAAATCTACTAGCCCAAATTGTGGATTCATCCATAACACAAGCTCTTCTGAAATCCTTGATAAATGCATCATAATCATGCTATTTGCATAAGCAAAATCACAAACATAGTCTCTGTCGCTAACTGCATCCATGGAGTTTAATGTGATACTTTTAAAACCTAAGCTTTTAGCAACCATTTTCCGATCAATTTTTAAAGAACTTCCTGATAATGCCGCTGACCCGAGTGGCATCTCATTCATAATTTCTCTAGTGTTTAGAAGTCTAGCCTCATCTCTAAATAACATCTCATTCCAGGCAAGCAAGTGGTGTCCAAATGTGACAGGTTGTGCAACTTGCATATGTGTAAACCCTGGAAATAATGAATCTGAATGTTCTTTGGCCATATTAGCAAGCACATACTGAGTCTCTCTTAATTTTACAAGGTAGAGGTCAATAAAATCTCTAAGATATAGTCTTAAATCTGTGGTCACTAAATCATTTCTTGATCTTCCAAGATGTATCTTCTTGCCTAAATCTCCAATAATTCCAACCAGTGCATTCTCTATATTCATATGCACGTCTTCATATTCAATGGACCAAGGTAATTTATCACTTTCTGCCATCTTTTTAACAGTATTTAGGCCCTTAGTAATTGCTTTTGCCTCAGACGGCTTAATGTGGCCGCAACTAGACAACATTTGTACATGGGCAGATGTTACCCTGATATCAACATCATATAGAACAATATCAATGCTTAGACTTTGGCTAAAATCTAAAACTTCTGAGTCAATTTGTTTTGTGAATCTACTAGACCAAGTTACATTTTTCATGATATTTGTTAATTTTTAATTACATTATTTATCAGTAAGTATAGTATAAATAAAAAACAAAAAATTATAAATATGAAAAATATAATTAGAATTGCTACAAGAAATAGTCCTCTGGCCTTAGAACAGGCAAAAATGGTAAGCGCTATGCTTTCAAAACATAATAAAGTAGAAATTATTTCAATGGTATCTAGTGGCGACAAAGTTTCACCAAAAGAATTTAAAACACATGGCGGCAAAGGTTTGTTTCTCAAAGAATTAGAAGAGTCATTACTGCGTGGAGATACTGATATTGCTGTTCATTCGCTTAAAGACGTACCTATGATAATAGAAAATAAGTTTTCTATAATAACTATATCAAACAGAGAAAACCCCTGTGATGCATTTGTATCTAAAAAATATAAAACAATAAGTGACTTACCTGCCGACGCAACAATTGGCACCTCAAGCCCACGAAGAATTGCTATGTTAAAAAATATATCAAAAGACTTTAAAATAATTGAAATAAGAGGAAACATTCAAACAAGATTAAAAAAAATGGAAGAACAAAAAATTGATGGAATAATACTAGCTGCGGCTGGTCTCCATAGAATGTCTTTAAAAAAATATATTTCTGAATATATTCCTATTGAAGACTTTGTACCATCAGCAGGGCAAGGAGTTCTGTGTATTGAATATCTAAAGAAAAACAAACTTATAGAAAGGATATTAAATAAACATAAAATTGACAATGTTGAAAAATGTGTAACTGAAGAAAGAAATTTTGTCAAAGAAATAGGTGGCGACTGCATGTCTCCTATAGGCGCACATGCAGTAATAAAAAATGAGAGCATGAAAATTGAAGCATATGTTTCAAACTTAGATGGAGATAAACATATTAAAAGCTCTTATGTTGTAGATATAAAAAAAGATTCAGAAAGCGCAGGAACTTACATGGCAAAACTATTTATTAAACAAGGGGCTAAGGGGCTACTAGGTGTTAAAAAATAATGAACCTGATAGTTTTGTCACAGATGTCAATATATGAAGACATGCAAAAATGTTGCATGCTAAATAAAGTAAGCATTCACCAGATAATGGCAGTTAAAACATTTCCAATTAAATATGATCTTGTAAAAATTATAGATATTTTGAATGACAAGATTAATATAATATTTCAAAGTAAAAATGCGATTGATTATTCACTGGAGATTCATGAGCGAATTAAAAATAATAATAAAATAAAAATATATTGTTTAGGAAAATATAGTGCAAGAAAGATTAAAGAAACATTCTTCTTAGAAGCTCTTTACCCTCAAAAAAATTATTCTAGCGAAAAACTTCTGGAGTGTATTATAGAAGATACTCCTATAAAATCTAAGTTTTTAATTATAAAGGGCCAGGACGGAAGAAATTATCTTGAAGACAAGATTAAAGAAAAGAACCATGAAGTATTGGTTGCAGATGTATATAAAAGAGAACCAGAAAATCTAAATTCTTTAAAAGATTTAATAAAAAGAAATATGAATAATTATTTTATTATTTCAAGTAAAACAGCTTTAGAAAATTTAGTCTCAAAACTAAAGTTAATTGAGAGCAAGAATAAAAATATACTTGTAATACCAAACATTAGACTGATAGAAGGCATAAATATGAATAATATAAGTGACACAGTTGTCATTAATAATAATGAAGAGGCTGTAGAATACATCAGAATTATCAAAGAACATAATAATGGATAAATTAATTTTAGCTGGCAGTGGTTATTTGAGTGAATATATAATAAATCTTATACTCCAAAATCAATATAGTTTTGCTGTAAAAGAAGTTTGTAGAACTAAAAAAAATAGATCGTCTCATATAGAAAATATTATTAGAGATTTTGATGAAGAAAAAATAGATTTACAGTTTGCAGAAAATAGTACTGTAATTTATATGGCGCCACCAAGCACCTTCTCTGATAAAGATGATCGAATAAATAATTTTATAAAAAATATTTCTAACTTAAAAATAAAAAAAATAATATATACAAGTACAAGTGGAGTTTATGGTGATTGTGAGGGCAGAATAGTAGATGAAAATACGGGAGTTGCGCCAATAACTGCAAGAGCAGCAAGGAGAGTTGATGCAGAAAATCAATTAATATACTTCTCAAAAAAGAATAACATAAAATTAATTATTCTCAGAGTCCCTGGTATATATGGGAAAGGAAGGCTTCCTGTAGACAGAGTTAAGTTAAGAGAACCATTAGTAAATAATAATGAAAGTAGGATAACGAATATAATACATGTAGAAGACCTCGCAAGAATATGTATAGCATCAATAGCTTTAGAAAATAATATGGAGATAATTAACGTGAGTGACGGGAACCCAATCAAAACTACAACATACTATGAGTATGTTTATGAGGCTATTAATATTAAGTTGCCAGAGTACATTACGTTTGAGCAAGCATTGCAAACATATTCAGAAAAAAGACTTAGTTTTTTAAAAGAATCACGAATTCTTAATGTTGAAAAAATGAAAAAAATATTTTATGGCTGCATTACATACAAAGATGCACGCATAGGAATAAAAAAATGTTTAGGAGGTTAGCTCTAGCCATTTAATTAAGGGCTTCCATTCTTCACGATCTTGCGCAGTAGTACTTGGCCCCATCTCAAAAATACCCAGTCCTGTGCTTGCAGATCTTATATAATTCGTATTATCTCGAAAAGCAGTAATATATTTCATGCCTTTCTCTTTTAATAGATATGTATCTAGTTCTAGAAATATGTTTGTATTGGCTCTACAGCGATTGGCTACTAACCCTACTTTTATTTGATTTCTAATTACGGGCCCCATGGATCTAAGATATTGAATAAAAACTTTTGCAGCTTTCATGTCTATAGGTGAAGGAAGCACAGGCACGATAATCATATCAGCTTTTTTAACATACGTATCCAGTCTCGACCCATATATTGCTGCAGGCACGTCATAAATGACAACAGATTTTTTCTCTTTTTTAAGAGGTTTATTAAAATTTTTTGTTCCGTTTATTTTCGGTTTAGACGAAGGTCTAGCTTCTAACCACTGTGTACTTGATTCTTGAGGGTCAAGGTCAACTAATGTTGTTTTAAAGCCAAATTGAGCACAATATGCAGCTAGATTAACAGATACTGTAGTCTTACCAGAACCGCCTTTTGAATTAATAACCATAATTGATTTCATGGTGTGTCTCCTAATGTTCTCTCATCATAGCAAAGAGGATTTCAAACTACCATTAAAAATTAATCTATTAAAACTCTAACTGGAACATGGTCAGATGTTCGGGGCTCAGCAAGGCACCATGATTTATGACGAGTTTTTTTATCAATTGCATATTCTGAACAGCGTTCTTTAATAGATTTTGATCCAAGTACAAGATCAATTCTATAACCAATATTTCTCTGAAATGCACCACCTCGATAATCCCACCATGTAAAGGTTTCAGAAGGGTAGTCATAATCATTAAAGAGGTCATGCAGACCCAAGGAAAGAAGTTTAGCGAGCAATTCTCTTTCTTTAGCTGAACAAAGTATTTCATCACGAGTTATTTCAACATCAAAAACATCGTTGTCTGTAGGAGCAATATTAAAATCACCTAAAAGTATAAGATCATTAGTTTTTTCTAACTCTTTTTTTGTGTAAGAAATTAATTTTTTGAACCACTTAAGTTTATACTCATATTTTGGAGTATCAACATTTTGGCCATTTACAACATAGAGATTAACAACTCTTATTCCATTATAAATTGCTGAAATTGATCTCATTTCATTTTCATCTGTAGATACAGGATTCATATGAATATCTTTGGGCTCATCTTTAGAAATAATAGCAACACCATTATATGTTTTTTGACCACAAAAAATAACATGATAGCCAATATCAGAAAAAGCAGCGACTGGAAAATTTTCATCAATACTTTTTGTTTCTTGAAGAACAAGCACATCAGGGTTTTCTTCTGACAAATACTGTAATACTGCATGCAACCTGACTTTAATAGAATTCACGTTCCATGTAACAACGATCATATATCTAGGTTTTTAACAGAAGAGTATTTTTGTTTGATAAATTGTTTTCTCATCTCAACATCATCACCCATAAGCTCTACTACAACCTGGTTCCCGTCTTCTAGAGGTAAAACTTTTAACAAAGTTCGGCTTTTAACATTCATAGTTGTTTCTTCAAGTTGGTTAGGGTTCATTTCCCCAAGACCTTTATAGCGTTGAAGCGTAATCGATCCTTTTGAGGCAGCAATTAATTCGTTAAAACAATCTGTTAAATTAGATGGACTAGATTTAGGACCATCATTTTTATCCGTGTAGGTAAACATGGAGTTTGTGTAAATTCCAAATTTTAAGGAGACTAGGTCAGTATAAGAATCCGAACCAAAGAAGTGTTTGTTTAAAGGATCTTGAGATGTAATAACACCATTCGTTGTTTTAGAAATATCAATAGAATAAATTTTATCTTCAGATACGTTTTCTGACGGAGTAAGTGAAAATGATAAATTAATAGGCGTATTTTCATTAATGTGTTCCGTAAATGATTTACACCAAGAGGTTAATAATTTAAGAGATTTTAAAATATCTACAGATAATGTTTCAAAAAAAGCAAGGTTATGTAATATATATTTATCTCTTTTAGAAGAAAATTGTCCTAAAATATCGCTCATAGTGGAATAAGTATTTAGAAGCTCAAGAGTGTTTTCTTGGGTTACTTCTTTCTTATCAATAAATAATTTATATGTATTAGAGATGTCATTATTAACGAAACCTGCAAGCTCAGAATCATCTTTAAGGTATTTTTCTGATTTACCTTTTTTCATTTTATATAGTGGCGGCTGAGCAATAAATACATGTCCCTTATCTATAAGCAGCTTCATTTTAGTTTCAAATAGTGTAAGCAATAAAGTTCTTATATGCGCGCCATCAACATCTGCATCAGTCATAATAATAATTTTACCATAACGTAAATTATCTAAATCTACATCATCTCCAAATCCACAGCCTAAAGCTGTGATTAAAGTAGCAATTTCAGATGAAGAAAGAACCTTGTGGTCTTGTGCTCGCTGAGTATTTAATATTTTTCCTTTAAGGGGTAAAATTGCCTGTGTTTTTCTGTCTCTCGCCTGTTTAGCAGACCCTCCGGCTGAATCACCCTCTACAATAAATAGCTCAGTTTTTGTAGGGTCTTTCTCTTGACAGTCAGCAAGCTTCCCAGGCAAATTACCTATACTTAATGGGTCTTTGCGCCTAATAAGATCTTTTGCTTTTCTTGCTTCTTCTCTTGCTTTAGCTGCCTGGAATACTTTTGCAACGATAGCTTTAAGTTCTTTAGGGTTCTCCTCGAAAAATTCATGTAGCTTCTTGTTTAGGCTAGACTCAACTATCCCCTTAACTTCTGATGAAACTAACTTGTCTTTTGTTTGTGACGAAAACTTAGGGTCAGACATTTTGACAGATATAATTGCTGTAATACCCTCTCTCGCATCTTCTCCCGTAAGATCAATTTTATCTTTTTTAGTCCCGGGTTGTTTATCAAATACACTATTGATAGTTTTAGTGAGTGACGCCTTAAAACCAGACAAGTGTGTTCCCCCGTCTTTTTGAGGAATATTATTTGTAAAACACAAAACTTCTTCATTGTATGAAGTGCTCCATAACATTGCCATTTCCACTGCAATATTTTTTGATTCACTTTTAAAGTAAATAATTTCATTTTGTATTAATGTTTTTTTTCTGGTTAATTCTTTTATATATTCAACAATACCGCCATCGTATTTAAACTCATCTTTTACTGATTTTGCTTCATCAGTGAACCTTATAGTTATACCACTATTTAGAAAAGCTAATTCTTTGAACCTTTTCCTTAGCGTGTCAGTATTATATTTTGTAAGAGTAAAATATTTCTTGCTAGGTTTAAATGAAATTTTTGTTCCTTTAAGCTCAGTGTCTCCCGTTACCTTTAAAGCTTCTACTGGCTTACTGTCTTTATACTGTTGGCTATAAATTTTACCTTCCTTGTAAACTGTTAGTTCCAAAGTTTCTGACAGTGCGTTTACAACTGACACTCCCACTCCATGGAGACCTCCAGATACTTTATAAGAGTCATCATCAAATTTTCCACCAGCATGCAAAACTGTAAGAATAACTTCTGCCGCTGATTTTTTTTCACCTGGGTGCATGTCAACAGGTATTCCTCTTCCATTGTCTATTACAGTAACAGACTGATCCTCGTGTATTGTAATATCAACAGCGTCACAATGGCCAGCTAACGCCTCATCTATTGAGTTATCCATAACCTCAAATATCATCTGATGTAGGCCGCTCCCATCATCTGTGTCGCCGATATACATACCGGGCCTCTTCTGTACTGCTTCAAGTCCTTTTAGGACTTTTATATTGGACGAGTCATATGTTTTATCTGTCATTAATTTCCCTCTTGTATTTCTCCATCTATAAATTCATACATTTTAAGCTCATTAGCTGTTCTGCCAAGGCTTTTTATCTTTTCTTTATATAGGTCTGGCGCTGTAATAAAACACTGTGCTTTGGAGCCTACTAGTAAGTTTATCACAAGCCTTAGGTTCTTATCGTCTATTCCAAAAAATAAATCATCTATTAATATTACTGGCCTAAACCCATGTTTCACGTGAAACACCTCTGCCTGGCTTAATACCAACAGTAAACTAATTATAATCTGTGTAGACATGGAGGAGATATTTTTTAAATCTACCCCGCCCACATCAAATAAAAGATCGCCTCTGTGTGGCCCAACACTTGTGTGCTTTATCGCCATGTCTTTATTGAGATTATTTGTTAGAGCCTCGTCTAACGCAAAGGTTTTGTCCCAGCCTTTATAATAGTGAATTTTAGTGTTTTTAATATCGTTATAAACAGTTTTATCAAAATCTGTTAACTTGTCTGTATAACTTATAAACTCTTTATTAAGATCAACAAAGTATTCATTCCTTTGTTTATGTACAAGAAACCCATGCTTAAAAACCTCTTGAGTCCAGTAATCAATATTGGTTGTGTCAGATTTTTTAAGCAGGCTATTCCGTTGCTTTAAAGATTTGGTATAGTTTTTAAAATTAGTTAAGTGTTTAGGTTCCACGTGAAACGCACCCCAGTCAAGAAACCCTCTTCTTTGCTCTGACGGTTGTATAATTATGTTTTCAACACCAAACGAAAGCGCGATACATGGCAAAGTTAAAAGTAGGGTTTTAGTTGTTACTCGTTTGTCGTTTACTTTAACGATTTTAGGAGAACTTAAAGACTTTTCAGTATATATATCTAAATTATCACCACATTTAACAACTTTTAAAAGAAGTTTTAAAGAATTTTCATTGTTTTGTATTAATGTTTCAGTTGGGACTGCCTTAAAACTCTTAAGGGCGGAGCAATAATAAATTCCTTCAATTAAAGAAGTTTTTCCAGCGTTGTTGTTGCCAACAATTATATTCACATATTGGGACGGGAGAAGAGTGGCAAGATTAATACCTCTTAGTTTAGAGGCAGAGTACTGCTTAATATACAAACTAAACCCGCATTGGCATAATAATATATTTATTCATAGAAGCTTCATCGTTAGATGATATTAAACACCCTGAGTCAGCATTGTTGAGCTGTATTTCAATGTTATCAGAAGAAATCACATCAATAACCTCTAACAAATAACTTAAGTTAAAACCGATGTCAAAATTCTCACCTGAATACTCGCAGGGTATGCTGTCCTCACCCTCTTCTAAAGAAGGGTTGTTGGTTGATAGTGTTATGTCTGTTTTATTAAGCGTTAGTTTAACCCCTTTAAATTGCTCATTGGAAAGAATAGACATTCTCTGAAGGGCTGACTTTAGATCCTGTTTGTTTGCCGTGAGTTTGTGTGGGAGTGATTCAGGAAACACTTTCTTGTAGTCTGGGTAATTCCCCTCTATCAGCTTGCTTTTAATGGTAAATCCATCAATTTTAATAATTATTTCACGGTCTGTGACCATAAATTCCACCATGTTCTCTTTATTGTCTTTAAATGTTGTTAAAATACGTTTTATTTCAGTAATACATTTCCTTGGTATTATACAACTCACTGGTTCGTCAGTTGGGTTTTTAGTCTCGGCCGAAGACATTGATAATCTGTGTCCATCGGTGGCAACAACTGTTAGTTTGTTTTTTGATACTTCTAAAAACATTCCATTTAGAAAATGTCTCGCGTCTTGTGTCGCCATTGAGAACCCTGTCTGACCTATAAGACCATCAAGGTCTGGTGCTGAAACAGTAAATTTAAATTCGTTAATTTCTTCTTTATAGGGGAATTCAGGGCCCGGGAGTGTTGCAAGGGTAAATTTACTTTTTCCAGACTTAATTACCGCTTTAGTTTCGTTAACTTCTATCTTCACTAAATCAGAACCTGGTAAAGATTTAAGAATATCCAAAAGTTTCCGGGCAGGCAAAGTTGTGTCAACCTTGTCTTCTGTTTCGTGCGAAATAGACGTAGAAACCTCAACTTCTAAATCACTGGCAACCAGTAAGAGCGAACCCCCACCACTTCTAAGGAGAACGTTTCCCAGTATTGGCATGGTTTGTTTCTTTTCAGAAACACCCACCATTTGTTTCAAAGGATCTATTAGTTTTTCACGTTGTATGGATATAATCATATTTAAAATTATATATTATTTTTATTATTATGTTTTGATAATTTTCCCTAGAAACCAAACACTCTCTTGTTTGTCTTCTTGTTTAGGCTTAGCGGAGGATTCTTTTAGAGTGTTTAACTATTGTATAACTTGTGGATTATAAGTTGTTATTTTCCTTTTAAGAGGTTATTAACAGTTAATTATTTAACGTGTGTAAAATGTTTTGGTAGTCTTGGTCTAATGAGGCGGAGGTTAATCTTAAACCTTTTATTTTTTTACAGGCATGGAGAACGGTTGTATGATCCCTACCACCAAAAGCATCCCCTATGGTTGGTAGACTATGATTCGTTAGTTGTTTGGCAATAGACATAGCAATATGCCTTGGAAGTGTAATTTTTCTATCTCTTTTTGCAGACAACAAATCTGAAACCCGCACGTTATAATACGTTGCCACTGTTTTTTGTATTTGTTCTATTGTCATAAGTCTTTCTTGTAATGATATTAAATCTTTTAAGGTTTCTTTTGTGAAAGCTAAAGTGATCGGCGCTCTTTTAAAATGTGCTGTGGCTAGAACTCGTCTTAAGCTTCCCTCTAGCTCCCTCACGTTTGAATATACATTTTTTGCCAAGTAGTAGGCAACATCATCCGGAATCTTTTGGTTTACAGCTTCTGCCTTACTATGCAGGATAGCCATTCTTGTTTCTAAGTCTGGGGGGTCTATTGTTACACTCATTCCCCACACTAATCTTGATTTAATTCTTTCTTCTAAACCAGTTATCTCTTTAGGATATTTATCAGACGTTAAAACCACTTGTTTTTTATACTCAAACAATGTGTTAAATGTATGGAAGAACTCTTCTTGTGATCTCTCTTTGTTGGCAAAAAATTGAATATCATCCAACAACAAAGCATCAACAGACCTATAAAAATCTTTAAACTCTTCTATTTTATTAGTCCTCAGAGCGGTAACCATATTCTGTACAAATTTTTCTGAATGTAAATATACAACTTTCTTTTGCTTGTCTTGTTTAAGAATTTCATTACCTATGGAGTGTAGTAAATGTGTCTTGCCCAGTCCAACACCACCGTATATATATAAGGGGTTGTATTGGCCAAGCTCTGTCACCACGGATGAACAAGCTGCTTTGGCAAGCTGATTTGATTTTCCCTCAACAAAGTTTTCAAAATTTAAGTCAGCATTCAGCGAAGATTTTATATTAGAGTTTTTAGTTTTAGGAACAATTCTTGCGGTTGCTCTAATTTCGGGTAAAGAGAGTTTAACCACTGACACTTCATTATTGCTTTTGGTTAGAACTATTTTTTTAATTAGCTCAATAAAATCACTTTCTATAGTGTCTTTTATAAATTTATTTGGCGCAACAACGCTTAGAGTGTCATTATTAAAGCTGACCTCAAGAGGGTGAATCCACGTTTTCATTTGTTTTTCTGAGAGGCTGTCGCAGAATGCTTCTAGGCATTTATCCCATAAACCTGTATTATTCATATTATTCCACTGGTTGAAAAACTAATATCTCATAAAAATAATCAAAATTATATATTGACAAAGAAATATATAATTTGCAGTATACAGGTCGGGTAACAATATTATGAAAAGAACGTTTCAACCAAGCAATATAAAGCGTAAACGCAAACATGGTTTCAGGTCTCGTATGAGTTCTGTTGCTGGTAGAGCTGTTTTAAGCGCTAGAAGAGCAAAAGGCAGAGCTGTACTCTGCGCCTAGTTTTCTGTTGTGGATAACAACATATATCTTAAAGTTTCTTCAACCACGTTGCGTAGTTTTAGACACGCTAATAAAATAGTGCAAAAAAACTGCCGTCTCTTATATTTTAACAATAATTTAGCTCAACCCAGGATTGCCATCCAAATTACTAAAAAAGCAGTCAAACTGGCGGTTATCAGAAACAGAATTCGCAGGACCATTAGAGAGAGCTTTAGAGATTGCTTAGGAGAACTAGGATCATTTGACATCCTCTTATTAATTTCTTCAAAAATCTATTCTGAAAAACATGAAATAAGTGATATTCTTATGCAAGAATGGAAACTATCAATAAAATTACTACAGCAATCCCAATTATAATTATTAGGTGTTACCAGATATTTATATCTCCTATGCTTCAATCAAATTGCAGGCATATCCCAACCTGCTCAGAATACACGCTAGAAGCTCTCAAGGAACATGGTCTTTTGAGGGGTTTGTATTATGGAGCGAAAAGATTGATTAGTTGTCGTCCTGGTGGCAGTCATGGTTATGATCCTATTCCAAAACTTGAGTCAAAAACGCATGAACAATAGAATATTTTTATATAGCTCTTTATTTTTAGTTCTTATTTTGCTGTTTGACGCATCAAATAATGATGTTAGTCAGCCGGTTGCTAACTCGCAACCAAATATTCCAGAAACAAGTTCGGTAAACAACGAAACATATATGGAACCAACACAAGAAGCCATTAAAAGCAATAAAGTTAGTTTGAATAAAAATATTGAAGTAACAACAGATACGTTGAGAGTTAATATTAGCCTAAATGATGGAGCTATAATTTCTTCAGAACTACTTAAATACCTAAAATATTTTGGCTCTTCAGATGAAAAAGTTAAACTGTTAAATAATACGAAAGGGGCCCGCTATACCGCTCTTGCTAATATCCAAAGTCGAGAACTAGATGCTCCAACAGAATATACTTCAGTTAAAAGCAAATACTCTCTTGGGAACAACAACAAGCTAACAGTGTCTATCAAGGGGATATCGCCTGGCTTAACAGAGGTCACTAAAAGCTATACATTTACTAAAAACAGTCATTTAGTTAATGTTCAGCAACTAGTTAAAAATATCTCTAATAAAAAAATTGAATGGAGACAATATAATACTTTGAGTCGCGGCGAAGAGACCGAAGGTAATGGAATGCTCTACACTTATACTGGCGCAGCTTATTTTGACAGTGAAGACAAGTTTAATAAAATTGATTTTTCAGACATAGAAGATGAAAGTTTTCAAAAAGAAGTAAAGACAAGCTGGATAAGCATGATTCAGCATTATTTTTTTACTGCATGGTTACCATCAGGCAAAGGTTCTGATAAAAAAACTATTTATACAAGACTGCTTTCTGAAGATAATAAAAACAGCTATCAAATTGGAAGCGTTGATAATTATACTGCTCTA
>Ga0115003_10002804_pt1 | contig 14164 bp, 11 predicted proteins | sample ArcticOcean_MG_C_7_FD_88736 | JGI IMG/M metagenome (GOLD analysis project Ga0115003, IMG submission 88736) | Marine microbial communities from western Arctic Ocean - ArcticOcean_MG_CB11_88 | ecosystem: Environmental > Aquatic > Marine > Oceanic | place: Arctic Ocean: Canada Basin | collected... | reverse complement strand
GCTCGGGATTGCTGCAAAGCTTGTGCATCAGTATTTGCTACAACAAATTCAACGCCCTCGAGCGCTTTTTCTATCATGTTATCGACAGCATTGCCGCCAGCACCACCAACACCGAAAACTGTTATACGTGGTTTTAACTCATCATGTTCGGGCATGGTTAAATTCAAAGTCATATTTTTTTCCACCTGCTCTGGCCACACTGCTCTGCGGCATTTTTAATAGCCACACTGCTCTGCGGCTTTTTTTAATAACTATAACGTGAACTTATAGTCACGTCACCAAAAAACTCTCATCTAATACAAAATACAGCATAAAATCGATAAAAAACTCTAAATTTTGCGGCCCGGCATAGGCAAAAACTACCAATTATCTCGAAACCATCGTACTGCGCGTCGAACAGGCCGTCCAATCAACTGAGACTGCGGAACTTCAAAATCCCACCATTCATCCTGTGGGTTGGCGGCATTTAGGGCCAAGCCAACCACACCAGAAAACGCTGGGCTAGTTGCTGCTTGAGGTAAGCCCTGGACCCGAACAGGCCGCCCAAGACGGACATGCTGGCCCAAAATTCTAGCTGCCAAGCCATCTATTCCTGGAATTTGACTTGCGCCACCGGTCAAAACGATCTGCTTGCCTGGCAAATTATCGAACCCCGCCACATCCAACCGGTCGCGTACATCCTCTAAAATTTCTTCCATCCGAGGTCGAATAATCCCAATCAGTTCTGAACGGCTGACCTGACGGCGGTCATGTTCCCAATCACCACTACTACCATCAGTTTCAATTATTTCACGGTCATCCATCCCAGTGGCCATAGTCCCTCCATATAGGGTTTTAATCCGCTCAGCAGCCGCAGTCGGGATTTGCAATCCCATCGAAATATCACTTGTTACGTGATCCCCGCCTAAGCGCACACTGTCAGCAAAAATGAGATGTTTTTTGAAAAATACTGATATTCCAGTGGATCCACCTCCCATATCAATACAGGCTGCCCCCAACTCCTGCTCATCTTCCACCAAGGCCGAATGTGCAGACACGTAGGCAGATGAGGCTACGCCAGCCAATTCAAAATCGCAGCGCCTCATGCAATGGTTAAGGTTCAAGATAGTACGCTCTTTCACCGTCATAATATGAAGATCTACAGAAAGTTTTTGTCCAATATGTCCGCGCGGATCAGACATCCAAGATCTATCATCCAGCGTAAAATTAATAGGATGCGCGTGAAGAACCGCCCGATTTTCACCAAAGTCAGGTAGGTCACAGGCTACAAGAACCCGGCCAATATCATGCGAGGCTACGACTGCGTTTTCAGTCGTAATCTCGCCGAACACACCATAACTACGCGGCGCCCCACCAGAAAAACATGCAATAACGTGATCTACACGAACTAGAGCCATTTTTTGCGCAGCCTGCAGGGCGGTACGAATGGCTCGCTCTGTCTCAGCCATGGATTCAATTTCACCGAAGCGGATGCCACGTGACTTGGTTGTCGAGGCACCAATAACACGGAAACTAGACTGACCAGCCATGGAACCAATGACCTCACCAGAAGAGACATTGCTCGGCCCATCAAACCGCAGAATCAAACAGGCTACCTTAGAGCTACCTACATCAATGACCGCGATTACTCCGCGTTGTATCGCCGCCTTGCGCATCGCGCGCATGGCGCGTTGAGTTTGATAAAGGTCATTCATTTTGCAATCTCCGAAGATATCATACTCTTAACCTGCTTAAGCCCAGCAAGGGCTTGGGGCCGCAACCGCAAAGTGGGGCGGCGTGGGTTGCGAAAATCTATTAATAATATGTCACGTTCAAATAGGTCTTGCGCTACACTCATAACAATGGCCTGCGCCAAGACTTGCGCTGCGTTATCTTCCGGAAGGGCGATGGTTTGACCATCAGATAGAACCAAATCCCAGCGACGCTCCCCTATTCGCACCAACCCACGCAACCGCTCAGAGATTGGAGCTGCGGTCACAATTAATGCCTGCGCCTCATCCAGATGATCCGTCGCGCCCTTACCCGCAATCAACGGAAAATGGGGAAAATCAGAGCGCTGATTAACAGTGCGCAACAGCTTGCCATTTGAAGACACTAGGTGCAAACCCGCAACGTTTCGCCACATAAATTCTGGCTTAATTTCCTTTATTTGAACTGATAACAAACCACCCACCGAGGTGATCAAAGTAGCATGTTCAACTGAAGCAATGTCTTCAATCCAGCCTCGCATGCTCTCAAAGTCTAACTCAAACGCACTTATTGGGAATAAATCACCAAATTGTGCACGGATTTCGTCCTTGAGTAGCAAAGATGCCCCCTCAATAGTAAGCGTCTGAAGCTGATGTACCGGCTGATTTTGAACCACTCCATGCGCCTCTAGAACCAAGCCGTTTAGGTAATCGCGATTTTCAACCTTTGAAAGGAACATCCAACAAAGCATTGCAATAGCAAAAGCTGGTAAAGCAACCCGCACCAACGCCCGAAACATAGGAGTAAGCCAAAGGCGTTGCATCCGGTAGCTTAACACGGAGGGTGCTGGATCCGTGACCAAAACCATCTCATCAACGCCAGAAGATCCTGCGTGCTCCATTGGCTTATATTTCACCGGCTGCATGAGGCATCCTCCACCAGAAAACTACATAGATCTGAAAAAGAAATCCCAACAGCGGCAGCCTGTTCAGGTGACAATGACGTTGGTGTCATCCCTGGCTGTGTGTTTGTTTCCAATAAAATCAGCCCAGAAATGCCTAAAGTGTCATCCCAGCGAAAATCCGTTCGGGATATACTGCGACACCCCAAAACCTGGTGAGCTTTAACTGCATAATCAAGGCAGGCTTGAAAAATCTCATCAGGTAGCTTGGCCGGCACCACGTGCTTCGAGCCGCCCTCAACATATTTAGCATCATAATCATACCAAGTATCAGTTAAAATATCTGTTACCGTCAAAGCCCGATCTCCAACAACAGTTGTAGTCAATTCCCGGCCCGGCGCGAAGGTTTCCACCATAATGATATCCGGCATATCTTCCGATAGTACAGGCGGCGTCTTTTGTTCCAGGTCAACCAAATAAACTCCAACCGAGGAGCCTTCATTATTGGGCTTTATCACATAGGGCACAGGCATAGGATGCACACCTGCAAGATCATTACGAGCCATCAACAGACTGTCGACCACTGGCAAACCTACACTGCGAAAGACCTCTTTGGATTTTTCTTTGTCCATGGCAAGGGCTGAGCAGAGAACACCCGAATGTGTGTATGGAAGCCCCATCCACTCAAGAAGACCCTGAACACAGCCATCTTCGCCCCAACGCCCATGCAGCGCGTTGAAAACAACATCTGGCACGGCACGCTGCAAGTTCTCCACAAGAGCAGAACCAGCATCGACTTCAACAACAGTATAGCCCGCCTGCCGCAAAGCGGAGGCGCATTCTTGGCCTGTAGATAATGACACCAGGCGCTCTGCGCCAGGCCCACCCATTAATACAGCCACAGTTTTGGGAGTCCTGCTCGACATACCCACTGTTCTCACTCAATATCTTGCCCTCTTTGGAGCATTTGTTACTGCGTTTATTTACGCTTTCAATCTTCTCTGGGTTCTCCGACCCTCATTACCTCCCACTCTAGCGTTAAACCGCTCTTAGCGTAAACCTTTTTTCGCACTAATTCGCCCAAAGCTTCGAGATCTTTTGCGCGGGCAGCTCCAGTATTGATCAAAAAGTTGGGGTGCTTATGCGACATCTGCGCTCCACCCAGCTCCAACCCTCGACATCCGGCGTCATCAATAAGCTTCCACGCCTTCAAATCCTGGTTATCACCCACGCGCCCAGTCGAGCTAAATCCGGCCGGATTACGAAATGTGCTACCGGCAGTGCGGTCTTTTGTAGGTTGTGTTTCATCACGCTTGGACAACTGGTCCCTCATTTTTTGATGCAGTGCCTCAGAGCTGTCATCTCCCAAACTGCACAGAGTAATTTCAGTGATCACAACCCCCTCAGGCAAATCACAGCTGCGATAGCCAAAGCTGAGTGTCTTGGAAGTATAGTCTACTTTCTTTCCAGCTCGATCCACACCACGGGCAGACACAAACGCATCTGAAAAATAATTGCCATAGCAGCCAGCATTCATCTTCAAAGCGCCCCCCATGGCTCCAGGGATAGTCCGCAAAAACGTCAAATCCAATCCCGCATCCGCAGCTTTGCGCGCAACATGACTATCCAAAGAAGCAGCCCCGCAGTGTAGCAGGTTACCATCTACTGAAATCTCATTGAAGCCACGGCCAAGCCTTATCACCACGGCACGGATTCCACCATCACGCACAATGACATTAGAGCCTACCCCTATCGGAAAAATAGCTACATCTTGCGACAACTCAGTCAAAAAATGGATCAAATCCTCCTCGTCAGCCGGTTGATACAGATAATCCGCAGGCCCACCCACACGCAACCAAGTTAGATCTGATAAAGACCGGTTTGGCACCAAACGCCCACGTGGGATTGGAAGTTGCATCACGATATCCTCTCAAATGATCTCCCCCGCTTAGACCGGATCGCGAGTTTCAAGTCAAAGGGCAACGACCACGCGAGTTCGAGCTAGATAAAACGTTCTGTACATTGACGGCGCAAACTGATCCACCATTTCGAAACCAGGAGACCATATGCAACAAATTTGGCTGGCCTTAACACCGACTATATTTTTGGTCCTCTGGTCCGCCGGCTACGTGGTAGCCAAAGTGGCCCTTGTGGATGCCGCGCCCATGGCTCTGCTAGCTCTTAGGTTTGCCGCCGTCATTTCCATCATGGCCGTCTTATTTGTCATTTTGCGCCCACCACTGCCTAAAACCACAAGAGATTGGCTGCATTTGGGCTTTGTCGGGTTTTTGATGCAGAGCATCTATTTTGGCATGGCCTATTTTGCTTTTGTGAATGGTTTAGCTGCCGGCACCGCAGCCTTAATTTTCTCACTGCAACCTTTGTTGGTAGCCCTGCTAGCCCCAAGGTGGACCGATGAAAATGTCAACTGGGCGCAATGGCTGGGCTTGGCAATCGCCATGACCGGCACCTTTGTAGTCATCATAGCCCGGCTTGAAATAGGCCCACCACCGTTTGTTGGCTTTGGTTTTGCAGCCTTGGCCCTCGCTGGAATAACCCTGGCCACTCTCTGGGAAAAACGCTTTGGCCTGTCGCATCATCCGGTCACGGCAAATCTAGTCGGGTATAGCGCAGGATTGCTAGGGCTTTTGCCATTTCTCAGCTGGAGCGACATTGCAGCCGTGAATTGGACGCCATCCTTCTACTACGCCTTCGCCTATTTGGTGATCGGCAACTCTGTTATTGCAGTAGGTCTGTTGCTGGCCATGATCCGGGCCGGGCAAGTATCGCGGGTCTCAACCCTGCTGTTTTTGGTCCCACCTTCGGCTGCATTTATCGCATGGATCACATTGGGTGAACCCATGCCACTCTTCGCTTGGGTTGGGCTAATTATATCTGGTGCAGGGGTTTATTTAGCCACACGGCTCGGCAATGCGTAGGGTTAGTCAGCCTCACCGGCCAAGCCATGTGCCCAAGCCGAAATTGATCCTGCCCCTAAGCAGATCAGCATATCTCCAGGATGGCAAATTTTTACCAAGAAGTCTTTCAGGGCCGATTCATCCTCCACAATCATGGCATTGCGATGCCCATGCCTGATGAGGCCAGATACCAAAGAGTCACGATCCGCCCCCGCAATAGGGGCCTCGCCTGCGGCAAAAATATCAGTGATACCCACTACATCCGCGTCATTGAAGCAGGTGCAAAATTCCTCAAATAGGTGATGTAACCTGCTGTAACGGTGGGGCTGATGGATGGCCATGATCCGGCCCAAATGGCTTTGGCGCGCCGCCTTCAAAGCCGCGGCAATCTCAATCGGATGATGCGCGTAATCGTCTATAATTGTAATACCATCAATTTTAGCCACTTTAGTGAACCGACGGTTGACCCCCTTGAAGCTCTTCAGCCCCGCCCGAATGGCATCGCCTGACATGCCCAGATGCAGCGCCACGGCCACAGAAGCCAAAGCGTTTGAAACATTGTGATCGCCCGGCATCGGCAGGCTGCAATCGTCGATAACTGTGCCGTCCCGCAACGCTACATCAAAATACGCAGCACCCTGAGCATAACTCAAATTGACCGCCCTCACATCCGCTTGAGGGTTGAAGCCATAGGTCATAACCCGGCGGTCAGTGATCCGTCCAACCAACACCTGTACTTCGAGATGATCTGTGTTGCACACCGCAAGACCGTAGAAGGGGATATTATGTACAAATTCAAAGAAGCCTTGGCACAGATTATCAAAATTACCCCAATGGTCCATATGCTCTGGATCAATATTTGTGACAACGGCAATGGTCGCAGGCAAGCGGCTGAAGGTGCCATCACTTTCATCCGCCTCAACCACCATCCACTCACCCTCTCCAGTGCGGGCATTGGATTCAAACGCATGGATCACGCCACCATTTACCACAGTCGGATCAAACCCTCCTGCATGCAATAGGGTTGAAACCATGGTTGTGGTGGTGGTTTTTCCATGAGTTCCAGCTACCGCCACATTGGACTTAAGCCGCATCAATTCCGCCAGCATCTCAGCGCGGCTCACCACGGGCAGACCGGTTTTGCGGGCTTCATCCAACTCGGGGTTGCCAGGCTTAATAGCAGTGGACACCACAACGACCTCAGCCCCCCCAAGGTTTTCAGCCTTTTGGCCAAGATAGATCAAAGCGCCCATGGCCTCCAATCGTCGGGTAATTTTTGAGGCCTTCAAATCAGAACCCTGCACCTTATAGCCCTGATCAAGAAGCACTTCGGCAATGCCAGACATGCCAATGCCCCCGATTCCTACAAAGTGAATGGCGCCGATGTCACCAGGCAGTTTGGTTACTTTTTTCATCTCAAATGCCTCCGGCCAAAGCCTCAATCATATCAGCAAGATCAGTTGCAGCTTCAGTTTTTGAACAGCCCAGCGCCGCGTTAGCCATAGATTGGGCTTGGGCACTATTGGTTAATAAATCTTTAATTTGATCAGCCAGATTCTCAGGCGTAAAATCAGGCTCCAGCAAAAGCTTAGCCGCGCCCGCCTGCACCAACTCGCGCGCATTGGCAATTTGCTCATCGCGTATGGCGGCTGCAAGAGGTACAAAAATGGCAGGCCGCCCAATGGTAGAAATGTCCGCTACCGAGGAAGCACCAGAACGGCTAATCACCAATTGCGCTAGGCTCATCCGGGCGGGTATATCTTTGAAAAACGATTGTACATCAGCCCGTACGCCAATCTCTGCATAAGCTTCGAGCACACGTTCGCAGTCTTCCTCACGGGCTTGTTGACTTATACGCAGGTTTTGACGCAGAGCGTCAGGCAATAGGCCCACAGCCGTAGGCACCACATCTGACAATATGCGCGCGCCTTGGGACCCACCGATCACCAGCAAATCCATCGGGTAATCACCCGGCGGGATATAGGAGGCACCGTGACGGTCCAAGATCTCTTGACGAACAGGATTGCCGACGTGATGGCCTGTCAAACCATCTGGTAATTCAGTCGGCCAAGTACCACAGGCAATCTGATTAACCCTTGGCGCAAAGAGTTGATTGACACGTCCCAAAATACCGTTTTGTTCGTGCAACATGCAAGGGATACCCAAAGAAGTGGCCGCGCCCATGGCCGGAATCGCCGGATACCCACCGAAGCCAACCACGACACTGGGCCGCTCCCGCCGCATTTTTCTACGTGCACTGGTAACTCCAATAGCAATACGAATGGGCACCATAATTTTGTTGAAAAATCCGCCCTTAGAAAAAGTGGCGCTGGACACTTTCTCGATACCAATTTCAGCTGGAAAACCTGCTGTATACCGCGCGCCACGCGCATCAGTGGACAACACCACTCGCCAGCCACGCCTGAGCATTACTTCAGCCACCGCTTGCGCTGGGAACATATGCCCGCCAGTACCACCGGCGGCTAACACCAACAGAGGAGAGTTTTTCATATTAATATCCACGCATCACAGAGGTCAAAGCGCCCTGCGGGCGGCTTCGCGTGAAGGCCAAAATCATGCCCAAGGCAATCCCACCAGCGATAAGAGATGAGCCACCGTAGCTCACAAAGGGCAACGTCATGCCCTTGGCAGGCAACAGCCGGACGGCCACGCCCATATTAATCATCGCTTGCACGCCGAACATGGCCACAAGCCCGGTACCTGCAAGGCGCACAAACAAATCACGCTCGATCATCAATCGTGTGAGTGTACGTAAGACAATCACCGCAAACAGCCCCAAAATAACTAGTACCATTAGTACCCCATATTCTTCAGCAGCTACCGCTATTATAAAATCAGTGTGGGCATCTGGAAGGGACCACTTCACGGACCCTTCCCCGGCCCCCACGCCGAACAACCCGCCTTCCCTGATTGCATTTGCAGCATAACCAAGTTGAGTTGTAGGATCCACGTCTGCCAACATATAGCCGTCGATACGTCGGGCAAAGTGCTCGCTATTCTTGTAGGCTACAAAGCCCAAAAACACTGTTGCTGCCCCCATGGATATAATAAACAAAAAAGGTGCCCCTGCACAAAAATACATAACCCCCCAAGCAAAAAGGATCAGGCTGGCCTGTCCAAAATCTGGTTGTAGCGCCAAAAAAACTGCGATTGTAACAGCAAACCCAAAGGACAGCAGCCGCCCCGGCGGACCATTCGGCTCAGAAGAAGCAGAGATCAGCCAGGCTGCAAAAACTACAAAAGCTGGCTTTATAAATTCGGATGGTTGCATCGATATAAACCCAAGTGAATACCATCGGGTAGCTCCCTTACCAAAATCAGTTCCAAAAATTGGCAACATAACCACAGCTAAAAGGGTAACTGCAAAAGCGACGGTTGCCCAGCGCCGGACGGTAGAGGGGGACATCATGGAGGTGATTATCATCGCAATCAGAGCCATACTGCCAAAAATTGCCTGCCGCTCTACGTAGTGAAAGGCCGTTAGGCCGTTACGCTGAGCTAAAGGCGGCGAAGCGGCAAGTGCTAAAATTAACCCAAAAATAAACAAAAACAATACGCTAGCCATAGTCCAGCGATCTACGGTTCGCCACCATCGGGGCAAAATTGGATCGGGAACTTCAACAGGCAAAGGCCCATGTACCATTTCTGTCATTTATAAATAGCCTGTACTACGCCCCATTTTTGGGGTCTATAATAAATCTTAACCTGACTTGAATAATTTTTCCAGTACCAATTCCCTTGCCATTCTTCCCACAACAGGCAAGTCATCATCTATGGATTATGATACAATTATTATTGGAGCCGGCGCGGCCGGCATGATATGCGCAACCCAAGCGCCAGGCCGCTGTCTGGTCATCGACCACGCAAAGGCCCCAGGCGAGAAAATTCGCATCAGCGGCGGCGGACGCTGCAACTTTACTAATATATATACCACGGCGGACAATTACATCAGCCACAATCCACATTTCGCAAAATCAGCTCTAGCGCGCTATACGCAATGGGATTTTATTGACTGGGTGGCGCGCAGCGGAATAGCTTATCATGAAAAAACTTTGGGTCAGCTATTTTGCGACACATCCGCTAAGGAGATTATCGCCATGCTGCAAAAGGGCGTGGATGAGGCCGGCGCACATATCCAGCTCAATACCTCCATCCAGAAGGTTGCAGCCATTGAGGGAGGTTACGCACTGGCCCTCAAGTCAGCCAAAGGCAGTCAAAACCTGACCACACGAAATCTCGTGGTGGCTTGCGGCGCAAAACCGATCCCAAAGATGGGGGCCACCGATTTAGGATTGCGCTTGGCCCAACAATTCGGGCTTGCGCTCACCAAGACCTATGCAGGGTTGGTACCCTTCACTTTTTCGGACCCACAGCATGAAGCCTTTAAGGCCATCAGCGGCGTGGCAGTCCCTGCCCGGTTGGAGGTGAATGGCACCGCTTTTGATGAAGCAATCTTATTCACCCATCGCGGCCTATCCGGCCCCGCCTCCCTACAGGCCTCAAGCTATTGGGCCCCCGGCTACGAGATCACGGTTGGATTGTTAAACGCGCAGAATCTGCACAACACCCTACAAGAGGCAAAAAAGACCGAAGGACGCAAATCACTTCATACTATTTTAACCCGCCTTTTACCCGCCCGCCTGGTGCCCCTGCTGCTGCAGGATCTCAATCTGCCAGAGCGGATTGCAGATATGACTGCGCATCAGCGCGCAAGCCTCGCCGAACGGCTAACCCATTGGCAGCTCACTCCTTCTGGCACTGAGGGGTACCGCACGGCTGAAGTGATGGTCGGCGGCGTCGACACAGATGGCCTTTCATCCAAAACTATGATGACCAAAACCCAACCGGGTTTATATTTCATAGGCGAATGCGTCGATGTCACAGGATGGCTAGGTGGTTATAATTTCCAATGGGCTTGGTCTTCAGGCTGGGTCGCGGGCCAATCTATCAAAGAAAATCTATAACAGCGGTCTAGGCCTCAGCCAATGCGGCCACCTGCGCCATGAAATCCTCCCCACGAGCCTCGAAGCTATCATATTGATCAAAGCTGGCCGCCGCTGGAGCCAATAGAATTACATCACCAGGCGCGCTTTGCGCATAGGCGGCCGTCACGGCAGCTTGCATTGTGGTGCAGATCTCGCAGCCCACCTTAAGCTGCATCGCAAACGCTTCGGCCTCGCGACCAATCACATAGGCTTTGCGTACATTGCCCAAAGTTTGTGATAGGGCAGACAGCCCACCTGCCTTTTGCAGCCCACCACAGATCCAGCGAATATTCTCAAATGCTGTCAAAGCTTTGGTGGCAGCATCCACATTGGTGGCCTTGCTATCGTTCACAAAACGCACACTGCCAATCTCGCGCACCAATTGGCTGCGATGCGGCAGGCCGGTGAAGCTGCGCAAGCCTTCCTCAATCACCCGAGGCGCCATATTTAGCGCCCTTAAAACCGCATAGGCGGCACAGGCATTTTGATGATTATGAGCCCCCGGCAAGCCCGGGATCTCGCGCAGGTCAATCGAGGCGGACTGACGTCCCTTGCGGCTTTCGGCCAAAAAGCCTTTGCGCGCCGTAACCTGCCAGCCATTGCCATTGGGCTTTTGCCCTGAGATCACCCGGATCACCCGATCATCATTTGCATTATCTGCATATTGCGCAGCCAGATACTGCCCTTCTGGCTCATCCACACCTATCACCGCATGATCCGGGCTGCCTTCGAAAAACAAACGGCGTTTGGCGGCAAAATAGCCGCCATAACCTGCATGGCGGTCTAGATGGTCGGGGGATAGATTGGTAAAGACGGCGATGTCAGGGGTCAGGCTGCGGGCCAGTTCAGTTTGATAGGATGACAGTTCCAGCACGATCACATCACCATCCTTAGCAGGATCAAGATCCAACACGCCCCGGCCGATATTACCCGCAAGCTGGCTGCGCTTGCCCGCGACATTCAGAAGATGATGGATTAAAGCGCTGGTGGTCGATTTACCGTTGGATCCAGTGACCGCCACCACCTTTGGCGCCTGATCGAAACTATTCCAATCTTGGGTTGCAAAGGACCGGAAAAACAAGCCGATGTCATTGTCGAGTGGAATGCCAAGGCGAAAAGCCTCCGTAATCGCAGTGTGCGGTTTGGGGTAAAGATGCGGAATACCCGGCGATGTAATCATCACATCAACACCCTCAAGCCCACCCCGCAAAGGATCAGCGCAGGTCAGACCAGCCTCTTTTGCGCGTGTGCGACCAGCTTCGCCGTCGTCCCAACACAGTACATTAGCCCCGCCAGCCACCAAGGCTTGTGCGGCCACCAAACCCGAACGGCCCATGCCGAGAACGAAGGCTGATCGCCCCTGCATTCCTTGAACTGGTATCATGCTTTTACTCCAAAAGGCGTTAGGTGTTGGGTGCGGTGTTACCGGACTTTTAAAGTGGCCAGGCCGAACATCGCCAACACAAGGGCAATAATCCAAAACCGGATCACAATTTGGCTTTCTGGATAACCCTTTTTTTCAAAATGGTGGTGAATAGGCGCCATCAGAAACACCCGTTTTCCCGTGCGCTTAAACCACAGAACCTGGATGATCACACTCATAGCTTCGGCGACAAACACACCACCAATAATCATCCACACAATCTCATGCTTGATCAAAACCGCAATGGCCCCCAGCGCGCCTCCCAGGGCCAAGCTGCCTGTATCACCCATAAAAATCGTAGCTGGTGGGGCATTGTACCACAAAAAGCCCAATCCGCCACCAATCAAGGCCATGCAGAAAACAAATAACTCTCCAGTTCCAGGCACATAATGTACATCAAGATACTGGGTGAAATCCACCCGGCCAACCGCATAGGCCAAAACCCCAAGTGCGGCGGCCGCAATCATCACTGGCATAATGGCCAAACCATCCAGCCCGTCTGTCAAATTAACGGCGTTAGCAGTACCCACAATTACAATCATAGCAAAAGGAAAAAACAGAACCCCAAAGGGCACCAGAGCGTCTTTTAAAATAGGGACAGCCACCTGCGTGCTCAATCCATCTGGGTGTAATTGCGCCGCCACCAGTGACGCCACCAACGCAATCCCAAAGCCAAGGCCCAGCCGGATTTTGCCAGAAACACCCGCAACGGTTTGTTTGCTCACTTTGGCATAGTCATCTGCAAAGCCAATGGCACCAAAGCCTATCGTCACAAATAAGACTACCCAAATATGCATATTGTCCAGCCGCGCCCAAAGCACGGTTGAAACAACCAAAGCCCCCAAAATCAAAGCCCCACCCATGGTGGGGGTGCCTGCTTTGGAAAAATGGGCCTCAGGCCCATCAGATCTAATAGGCTGGCCTTGGCCTTGGCGACGGCGCAGCAAATTGATCAGAGGTCTGCCAAACACAAAGCCAAAAATAAGAGAGGTCAGGAATGCCCCGCCCGCGCGAAAGGTGATGTAGCGAAAAAGGTTAAAGAAATCGCCCCCATCCGAAAGAATGGTCAGCCAATAAAACATCTAATATCCCCTTACACCTTCGGTTGTGAGCGTTGCCCTAAATTGCGGATCAGGTCAACAATCATTGATACGCGGCTGCCTAAGGACCCTTTGACCAAGACGGTGTCTCCCGCAAAAATCAACTCATCAAGACCCACTGAAAACTCCACAGCAGTTTTGGCCCAGTGGCCACGAATGTCCACCGGTAATGCCTCATAGCAGGTGCGCATCCTGGGGCCAATACAATGTACAACATCTGCCGCAAGCAAATGCGGGTTCTGAGCCAAAGCAGCATGCTGGATGATTTCGTCAGCACCTAGTTCAAGCATATCTCCTAAAATTACGATATTACGAGCATCATCAGCCTTTCGATTACTTTCTGAGGGTACCACTGCCGCCAACACCTCAAGCGCTGCTGCCACCGAGGTTGGGTTGGCGTTATATGCGTCATCAATTAGCTCAATATAAGCCTGAGTATCAGCCATATCTAAGATTATAGTCTCTCGCAGGCCACGTCCAGCCAGAGGCTGCCAGCGGAACAGATCCACAGCAGCGCGTCCCGGGTCACCGCCCATAGCTTCCACCGCAGCCAGAACACCCATCGCATTAACCGCAAAGTGACGGCCAACTGTATTCAGCCGCAAAGCTGCAGGGTTACCGCGCATCCGCGCTTGGATCACAGTAACATCTCGGTGAGTTTCTAGGGCCGTTAGACGGAAAGCATCCGCGGTTTCGCCAAATCCCACAATTGTAGCCCCACAGGCCAAAGCCGCCTGCACTAAGATATCAATAGTCCCTACATCCGCAGGCAAAATCACTGCTCCACCAGGTAAAAGCCCCACGACGATGTCCGATTTTTCCTGAGCAATGCCCTCAATGCTCTCAAAAGCCTCCATATGCGCTTGACCAATAGTCGTTATCATAGCGACGTGTGGCTGCACCATTTTGCTCAGTGGAGCAATTTCACCTGGGTGGTTCATGCCAATTTCAAAAATAGCATACTGTGTATCAAACGGCATTCTTGCCAAAGTCAGTGGAACACCCCAATGATTGTTGTAGCTGGCCACCGAGGCATGAGTGAGGCCTTGGTATTCCAACACGGTTTTGAGCATTTCCTTGGTCGAAGTTTTGCCAACTGAGCCAGTGACAGCAATAACTTTGGCCTG
>Ga0115003_10002803_pt1 | contig 14167 bp, 8 predicted proteins | sample ArcticOcean_MG_C_7_FD_88736 | JGI IMG/M metagenome (GOLD analysis project Ga0115003, IMG submission 88736) | Marine microbial communities from western Arctic Ocean - ArcticOcean_MG_CB11_88 | ecosystem: Environmental > Aquatic > Marine > Oceanic | place: Arctic Ocean: Canada Basin | collected... | reverse complement strand
GGGGTAAATTAACTCTTAGTTTATTCAGAATTGTCTTTGTTGGACTCATTGCATCCTACCTATATAAATTAGCACAAAAAAAGGCAGATAAAATTTTAATTACCTGCCTTTCATTAGTCCTCGCTGGTGCGATTGGAAATATACTAGATGGTGCTTTTTACGGAATCCTTTTTAACGATAGCTACCATCAGATTGCTAAAATACTACCAGAATCTGGGGGTTATGCACCTCTATTTTTTGGTAAAGTAGTAGACATGTTCTACTTCCCGATGTTTAAAGGTTATTTACCAGAATGGATTCCTTTTTGGGGAGGCGATTATGTAGTTTTCTTCAGACCTGTTTTTAACATAGCCGATGCCGCTATTTCTGTGGGAGTTGGTATTATGGTTTTATTTCAGAAACGAGTGATGAAAGAATTGGAATAGAAGGTTGATTTGAAGATTTGATAATTTGACAATGATTATAACACATTTAAACTTATATATTAAACTTGTCAGTATGTTTTTATAGTTATTTCAAAGCACCTCATTTTCAAATTCTCAAATCGGCAAATTTTCAAATTAGTTATTCCCCGGTATCGCTTCAATCAATTTTCTAGTATAATCTGATTGAGGATTTTCAAACAATTCTTCAGGAAACCCTTCCTCCTCAATTTTCCCATTATTTAAGACGATGATACGATCACAAAAATGTTTTACGACACTCAAGTCGTGAGAAATGAAAATATATGTAAGCCCAAAAGAATCTTTTAATTCGTTTAATAAATTCAAAACTTGGGCTTGTACAGAAACATCTAGAGCAGAGACCGACTCATCGCAAATAATTATTTTAGGTTCCAAAGCCAAAGCTCTTGCAATTCCAATACGTTGCTTTTGCCCTCCAGAAAACTCATGTGGATATCTATTAAAATGCTCAGCTAACAAGCCTACTTTACAAAGTAATTGTTCAGCTTTTTGTTGTCTCTCAATCGAAGATTCACCAATTCCATGCACCTTCATCACCTCCATTAAAGTAGCTCCAATTTTCATTTTTGGATTTAGGGCACTGGCAGGATCTTGAAAAATCATTTGAATAGATTTTCTATAGCTCAACGAATCTTGCCTAAGCAACTCCTGTATTGAAACACCAGAAAACAGAATATCCCCTACAGTCTGTTTCTCCAACTGCACAATACATTTACTCAAGGTGCTTTTCCCGCAACCAGACTCTCCTACTACACCCAAACTCTCACCCTTAAACAAATCCAAGCTTATAGTATCTAAAGCACGTATTACAGTCCCTTTTCCAAAGAAATTATTAGTGCTATACTCTTTAGTTAATTGTTTAATCTCTAAAATTGGCTGTTTACGGTAGAGCGAATTTCTGTGAATTTGAACTTCCTCGGGCTGCAAAGTATTCTCTTGATAGAACCTGTTTATATCGAAATTTGGATTCTCTAAGAAATCACTTACTGTAGCTAGAGACTTTAAGTTTTTATTCAAATTTGGTCTACAGGCCAACAATGCTTTGGTGTAAGGATGTGTAGGGTTTTCGAAAAGTTCTTTAGTGGATTTATACTCCACAATAACACCGTTTTGCATAACTGCAATAGTATCGGCTACTTCTCTTACCAATTCTAAATCGTGGCTAATAAACAAACAAGCCATTTCATGTTTTTTCTGAAGCCTTTTAATCAGTGCTAAAACTTCCTTTTGTACCGTAACATCTAAAGCAGTAGTTGGCTCATCGGCAATAAGTATTTTAGGCTCACAAGACAAAGCCATAGCAATCATCACACGTTGTTTCTGCCCTCCAGATAATTGATGTGGATAGGCAGAATAAATCCGTTCAGGATCTGGTAATTCCACAGTCTCAAATAAGTCAAAACATCTTTTTTTAGCTGCTTTTTTAGATAAATTTAAATGCTGATTTATAACCTCAAAAATTTGATTACCACAAGTCATAGAAGGATTTAAAGCCGTCATAGGTTCTTGGAAAATCATAGCTATTTCCTTAGACCTAAAAGCTTGCATCTGCTGCTCACTTAAATGGTGTAAAGCTATTTTTTCACCGTCTTTATAATACCAAATTTCTCCACTGTCTAGAGAAGTAGCCAAATTCGGAATCAGCTGCATAGCCGTTAAGCTCGTAACCGACTTTCCAGAACCAGACTCTCCTACAAGAGCCAATAATTCTTCTTTTTTAAGGCGTAAATCTACAGAATGTAAAACCTGTGTACGCTGAGCTCCTTCGCCAAAAGAAAGCGATAAATTAGAAATATGTAATAGTTCTTGACTGATAATTAGCTTTGTTTTTATTTATCCTTTTGAAGAGAATCAAAAATAGGAATCAAAGTTAGAATAGAAAAATAGAATCGAAGAAATATTGAGCGACAATAGGAATTTTGAAACCAGAATACCCATGAATTAAATTTCGCAAAGAGCTTCTAATTCTGTGTATCAAAATCGTATATTTGACTCTTCAATATTTCAGATAGACTTACGTAGATGAACAAAGATACCGTCCTCATAATTGGAGCTTCAGGCCAAATAGGAACTGATTTAACCATGAATTTAAGAGCCATATATGGCGATGCTCATGTAGTAGCTTCCGATATTAAATCGGCCGCTCCAGAAGTAATGGAGACTGGCCCTTTCGAGCAACTCGACATTATGGATGAAGCGCGTTTACACGAAATTGTAGACAAGCATAAGGTTACTCAAATTTATTTGTTGGCGGCTCTTTTATCGGCTACGGCAGAAAAAAATATTGAGTTAGGTTGGAATTTAAACATGCGCTCTCTTTCTCACGTACTAGATTTAGCACGTGTTGGGAAAATCAAGAAAGTTTATTGGCCAAGCTCTATAGCTGTTTTTGGACCTTCAACTCCAAGTATAAACACCCCACAATATACCGTTATGGAGCCTAATACGGTTTACGGTATTTCTAAACAAGCAGGCGAAAGATGGTGTGAATATTACAATCAAAAATTTGGGATAGATGTTCGTAGTATTCGCTACCCGGGATTAATAAGCTGGAAAGCACAACCCGGTGGAGGAACTACAGATTATGCAGTTCACATATTCCACGAGGCATTAAAAAGCGGTAAATACGAATCTTTCCTTTCTGAAAAGACTACGCTACCGATGATGTATATGCCAGATGCTATCCGTGCAACACTAGAGTTGATGGAAGCACCAGCAGAGAAAATTAAAATCCGCTCTTCGTATAATGTTGCTGGAACAAGCTTTAGTCCCGAAGAAATTGCTGCTGAAGTAAAAAAGCACATCCCACATTTTGAAATGACTTATAAGTCAGACGAAAGACAGGCTATTGCAGACAGCTGGCCTCAGTCGATAAACGATAATCTCGCAAGAGAACACTGGGATTGGAAACATGAATACGACCTAGCTACTATGGTTGAAGACATGATGCAAAATCTAAAAAAACAATACAAATAAACCCTCTACACCATGCAAGATTTAAATCTATACAATACCCTTTCTAGAAAAAAAGAAGTTTTTAAACCTCTTACCGAAGGTAAAGTAGGAATGTATGTTTGTGGACCTACCGTTTATGGAGATGCACATTTAGGCCATGCTAGACCAGGGGTTACTTTTGATGTGGTATTTAGATACATGCTGCATATGGGTTATAAAACGCGTTATGTTAGAAATATTACCGACGTTGGTCATTTAGTAAATGATGCAGATGAAGGGGAAGATAAAATTGCAAAAAAGGCTCGTTTAGATCAGTTAGAACCTATGGAAGTGGTGGCGTATTATACACGCTCATACCACAAAGATATGGCGATGCTAAATACCCTACCTCCAAGTATAGAACCTACCGCAACAGGACACATCATCGAACAAATTCAGATGATAGAGAAAATCCTTGCCAATGGCTATGCATACGTAGTAGATGGAAACGTTTATTTTGATGTAGTTAAATACAATGCAACACACGAATACGGGAAATTATCGGGTAGAAATATAGACAATATGATTTCGAATACTCGTGATTTAGACGGACAGTCGGACAAGAAAAATTCGGTGGATTTTGCACTTTGGAAAAAAGCTTCTCCTGAACATATTATGAGATGGCCTTCTCCATGGTCGGAAGGATTTCCAGGATGGCACCTAGAATGTTCGGCGATGAGTACAAAATACTTAGGAGCTAGATTTGATATTCACGGTGGTGGATTAGATTTAGTATTCCCACACCACGAAGCAGAAATTGCTCAATCTTGCGCCAGTGATGGTCACGAAGCAGTGAACTACTGGATGCACAATAATATGATTACTATTAATGGTCAGAAAATGGGGAAGTCTCTAGGAAACTTCATCACACTAAGTGAGTTTTTTAGTGGTAGCCACGATAAGCTAGAACAAGCTTATAACCCAATGACTATTCGTTTCTTTATTCTACAAGCACACTATCGCTCAACAGTAGATTTTTCTAACGAAGCTTTATTAGCTGCAGAAAAAGGAATGAATAAATTAATGGCTGCATTAGTTACCCTAGAAGGATTAGCGGTTTCAGAAAGTTCAACTGTAAACGTAGAAGAATTCAAAACCAAGTTCTACAGTGCAATAAACGATGATTTTAACACCCCTATTTTAGTGGCACATTTGTTTGATGCCGTTAAACAAATCAACTCGATTGCTGCAGGAAAAGGAAGTATAGATAAAGCATCAAAAGAAGCCTTAACTAAATTGATGAACGACTTCTGTTTTGATATTTTAGGATTGAAAAAAGTGGCTGCTGAAGCTCAAGACGGACTTGCCGATGATGTAATGGACGTAGTATTAGGATTGAGAAAAATCGCCAAAGAAAATAAAGACTGGACTACAGCAGATTTCATTAGAGACGAATTAGGCAAACTTAATATTACCGTTAAGGATTCTAAAGACGGTGCTAGCTGGGAGAAAGAGTAACTAAGAATCGTAGAAAGTGATTTGAAAATTTGATGATTTGAAAATTACTAATTTTTAATACGGAAAGTACTATTTACTAATAGAGAAATGCTTTTTAGGATTACTCCTGGGTGGTGAAAAACAAAAGAGAAACAATGAGAAACATATTCATTCTATTAGTAGGTTGTCTTCTATTAAGTTGCTCAAATGAAGCTCCAAAAAGAAAGAAAAACGTTGAAATAAAAATAGAGGTACCTTCCTTTAATGCAGATTCGGCCTTTAAATTTATAGCTGATCAAGTTGCTTTTGGCCCGAGGGTACCAAATACTCCTGGACATATAGCTTGTGCTAATTACCTTATTGAAAAACTCAATTCTTACTGCGACACTGTAATAGTACAAGAAGCACAACTTACCGCTTTCGATGGGAATGTTTTGAATTCTAAAAACATCATAGCATCCTTTAAACCTCTACGAGCAAAAAGAGTCATGCTTTGTGCGCACTGGGATACTAGGCCTTTTGCAGACCAAGATACCGAGAATAAAAACGTAGCAATTGATGGTGCAAACGATGGTGGTTCTGGAGTAGGAGTTTTATTAGAAATAGCGAGACAGTTTTCACTAAACAAACCAGATATTGGAGTAGATATTATCTTGTTCGATTCTGAAGACTACGGACAGCCAAATGATAGTGAGTACCCACGTATGGAACATTCCTATTGCTTAGGCTCTCAATATTGGGCTACTCATTTACACAAATCGAATTACTTCGCTAAGTATGGAATTTTATTAGATATGGTAGGTGGGAAAAACGCCGTGTTTACACAAGAGTTAGCCTCAATAACCTTTGCGCCTCAAGTAGTAAAAAAAGTATGGAATACAGCCGCTAAACTAGGCTATGGGAATACCTTCAAGTTTCAAAAAACCAACCTTATTATAGACGATCATCTGTACATCAATAATTTAGCGCCAGGAAGAGTTCCTACCATCGACATTATTGAATACAACCCCGCAACAGAAAGTCACTTTTACGAGCACTGGCACACACACGAAGATAAGTTAGAGAACATAGATAAAAATACATTAAAAGCAGTTGGTCAAACTGTACTTCATGTTGTTTACAACGAATAGGAAGATGATTTGAGAATTTGAAGATTGGTTGATTTGAAAATTGCAAACTGACTATTTTCATGTATTATTTTACTAAATTAGTTCCTGCTTCAATATTCCATTATGACAGAACCAACAGAGAAGAAACTATTTTTATTTGATGCTTTTGCATTGATATACAGAGCCTATTTTGCATTCGCAAAAAACCCAAGAATAAACTCTAAAGGCCAAGATACCTCTGCTGTTTTAGGATTGGTAAACACTTTAATGGATGTTCAAATGAAAGAACAACCTACCCACTGGGCTATTTGTTTCGACACCTCCGAACCTACCGAAAGACATATAGAATATAAAGAATATAAAGCACAACGCGAGGCGATGCCAGAAGGGATTTCTACTGCGCTACCCCATATCTTTAAACTCATGGAAGCCTTAAACATCCCTGTTATTGCCAAACCTGGTTTTGAAGCAGATGATGTAATAGGAACACTAGCAAAAAAAGCTGAAAAGGAAGGGTTCACAACTTATATGATGACTCCTGACAAGGATTTTGCTCAGTTAGTTTCCGATAATATCTATATGTATAAGCCGCCAAGAATGGGTAATGGTGCAGAGATTTGGGGAATTCCTCAGGTATTAAAGAAATTCGAGATTAAACGCGTAGAGCAGGTAATCGATTATTTGGGAATGATGGGTGATGCCTCGGATAATATTCCTGGGATTCCTGGAGTTGGAGACAAAACAGCCAAAAAACTATTGGGACTTTACGATAGTATGGAAGGTTTGTATGAGAATACCCACGAACTAAAAGGAAAACAAAGAGAAAAAGTTGAAGCCAATAAAGAACTCGCTTTTTTATCTAAAAAATTAGCAACCATAAACCTAGCCGTTCCTGTAGAATTCCATGCCGATAAACTACAACGTATTCCAATGAATAAAGAAGCTGTAAAAGAGCTTTTCATGGACTTAGAGTTTAGACGATTGGCAGAACGCTGGTTTGGTAAAGAACTTACAGAGACTAAGTCTATAGAATCGAACAGTGAAACAAAGCCCACTAAAAAGGGTGCTGATACGGCACAAATAGATTTATTTGGAGGTGGTGAAGAAAGTCAAACTTCAATGTTTTCTTCGTCTTACGAGACCTTAGAAACGGTTAAACCTACTTACAAATTGGTGGAAACTGTAGAAGACTGTAAGTCGCTTTTTGAAAAACTATGTGTTTTAAAATCCTTTGCTTTCGACACTGAAACCACTTCTCTAAATGCTATTCAAGCAGAAATTGTAGGAATGTCTTTTAGCTATAAAGCCAAAGAAGCTTTTTATGTGCCATTGAGTAGTGAAGAAAATTCTAGAGATGAGATACTAGCTATTTTTAAGCCTCTATTCGAAAATGAGCGCATAGAAAAAGTAGGCCAGAATATTAAATACGATTTACACATATTAGCAAACTATGGAATTACTTTAAAAGGTAAATTCTTCGATACCATGATCGCTCATTATCTCTTAGAAGCAGACATGAGGCATAATATGAATGTATTGGCTGAGACCTACTTAAACTACTCTCCAGTAAAAATAGAAGCCATTATAGGAAAAGGGAAATCACAATTAAATATGCGTGACTTAGCCGCTACTAAAGTTAAAGACTATGCCTGCGAAGACGCAGACATTACCTGGCAACTGAAAGAAAATTTTGCTCCTAAATTAAAAGAACAAGATTTGCTGAATTTATTCACCACCATGGAAATGCCATTAGTATCTGTATTGGCTAAGATGGAGCGAGAAGGGATAAATTTAGATACAGATGGATTGGCTATTTTTTCTAAGGAATTAGAAGCATCAGTTTTAGAAACACAAACAGCTATTTTCGAATTAGCTGGGATGGAGTTTAATATTGCATCGCCCAAACAAATGGGTGAAGTATTATTCGACCATCTTAAGTTAGATGATAAAGCTAAAAAAACCAAAACGGGACAGTATTCAACTTCCGAAGATGTACTCTCAAAACTTAAAGACAAGCACGAAATTATAGCGAAAATTTTGGATTTCCGTTCTATGCAAAAACTAAGATCTACTTATGTAGATGCTCTTCCTGCACTTATCAATCCAAATACAAAACACATACACACCTCTTTTAACCAAGCTGTTGCTGCAACTGGTAGATTGAGTTCTAACAACCCGAACTTACAGAACATTCCTATTCGTACAGAAAAAGGGAAAGAAGTACGTAAGGCTTTTATTCCAAGAGATGAAAACCATGTATTGTTAGCGGCAGATTATTCTCAAGTAGAATTGCGATTAATTGCAGAAATGAGTGGTGACCCAGTAATGATGCAAGCCTTTCAACAAGGGTTAGATATTCACGCTGCCACAGCCTCCAAAGTATTTAATGTGCCTTTAGAGCAGGTAACAAGAGAAATGCGTTCGAATGCGAAAACAGTAAACTTTGGTATTATCTATGGGGTTTCTGCATTTGGTTTGAGTCAACAATCTAGTCTTTCTCGGAAGGAAGCAGCCGAAATTATAAAGAGCTATTTTGCTACCTACCCTAAGCTCAAAGAGTATATGGACAGTAATATTGCCTATGCTAGAGAACATGGTTATGTAAAAACCATTATGGATAGAAAGCGACGCTTAAAAGACATTAATTCTCAAAATGGTGTTGTGCGTGGCCATTCAGAAAGGAATGCAATTAACGCTCCAGTACAGGGTTCTGCAGCAGATGTTATTAAGTTGGCCATGATTAAAGTGCAAGCTGAAATTGAAGCACAATGCTTACAGTCGAAAATGATCTTACAGGTACATGATGAATTGGTATTTGATGCACTAAAAACAGAAGTTCCACAGCTAAAAATACTTATTAAAGATGCGATGGAAAATGTATTTGAATCGAGAGTGCCACTTACTGTAGACATTGGTGAGGGAGCTACCTGGCTAGAGGCCCATTAATACTTCGACAAGCTCAGGAGGACAATAAACTGTGTTAGTATGTCGTCAATTGTGGAGGTGTCAGTCTGAACCTATAGAAGACTATAAACCCAAAAAAGCCGCTCTAAAGAGCGGCTTTTTTGATATTATAAAGAGTGTAATTATTCTCCTTTGATTAAGTCCATTTCATCTACTAAGTGAGTTGCGCCAGCATATTTATCAACGATAAATAATACGTAACGAATATCACACGATATAGTTCTTTGTAATTCTGGTTCGAAAGCGATATCACCACTCATAGCTTCCCAGTTACCATCGAATGCAGTACCTATAAGGTGTCCTTTAGCATTGATTACCGGAGAACCTGAGTTACCACCTGTAATGTCTGTATTGTGAATGAAGTTAACGATCAATTTACCGTCTTTATCAGCATACTGGCCGTAGTCTTTAGCTTCGTATAAGTCGATAAATTTTTGTGGTAAATCAAATTCGTGATCTCCAGGAACGTACTTTTCGATAACACCCTCTAAAGTAGTAACGTAATCGTACTGTACAGCATCAGCAGGAACATAATCGCCTACTTTACCAAAGGTAGTTCTCATAGTAGAGTTCGCATTTGGATAGTAGTTTTTTTCTGGGTTCATCTTGCGAAGTCCATCAACAAACAAACGATTTCCTTTTACCAATTTAGCATCTGCCTCTGCATTTGCAGAACCCATACCGAAGTACGATTGGATTACAGATCCGGAAGCTATAACCGCTAAATCTTTAGCTAGTTTTTTCGCTTTAGGTGCAGCTATAAAAGCAGCAAAACGAGCTTCATCTGTAAAGTAAGATTTAGCATACATCTTAGCAGCAAACTTAGCAAAGTCTCCTTTGTATTTTTTGTTTACGTGTGCAAAGAAACTTGGGTGCTGTGCAGCATCAACTTCTGCTTCGTACTTAGCAAATAACTTAGCGAATTGCTCTTCGTCTAGAGCAGCATCGTAATTTTTAAAGTGCTCTGCAGCAAATCCTTCTAACTGAGCTATAAGACCTGCTTTTTCATCAGCATCTTCAGTTTCAATTAACTGATCGATCATACGTTTTGCACGGAATGCAAACAAAACTACGTCTGTACCACGAATACCAACTTCTGAAAGGTAATTAGCTCCTTTTTCTGTAGCATCCATAGCAGCATAAGCTTCAGCAATTAAAGTAAGTGCTTCACCGTATTTAGCTTTGTTTTCTTCAGAAGAATTAGCGAAAGCCGTATACTCTGCTTCAATCGCTTGTTTCTTTCCAAATACATTCAAACGTTTTAATCCTTTAGACTGACCAATGAAGTACTTCCAGTAGTTAGCAGTTTGAGCATATTTTGCAGCATACTGAATACGAACTGCAGAGTTTGCATTCATATGCTTTTTCATTACATCTAATTTTAAGGCACGAATATCAACGATTGTTGGTGCTTTTATGTCTAACATTTGTTTAACTCCCCAAGAAGTTAAAAAACGATCTGTTGAACCTGGGTAACCCCAAACCATAGTATAATCGTCGTTTGCAACACCTTCTAAAGAAACCGGTAAATGGTGGTAGAAAGCATCGTTTTGCTCGCGTAATTCTTTTGTAAGCGGTACATTTTCTTCAGCGTATGCTGCAGGAGTTCCATTTGGAGCTGCATATACACGGAACATAGAGAAATCTCCTGTGTGACGTGGCCACATCCAGTTGTCGGTATCTCCACCATATTTCCCTACCGATGAAGGAGGTGCACCTACTAAACGGATATCGTTGAAACGCTCGTAAACGAACATATAATATTCATTTCCTTCGAAGAAAGATTTCACTTTAGCTATGTAGTCGTTTCCTTCTGTAACCTCAGCTTTAATAACTTTAATCTCAGCATCAATTGCTTGAGCTCTTTCGTCTTCCGTCATCTCGTCGTTTACAACAGCCAATACACGGTCTGTCATATCTTCCATACGCAATAAGAAATCGACAAATAAATCTGGATTCCCTAATTCTTCTGTGCGATCCATCGCCCAAAAACCGTCGGTTAAATAATCATTTTCTACCGTAGAATGGTCTTGAATAGCGCCATAACCACAGTGGTGATTCGTAAGGATTAAACCTTCTCCAGAGATAATTTCTCCGGTACAGAAACCACCAAAACTTACGATAGCATCTTTTAAACTAGAATGGTTAATACTGTACAACTCTTCGGCTGTTAATTGCAAACCTGCAGCTTGCATATCTACTTCGTTCAATCTCTTAACGAACATTGGTAACCACATTCCTTCGTCTGCTTTCACTAGTGATGGAGCAGCAAAAAGAATTGCCATGGCTAAGACTAAAATTCTCTTAAACATCTGATTGTTTTTTTCTGTTAGTAATAAGTCTCGCAAAGAAAAGAAATATTCGCGTTTATTGGTTGTTTAGTAGCTAGTATCTAGTAGATGGGATTGTTAAAAATTGTAAAAATGCTAATGCACCTTGAGGGGGAGTAATTAGAAATTCTTTAATAGAGGAAAGCTAGAAGGTAATTCTATCACTCGTTAATTTATTAAAACCACTATCAGCATCGTTCATCAGCTTTAAAAGCACCGCGCATATGTAATATCCATTGGGATTCATTTAGTGGGGAAACGCCTTTATAAGATCTGATTTTATCTGGAGTAGTATTTGTTTGTTCATAGCCATCTAAACTCAGCTTAAGACGCCCTTTTCCAGAAGTAGTCGCATTAAATTTTATTGAATAATTCATGGCATTAGCAACAGATACTCTACCCGAAATAGTGAAAGTATCCGTATCGAAAACAGGAGAATCTATTTGGGCATTCATTTGGTTTAAATCACTAGAAATAGCCCCTAACAAATCCTGATTTGCTTTAATTTCGAAAGCATACATGGGTTCTAATAAATCTGTTCCGGCATTTTCTAAGCCTCGGAGAACTCCCATTGGAGTAGCCAATAAAAAATCTCCTGGGTTTGAATGATCAGTATGTTCAGAACCTTCTATAAGTGTGATAGATAAATCGGTAACTTCATAACCATGAATCCCTTGTTTTAGAGCCCAAGGAATGGCTCGTTTTACTTCATTAATATACTTAGTACTTATATCGCTAGTTCTTACTTTTGATGTAAACAACACCCCAGTACCCAGTGATGTAGGCTCTACTAAGAAAGTCATTATAGCCCAACAAGGCTTGGGCATCCAATAACGCACATAACCTTCGGCAGATTGAGAAGGTGTTTCTTTATAAATTATTTTGGGTGTTTGAAACTCAGCTTCAATCGCCCATCGCTCTAGTAAATTCTCTTTCAGAACCTCCGTTTGTATAGGTCCTAATATTTTTAGGTGAAATTCTTTTTCGTCCTTAAACCATTTAAAATCTAATTTTGGATCTTCAATATTGAGGATCTCTAAAGCATCTCCTAATTTTTGATAGTCTTTTTCATCCTTTGCCATTACCTGCACTCCAAGTACGGCATTGCTAATTTTCGAGTATTTGTCAGTAAGGTTTTCAGAACCTAAAACATCTCCCGATCGTATAAGTTCGGAAGTGGTAATCACGCCTATCTCTCCAGGATGGAGCTCAGAACATTGGACTAAAGACCCTAGTTTAGGCTTAAGGATCTGATTAATTTTAACGTCTTTATCTAAGTCCTGTGAGTGTATTAGGTCTTTGCTTTTTAGTAAACGTCCATAAGATATAATATAAGCTAAGCGACCTTTTTTATCATCGAATTGCACTTTAAAAACTTTTGCAGCAACACTAGCGTAATAGCTTTTTTGGATGGGCACTAAACTTGAAATACTGTCTAACAAATCTGTTATTCCCAAACCTAATTTGGCACTACCGAAGAGCGCAGGGTAAAGTGTTCCAGATCGAATATGATGCTTGCCCTTTTCTAAAACCTGTTCTAGATTGGTTATTTCACCATCTATATATTGTTCGAGAAACTTTTCATCACATTCAGCTAAATTCTCCATAGAATTATCAAGAATTATGGAATCGATATAATTTTCACAATTGGTGAATTCTACTAATTCTGGCGACTGTGGAATCGATAAGTCCGGGTAATTTAAAGCGAAAAGCTTAGCACCTAAATCCTTTTGGAAATCTAAAAAAACAGATTCTATATCTACACCATCTCTATCAATTTTATTAAAGAAAATGAGCACAGGAAGTTTTCGCTCCACCAAGCTCTCCCAAAGGTTAATGGTGTGTGCTTGAACACCTTCTTTTGCAGAAACTACCAATATTACAGCATCTAATATCGAAAGAGAGCGATCAACCTCAGCCGCAAAATCAATATGCCCTGGGGTATCAACTAGTTGGAATAAAGTATTATTCCAAGAGAAATTTACGAAGGAGGCTTTTATGGAAATCCCTCTTCTTTGCTCCATTGCTAAATCGTCGGTAATCGCCGAGCCTTTATCTACACTACCCAAGGCGGTAGTTGCCCCAGAATAATGGAGTAAGGATTCGGTAATGCTCGTTTTACCAGCATCTACATGGGCTATAATCCCTATGGTTAAAATGGTTTTATCCGACATATTTTGGGTGTAAAGACATAGCTTATTGTGATAGCCTAAGGTTACTCATCATCCACTATATCATACGACCAATCTTGATCCTCCCATACATCATCTTTGAAATCTTCAAGCTCTCTACGATCTCTTTTAGTCGGTCTTCCTAAGCCAATTTCTCTGTCTTCACCAGACAATCTACGACCATGAAAAGCTCGGAATTTCTCTCTTTCCTCCAGAGAGGTTTGATCTTCATAACAGTCTTTAGCGATAGAAAAGCCCACACGAGATTTAAGTAGTTCTAAAATCTTGAACTCTAGTTTCAAGCCTTTTTTATCCACCGAAATCAAATCGTTTACCGAAACGCTACGTGCTGGTTTACACTTGCTCGCGTTCACCTTTATCTTTCCCGATTTACAGGCTTGAGTGGCTATGCTACGCGATTTAAAAATCCGTACAGTCCAAAGCCATTTATCAATTCTTATTTTCTCCATCTTTAAAATAGCTTTTCAGTTTTTGAGATTTACTATTTCCCAATACTTCGGTTAACTCTACTAGGGTAGCCTCTTTAATTCTTTTTATTGACTTAAACTTCTTCAATAAATCAACCTTCGACTTAGGTCCTATGCCAGGAATATCGTCTAATTCGGAATGCAATCCAGACTTAGATCTTAAATTACGATGATGTGCTAAACTAAAACGGTGTGCCTCATTTCTCAAAT
>Ga0115003_10002801_pt1 | contig 14177 bp, 15 predicted proteins | sample ArcticOcean_MG_C_7_FD_88736 | JGI IMG/M metagenome (GOLD analysis project Ga0115003, IMG submission 88736) | Marine microbial communities from western Arctic Ocean - ArcticOcean_MG_CB11_88 | ecosystem: Environmental > Aquatic > Marine > Oceanic | place: Arctic Ocean: Canada Basin | collected... | reverse complement strand
GATAGACACTGAAATTTACTAAGTGTATGTATAATATGATTTAATTGAACAATACTGGACGGGGATGAACAACTATTTGGTGGCCCCATCTCCACCACATTCGAGTTTCAAGAGTTACTCTTAACACCCAAAATTCGCCCAATAATAAAAGAGATAGTGATGTTGTTCATTTATCAAGTTCTTTTTGGATAAGTGGCCGCAGCTGAAAACGTACGGTATCAGCATCGATATCTTTATCTGGAAAGTAAATGGAGGCAACATCTGCTATTAATGCATAGTCAATTTCACCATATTCATAGAACATAAATTCGGAAAATCGCCTATTGAAGAAATGAACCTTAACATTTGGGTTTCCTGGCTGTATAATTAAACTAGACGAGTCATAGCTCTCAAACTCTTGTTTGGCGCTAGCAATGACATCACATAATGATGTTAACTCTAGTGAAAAGCACTCCTTGGCAGGTCTCCAGTCAGACCCCTCGTATATTTGCATTGATTCCAACAACCCTTCTTCGATGTGGTCCTTGATCGACAGGTCTAAGTTGTGCCTTTTTAGCTTACCAATTAGCTTTGATATATCCTTCCCAATGTCTTCTAGGACCGCACGCCTGTCTTTGGACTTCATTAGGTTCCATTCTCGTGCGCTAGTTAGTCCCAGAGCGTCGAGCAACATGGCCTCAAAAGCCATTGCGAAGTAATCAGAATCCAATTTGTTAGCATTATTGTACCCCTCTAGTGACTCGAAGATTGCGCCTGGATTGGCAGACATAAATAGCTTATACAAAATGCCTGATCGTTTTTTGTATTCATCAAATTCGCCACGTGCCTGCAAAGTCTGCTCATAGTGTGAGTGCAGATCGACTAACCCTTGTGGTATGCATTTTGGGAATCCATGTTTGCTCGTGTATGCCATGTTTATGCCTTTGTAAAAATGCCAGATATAACATTTGATTCTATGGCCCCAGGCTCAATAACATTCTTAGCAAGCCATTGCTCCCAAGTTTTCATTGCAGCCTTTTTTTCTGGCAAATAATCATACCGGTCGTAGTGCTTGCCACTTACATCGGACGCAGTGTGGTTTTGCATTCGGTCTCGCATTGTTTTACTAATTCCAGCTTTACCCATAAGTGTTTTAACCGTTCGTCTAATGTCCCTAGGTGTAAATGACTCGATTGGTAAATTAGAGCGCAGCGCCGCAACCTGGTTTGAGAGAACGCTAGCCCTGTCATAATCATCAGATTTCGGATTAGACACCCGCGATGGGAATAAAAGATTGTTTGCACTGGGGCCATTTAATCGTGTTTGAATCTCTTCCCAGGCGTATTTGTTGAGTAGTATTAAGTTGGGCGTACTCGACTTTGTTTGGGTCATGTATATGGCCTTTTCATCTGTAATAATATCAGTGGAAGATAGCCTCAATAATTCTACTGGGTGAAAGCCGGTGCAGATCATTACCTTGAGTAAGCTGGCGTATACAGGATTCATATATTGGCAACAAGCGCCCCAAACAATACGCAATTCCTCTGTGTTTAAATTTCGCTCCAGCACACGCTCAAATTTTTGTATTTTTTTGATTTTGGCGACTGGGTTTGAACTAATATCGAAGCACAGTGGGCTTGATCTTTGGACAGTTATATCGTGGTCGTAAGTTAGACCGACATTGAATGCGGCGTGCAGATCGCCTCGCGTTCTATTGAGCGTCGTAGTTATGCCCCGGTCATACATTGCCTGTAAAATATGCTTAACATCATCGGCGGTGATTAAGTTGGCTTTTTGATTCGCTAGGTGTGGATATGGCTTTAACACATAGCGTTCCAGTGAGGCGAAGACCTTCGCATAGGATGATCGGTCCTCAGCTTCCATTCTGTCCCTATATGCCTCACAGAGCTGTTGAAGGGTGCCTAGGTTGTCAAGTCGAGCGCGCTCACGAATCGCAGTTTGTTCGGCTGCTACCTTTAAACGCTTTTCTTCTTCAAGTTGGAATTTGATATTATCGGTGCCGGAAGCCTGGCTAGATAGTTCGTTTGCTTTCTTCCTGGCCTGGACCAACTTTATGGAAGGATACGAGCCAATTTTGATGTTGATCTCGCTGCCTTCCTTCAATATTTTACGAAAATAGAATTCCTTGGAGCCACCGGTGGCCCTCTTTTTGTTCCAGATAATCAGTGACCCGCCATTATCTAGGCGCTCGCTTTTTCGCTTACCAGTTTCAAGCCCGATAATTGTACTGTCGTATATTTTGGCCATTGGTGTAAATCCACATATCCGGTTCCATATCCGGTTCCATCTATAAGAATACAGCCATGAGCATCAAACAACAACAAAAAACAATAAACGTTAAATATCATCTAGTTAAGTAATTAAAATATCAGTCACTAATGAGTAAATATACCCTACCAAGAGATTCCGATCCTGTTGGTCGGGGGTTCGACTCCCTCCTGGCGCGCCATATCATCCATGTAACCACCTGATTTAAATGGCCTTTCGTCAACTATGTAACAAGGGGTAGACCATATGGTAGACCAAAATAAAACCTATACCTTTTTTAAAAATTGAGTTTACTACTTTAGTAAGCGAGTTCCGAAAGATTTACAAAATCATTACCAAACAAATTGTCTAGTGTTATGCCTTCATACCCGCAGTGTTTCAAAAGCTAGTTATGCAGCCCGTTCAGTGTTGGCGAAGCTTGAAGATTACTGGCTTAAACTGAGACTGTCTGAAATGGAAATCCCTACTTCAAATAAGTTAATGCCTTCTGCTGGTGACGCTTCTCATGCTATTACTTTGAATGAGGCTCTAGACCTCTATTTAAGACCCAAGGGCTATAACAAGCAAAAACAGTTTGAGGTAACAACCAAACGCCATATTCAATATGTAGTGGAGTGTCTACGCAATAGGCCAATAAAGACAAAGCATTCCCATTTCGCTACTAAATAGCTTTAAGTCGATTTTGGCGCCATTGATGTAGGCTATGGAGAAGCAAGGTGCCTATCACTAAGGAACCGCCCTGTAAGGCTTTGGAGCTAGGTTCTTCGCTGAGAAATAACCAGACCCATAATGGCCCCACTGCAGTTTCTAGTAACATTAACATACCTACTTCAGCAGCAGGTATACGCATTGGACCAATGGTGATCAGGGTCAAGGCCAATGGACTCACAATCAGGCACAACGCCACCATATACCACCAACCATCGCCAGAAAACCCCATAGGATTACCAGCAAAAAAGCTAACTAGAGCCAAAATTAGCCCCGCAACGATTAAAGATGGGGTCATATCTCTATGGCTTACCGAACGATCATTAACAAACCTAGCAGCCAAAGCAATACAGCAGATCAAGGCCAATAAGTCACCTGTAAAGTTGGGCTCAGACCACGAGCCTGTTAATACCCAACCAATGCCTATCATCGACAAGAAAATGGCTGCCCAAGTAATAGGTTGAGGCATTTCACGTAAAAATATCCAGCCGAGCATGGCAGCGAACAGTGGTGCAGCACTAAGAATCACCAGAACATTGGCCACACTGCTCAAATTGATAGCCATCACAAAACCTACAATGTGGATAACCATAAAAAGGGAAGATCTAAGGCTTACCGCGTCCATAGGTAACCGAGAACTGGTAGACCTTTGTATTATGAGCACGATAGAGATGGTAATACTCATCAATAAACCACGCCAAAATAGGAGATCAAAAGAATCTGCTGCAATTAACCGAATTAACAAACTATCAATACTCAGTATTAACACGCCTGCTGCAGTGAGCAAAATTCCCTTTAGATATTCTGACATGGTTTCTTAGCCTTTTTTATTTGTATGTATTACGTTTGCACAAAAATCTGACTAACGTGAGTCATTGTAACTGTCGTTAATTGCTTAGATTTATCAACCAAATGTATCACAGCATCCTGAATTTGATCTTCAGAGCATGCCTTATAGATACTTTTAGTAGGTATTACCTTGAAACTGCACCAAGCATTTAAAGTTAGGTTATTTGACTTTATATCCAAGAATTTCCCAAAGAATTATTTTTAAATCATTCATTGCTGGCGCAATATCAGTATTATCATGAATATAAGAACAATAAAAAATGCCATCGATATGGGTCGATACAAAAGACGCTATAAAAAGTGGCTCAACTTTCTTAAAGTAGCCCAGTTCGATGCCTTGTCTTATATTCTCAGCCAATATTTTGTATTCCTCATCATAAAAATTTGTAATTGCCTTTGAAACAGATGGTGAGCCTTTGCGTGTGGCTGAATAGTCAAACATAATTCTGACCAACTTGCGAAGACTAGCAGCAAGTGTGACATTACTAGAAAACCAGTCTTCAATTAAATCTATTGGATCATCATGATATTTACGAGACTCTTGATAACATTCAATTGTCTCCTCAATCAGACTCCTGACTGCGCGATTGAATAATTCTTCCTTATTCTTAAAATGATAATATACTAGCGAATGAGTAACCCCAGCGCGTGCTGTAATGTCCTGAATAGTGACTTTCGAATAGTCACGTTCAATGAATAAATCTATCGCCGCATTCATCAGGCTTTCGCTACGATGATTGCCCTTAGTGCTTTGCTTTCTTGATAATATGTTGCTTTTGTTTATATCAGTTGTTTCCACAGTTAATCTCTCAATAATACAGCATCAGGCTCAAGCGCATGAAGACTCAAAATGTCCCCCGCCACCACGCTATGATCAGGAGATACACGGAACATAATTTTAGACTTAAATTGTTTTCCAGAATAAGCATGGCACAATTTGTGCGTCCCTTGAAAGACCACTTCTCTAACCTTTGCCTCTCCAAGTGAAACCCCCTTTTTATTGCTGGCAACCCCAATTCTAATTTGCTCTGGACGAAGTAATATATGGATATTGGAACCCTGCTTCGCTTCACCACTGATGGTTAGTTTACCAAAGCTAGTATCAACCTCGACCTGATTATTGTCATTATTTAGCACGGTCCCTTGAATAATATTGCTATCACCCATAAAATTAGCAGCAAATAAAGTTGCTGGCCTCAAATATATACGATCTGGCGGACCATAATCTTCAACTTTACCATTGTTTATTAGGGCAATGTTATCAGCGATGCTCATGGCTTCTTCCTGATCATGTGTAACATGAACAAAAGTAGCACCTAAAGATTTTTGTAAATGCACCAATTCTGCTTGCATTTGCCGCCGAATCTTCAAATCAAGCGCACCCAAAGGTTCGTCAAGCAGCAAAACCGCAGGTTCCACTGCAATTGCGCGAGCGAGTGCAACGCGCTGGCGTTGGCCACCTGACAGTTGATGTATTCCTCTGTCGCCATACCCAGTGAGTCCCACAGTATCGATACATTCCTCAGCACGCTTATAACGAGCAGCCTTGGGAACCTTCTGCATCGCAAGGCCAAAACTGACATTTTCGAGCACAGACATGTGTGGAAACAGAGCGTAATCCTGAAATACAGTAACTGTTGGCCGCAATGCTGGTGGAGTTTCAGTTACGTCCTCACCATCGATGATTATCTGTCCTGATGTAGGCACTGTGAAACCACCCATCATAGATAAGATGGTTGTCTTGCCGCTCCCAGAAGGCCCAAGCAAAACGAGAAATTCGCCTCGAGAGATTGTAAGGTTTACATTATCTGCGGCAGTAACATTACCATATTTCTTAGTAACACCCTTTAAACTAACCAAAATGTCATTCTTCATTTTTTCCTTCCAGAAGTAAGTGCTGAAACAGTAATCGCTGCAGCGATAACAGTGGTTACTGAGATCGCAAAAACTAAAGTGCCAGCCGCATTAACTTCAGGGGTTAGACCCGAACGAAGCATTTCAAAAATAATAACTGGCAGGGTGACATCAAACCGACTAAGTAGAAAAGCAATAATAAATTCATCCCACGAAAGTGTCGCTGACAAACAGAATGATGCAAAAAGAGATGGTTTCATAACGTGAGCAATTACGTGAAGTAAGGTCTGAAAATCACTGGCTCCTAGATCTCGTGCAGCATCATCAATATTACGTGTATGATCACCAAACTGAGAATAAATAATTGCAAAACAAAGTGGCAAGTTGATCACTACATGGCCAATACCTACAGCAAATAGTGATTTTGAGATCCCCACAATGTTGAGGGTTATCAGTAACCCGATGCCAATGATCAGGTAAGATACTGTCAATGGAGCCATCAGACTAAAACGAATGCCACCAGCAAACCGTGGCGTGCGGCGTGCCATTCCATAAGCTGCAAGAAAACCGAGGAATGTGGTAACAACTGCCGATAAAATTGCAACGACCACCGAGTTGATCAGGGACGCAATTAGCCGTTCGTTGCCAAACATTTTTTCATACCAATGTAGGCTGGGGCCATTGAAGGGTGGCACAGGTAAGGGACCATCTTGAAATGAAAACAACACCAAAACCACAACGGGTAAATAGATAAAAGCCAATACCACTAGAAGATAGATGGCTGCTGGGGTATTTCGTACCCATGTCCGCATAACTAAACTCGCTCCATTTTTAAGTGCTTCGCAGATATGAAGTAAACGACAATAACGACAACCATAAGCATGACACTCATTACTGAAGCCATAGGGAAGTTTGCAGCCCGTGATACCTGCAGGATAATAGCTTGCGGTATAAGCACTTCGTTACCACCACCAAGAATTTGTGGATTGATGTAGTCTCCAATGGCAATTACAAAAGTAATAAATGCACCAACTGCAACACCTGGAATACTGAGTGGTAACGTAATACGAAAGAATATTTGTAGGGGACTCGCCCCAAGGTCTGCAGCAGCTTTGTGATACGATGGTTTAATTTGCACTAGATTTGCATAAATTGTCAGTGTCATTAACATAGTAAAAAAGTGCACAAACCCTAAAACTGTAGCTCCTCGGCTATAAGCCATCTCCAAAGGTTGATCGATTAATCCAAGGCTGGTCATTATCACGTTAATAATACCATTTTCTGAGATGACCAAGAGCCAGCTATAGGACCGCACCACGTAGGCAGTCCAAAAGGGTAGTATTGTGAAAATCAAGACAAATCGTTGCCAGCGCACGGGCACCCGAAAGGCCAAAATATATGCGAGGGGATAAGCAATAAGAACACTGATCACTGTGGCGGTTAATGTGACCTCAACTGAATTCACTAGGGCTTCAACGAGATAATCCTTACTGAAAAATTTATTGTAGTTAGCAAACGTCCATGTTGCAGTAAGCTTGCCACCTATACGCTGCCAGAAACTAACAATAAGCATAGCCAAGAGTGGCAAAATAAAAAACAAAAATGTAAATAGTAATGCTGGATGAACTGCCCAACGAGTGAACTCAAGTCCTTTCCTTTTGGTCAGTCTGGCCTTTGATAACATCTGCTATCCTCCCAAAGCATGTTTAATTCATTTTCATGAGTCCCAGATATAGATGAAAAGCTCAGACTATATCTGGGATAAGGTTAAAAAACTCCGCATCTCTATTTCTGCAAGAACTCTGTCCATATATCAAGCATTTCGGAATCAATATCAGCCTGGCTGATAGTTGATGGCACAGAACGATCAAGAAACCCTTGCTGCTCGTCCCAGCGCAAAATACTTTTTTCTGCGTCACTTAGGACAGTCTTGCTATTAGCAGGCATCGCCCAATAGCATTCAGAGGTCGCCAAATTGCTCTGTCCTTCAGGACTCACCACATATTTTACAAATTCCAATGCAAGGTCTTTCCTTTTAGATCCTTTTAATATGCTGAGGCCCTGAATCCATATCAGGCCACCCTCGTCAAATATGGTCCAATCAAGATTAGGCATGGAGGGCATTAAGTTAGAAACAACGAACTCTGCACCGCTGACAACTATGTCCACATCACCGTTCACAAGCGCATTTTGTACGCTCACAATATCACCAACCATTTTCACATTTTCCTTCATCGCAAGCAGTCTTTCACGAATTTTTGGCAGGTCATTCATTGTTATTTCATTGGGTTTAATACCCATGGAGATGGCAATCAATTGCATGGTTGGGAAGTAATAATCATAGACAGCGATCCGGCCTTTGTATTTTGAATTCCACATTACCTGTGCTGTTTTCATATCAACAGGATCAACTTTTTCACGATTATAGGCAACTCCGTAATAACCAAATTTTTCGGGTACTGTATAACGGACTCCATCTACTTTGTTAAAATTGGCGGATGTTAGCGATGAGTACAAATCATCCAGTGGTAAGCTACTATCAGTTAAGGGCTCAAGCAGTCCTAACTTCGCTATTGATGGTGCGTCTGGTGCATCAACCATTAACACATCCCAATCACCTAGTGCCGACTGTTCAATAATTGACAGGGCCGCGCCCGTTCCTTCATATGTTTTAACGTTAACCTTGACGTTAAACTTGGCCTCGAATGGTTCGAGTAGTTTAGGGTCTGCGTGGTCACACCAGACAAGTGCATTGAGTTCGTCCGCTGCATTTGCTGCTTGTGGCATTAATATACTAGTAAAAGCTATCGCGATAACACTAGCAGAGAATGAGTGCATACAGAAACGTCTTTTAAATAAATGATTTATAGCCTTCATGAAATAACCCTCTCAGAATTTATTTTTAATTATTTTGTCCTTTACCTTATAAAAGGGAGTTAATGCCTTTTTACTCCCAAGTTTGGTTGAATTAGCTCTCCTGCCGCATGCACACCAAAGTTGATAAGCTTTGCTCCAGTGCTTATCTGGTTAAAACTTCCATCCCGGCCTGCGCAGAGATGCATCTAATGTTTTACCATGAACCTTTTGAATACCTGCCATGATTCGCAGGACTACTGCGACAGCTGTCCGACAAGTTGATTCACTCACATCACTCATTGGACACAGTTCTGTTACATCAATCACACTGATATGACCACAGTCAGATATCTTCTTTGCAATACGCATGAGTTCGCGTGACTCCAGACCACCCGTCTCAGTTGCTGTCACACCAGGAGCTGCAGAGGAATCAAGTATATTTAAATTTAAACTCAGATATTGTGCGTCAGTACCACCCCACACTCGGGCTACTGCGTCATCCATCACATCATCAATACCACGATCCAGTGCTTCGTACATTGGATAGAAGCGAAGACCTCTATGCTTGGCCAGATCTACATGATCTTTTAGGTTAGAGGAGTTACGGGCACCAATATGAACACAATTAGCCATATCCAGATTCCTAAGTTCAGTGATGCGGGCCATAGCATTGGTGCTCAGGTGTGTTTCACCTGCCCAATTGTCAGCCATATCCAGATGAGCTCCTAGGTGCATGTAGCCCATTTTTTTGCTGACACCTAGATGATCTGACAACGCTTTGGCAGCTGGAATAGAGATCGAACGGTCACCACCACAAATAATTGGAATTTTACCTGCCGCTAATACTTTACGTACTGCGTTATAAATACGCTCACGGGCAAGTTTAGGGTCTGCGCGGGGTAACGGTATATCACCAGCATCCACAACTGTCTTATGCAGGTCTACCATAAACTCGAACCAGAACGAAAAGTAGTCCAGTGACCCCACACGAAATGCAAGTGGGGCCTCTTCAGAACCAGATCTGCCTACACTACCCTCGCTGAATGGCACTCCAATAAAGACATAAGGGGCATCACTTTTAGCTAGATCATCACCCTCTAGAGAAACGAAGGGCTGCCGCAAGAATGAAATATGACTTGGGGATCTGTAGTTATCTGCACCTTCACCGCCTAAAGGGGAAAATAAGTGCGCATAGGCTTTTGCTGGATTCATGTAAATTTCTCCTATTAAGCTCTGAAATTCATTATCTTTATATTGTCAGTGTCATGGAGCTTGGTTTTGGCTGCGCAGCGTAGCAGCTCGACTATCTAAGTACTGGTAAATCAGGGTACAAGCGAGTTTGGCGCCCATTTTACGAATCTCATGGCGATCAGGTGCACAGTATGGTGCCCCCATAAAGGTTAAGATCCCTTTGGCTTTAAAATTGCCATTATGCTTTTCTGGTGAGAGGATATAAAGGTCCTCACGAGCTTTCTGATGAGGCGCAAGTGGCCATGTATTTTTAGATGAAGATGTCATTAGGTTGCTTTCTCCTCACTTTCTTACTTATATGTTCTTGGTTTTCTAAAATGTTTTCTAAGCTAGTGGTTGAACAGAATTAAGTTCAGTCTCTTTAGTCATCGTATCTCCAGCCTGAACGACGTAGCGATTCGTCTAGTGTTTTACCGTGAACCTTTTGAATACCTGCCATGATCTGTTGCACAATTGTTACCGCTGTGCGTGATGTGGAGCCTGCCACATCAGTCATTGGGCACAATTCTGTTACATCAATCACACTGATATGCCCACGATCAGAAATCTTCTTTGCGACACGTATGAGTTCACGTGAATTGAGGCCGCCAGATTCTGTAAATGTTACTCCCGGTGCAGCTGATGAATCTAGAATATTTAAGTTAACACTTAGGTACTGTGCGTCAGTACCATCCCACACACGGGATACAGCTTCATCCATCACATCATCAATACCACGATCCAGCACTTCTATCATGGGATAGAAACGCATATGTCGGTTCTTGGCTAGCTCTACTTGGTCTTTCGAATTAAATGCATTTCGGGCACCAATATGAGCACAGTTGGCCATATCCAAATTCCTAAGTTCAGTAATGCGGGCCATAGCATTAGTGCTCAGGTGTGTTTCGCCTGCCCACCTGTCAGCCATATCCAGATGAGCCCCTAAGTGCATGTAGCCCATTTTTTTGCCGACACCCAGATGATCTGACAACGCTTTGGCAGCTGGAATAGAGATCGAACGGTCACCACCACAAATAATTGGAATTTTACCTGCCGCTAATACTTTACGTACTGCGTTATAAATACGCTCACGGGCCACATCAGGATTTACACGCGGCATGGACACATCACCAGCGTCCACAACTAAACCCTTTAGGTCAACATTAAACTCAAACCAATATGAAGGTATTCCCAGGGATGCAACCCTGAACTCTCGTGCACCATCTTCACAACCTGGCTTGCCTACATTGCCTTCATCAAATGGCGCACCAATAAAGACATAAGGCGCTTTATTGCTTGATAAATCGTCACTGTCGACGGGAACAAAAGGAGCACCCATGAACGAAATATGGCTGGAGTGATCTGCATCCTCACCTTCTAGAGGCGAAAATAAATGATTATGTTCTGCTGATGCGTTCATGAAAATTTCTCCTATTAAGCTCTGAAATTCATTATCTTTATATTGTCAGTGTCATGGAGCTTTGTTTTGGCTGCGCAGCGTAGCAGCTCGACTACCTAAGTACTGGTAAACTAGGTTACAAGCTAGTTTGGCACTAATGTCGCTTACATCAAAAATTGGGGCCAACTCGGCTAACTCGAATACGTCCACACCGTACTCTCCAACCAATCGAGCAAAAGCGATAGATTCGCGGGCATTTAGGCCATAACTTTCTGGGCAGCTAGTACCTGGCATAATGCTACAGTCCATTGAATCAGTATCCCAGGATAGATATACCGCCTCAGTCCCACTCCAAGCACGGTCTAGAATTTTTCGCCCACAGGTTTCAATACCCCTTTCAATTACCTCAGACATAGGAACAATTGGCATGTCATTATCAACCCAAAAATCCATCCAGTCCTTTGGGTTTAAACCGTTACGTGAACCCATGTGTGCCATATTTTTGCTGCTGACATTGGGCATTTTCAGCGTTTCAGTCGGACCTGACGCGTTGGTGATTTCAATGCCAGCCCAGTCAACTGCAGCATCTAGGTGACAATCTACATGCAGATAACCCATGCTGGCATCTGGTTTATTTCGGCTCATGTATTGAGACAGGCCACGGGCACCAGGAATAGGCACTGAGTGATCGCCACCGACCAAGATCACTTTCGCACCACCTTCCAAACATTCGGTGACGTAATCGCACATATATTGCTGAGATAGCTCATTATTACCAGGGACAATAGGGATATCACCACAATCGACCACGTTAAAAAAGGTTAACAGGTCAACGTCATATTCGAATAGGTAGGAAAAGTATTGTGAAGAGGCTTCACGGATACCATGTGGGCCACTAGAGGTGCCAGTACGTACGATTGTGCCCTGATCCCAGGGCGCCCCAAGAAAGCAGATCTTGGCACCCATTTTACGAATCTCATGGCGATCAGGTGCACAGTATGGTGCCCCCATAAAGGTTAAGATCCCTTCGGCTTTAAAATTGCCATTATGCTTTTCTGGTGAGAGGATATGCGCGTCTTCACCAGTTTCTTGATGGGGTCCTTGATGCTGATGAGGCGCAAGTGTCCATGTATTTTTAGATGAAGATGTCATTAGGTTGCTTTCTCCTCACTTTCTTATTTATATGCTTTCTAGCCTTAATGATTGCTGAACGGTAGGTGGGGTATGAAAGGCCTCTTCTGTTTTAAAAAGCTCTAAGGAAGCCAGTTGCATTTCACGCCCTGTAATAACTTTGTGAGCGGGCATACCACACTCAAGACAGCGAAAACTATACCGCCCTGATGGGGCTTTTATAGCGTCGCATTTACCGCAATATACTGTTAAAGGTATTATTTCAATATTGAGAATAGCACCTTCACAAGAAGTCCCCTCAGCCACAGAGCTAAAACAAAAATGCAATGCACGTGTCATTGCAGACATTTCTCCCAGGCGCACATTAATTCGTTTAATATGTGTCACATGATGCTCAGCAGCATACTCATCAACTATTTCTATCAGACTCCGAGCAAGAGCTAGCTCATGCATGATAATTAGTGTCTTCTGTAACGGAAACGGATATGGATCGGGGTGCTAAAAACTCTGTCCGGTCTATGATCCACTTTTTCCAATCTTGCAACCCTTCACCAGTTTTGGCAGATAGTTTGAGTACTTCTATATCTGGGTTTACACTTCGTGCATACTCAACTGCCTGACCCACATCAAAATCTACATGCGGTAAGAGATCGATTTTGCTGACGATCAGCAAATCTGCCACAGCAAACATGTCTGGATATTTAATTGGCTTATCTTCACCTTCGGTGACAGACAAGATGACAACTTTAGATGCTTCCCCAAGATCAAATGCCGCTGGGCAAACAAGATTACCGACGTTTTCAATCAAAACTACACCTCCTGCAGGGAGAGTAACCTCTTGTAATGCGTGGCCAATCATATGAGCATCGAGATGACAGCCTTTGCCAGTATTTATCTGAATCGCAGGCACGTCAATTTGTCGTATCCTGTCAGCGTCGTTATCGGTTTGCTGGTCACCTTCAATTACTGCAACTGGTATTTGGTGCTTAAGGGATTTCAACGTTTCAACCAACAAGGTTGTCTTGCCAGCCCCAGGACTAGAGACAAGATTGAGCGCTAGTAAACAATTTGAATCAAGCCACTGTCTATTATTTTCAGCATATCCATTATTTTTTGACAAAATATTGCGTTCAATCTGCACTAGCTTGTTTTGGCTAAAGCCCGCAACAGTGGCACCCGCTTCACCTTGCCCATAATGAAGACCCTGATTGTTATGATGATGATTATGATGTTCGTGTTCTGAAGCAAATTCGTTACTAGAGACATTATTGCTATGCTCATTATTTATTGCTGGGTTACATCCACAGACTGTACACATCGTCTCTACCCCTAAAATCAGTTTTAACTCGAGTAATACTGCCAGCTGTTATTATTTTACTGACTACTCAGTCTAATTAATTAAAGCTAATACTGACTATATAGTCAAGTTTATTTTTTATATGAGCTAAATATCTGAAATATATATATTTTTATTAAGGAGATGAAAAGTAATCAAACAGCACAGGGAATTATTTATAATAATCTAATTTAACAATTACTAACTAAAGTTGTTAAAAAGTGCAGCTGGAACCAAATATCTCATGAGGTTGGTTGTAAGATCGCCAAGCTGGTATCAAAGGAAACAGAGTTTTCCCAGAGAACTGGATGTGACCTTCACCTTCACAAACAAAGAAATCCACTTCCGCTATCTCTGAGTCTTTGGAAGCGGATAGCTCTATCTGAGTTCGGTATTGAAGGCTGAATAACAGTTAGCTTTATGCCCGATACTTCACGCCTGGAAATACACAAAGCATCTCAAACAATAAATTAGCCGCTGTCAGCGCCGTATTTCCTGTCGTATCATAAGCGGGTGCTACTTCAACTAAATCACCACCCACGACCT
>Ga0115003_10002800_pt1 | contig 14180 bp, 14 predicted proteins | sample ArcticOcean_MG_C_7_FD_88736 | JGI IMG/M metagenome (GOLD analysis project Ga0115003, IMG submission 88736) | Marine microbial communities from western Arctic Ocean - ArcticOcean_MG_CB11_88 | ecosystem: Environmental > Aquatic > Marine > Oceanic | place: Arctic Ocean: Canada Basin | collected... | reverse complement strand
ACATTTCTATCTAAGTAGTCATTAAGAGCTATGCTATCAAGTTGTTCGCTTGTAAAACCAATCCATAAAATTGCTCTTGCATCCGTATCAGATTTTGCAACTCTTGGTTGTTCGGAATCTTTTGGTAATCTAGGAATAGCTCGCGATACTTTCTCTCTTACATCATTAGCAGCAGATTCCATGTCTCTTGATAAACTGAACTCAATTCTTATTTGTGAAATCTCATCTTTGCTTGTAGATCTTATTTCCTTAATGTTTGAGATTCCAGACAGCGAATCTTCAAGTATTTGCGTGATATCTCTCTCAACAATCTCAGCCGAAGCTCCACGGTATACTGTTGATACAGTAACAACTGGCTTATCTATATCAGGATATTCTCTAATCGATAACTTATCATATGAAACTAATCCTATAAGCACTAAAAACATGCTTATTACCGCTGCTAGAACAGGTCTTCGGACTGTTATTTCTGATATATGCATCTATTACTCTATAATCTTTATTTTAGATCCATCTTTTAATTTTTCATGGCCCATAAATATTACTTTATCAAAAGTATTTAGCCCAGATTTAATCTCTACCAAGGCATTATTCCGAATACCTATCTGTACTATTTTTAATTTAGCAATATCATTATCTACAATATAAACATAATGTTTTTTATTGATACTTAATAATGATTTCTCAGGCACTAAAATTGCTCCTTCCTTTTCCTCTAAGGAAATATCCATCTTCATTAATAATCCTGGTTTTAATATATTATTTTTATTCTCTAATAAAGCATAGGCACTGATAGTTCTAGTTTTAGTATCTATCCTAGTATCTACATATTCTAATTTACCTTCATATTTAGCGCCTGGAATACTATCTGTAATAGCAACAAATGATAATTTCTTTGTTAAATAGCCAAGTATACGCTCTGGTAAATCAATTGGTAATTTCATATAGCTATACTCATCTAATGAGGTGAGAAGTTCTCCTTTAGATACTGCATCTCCTATATTTTTCTTGCTAAGACCTATCGTTCCTGAAAAAGGAGCATATATCTTAGTTAAGCCAATAGTGTCAGAAGAGATTATGGAAAAAAGCAAATCACCTTTCTTAACAGTAGTACTTTCTTTGTAGTGAATATTATCCAGAAGACCATTAACCTTAGAGGTGACATCAATTGATTCACGCGCTTCAATTACAGATAATGCTCGATATTTTTTTTGCACAGTATCAATTTTTACTGACACAGCTTTTACTGCAATAATTCTTGTTTTACTCATGAATTGAGCAAAACCAGTATATTTTAAATATAAAGATATTCCACCATAAAGAAGGCCAGCAATAAAAATAAATATGAAGATCTTAAATACACTTAAAGATTTTACATAATTTATAATTTTAGTCAGCATTGCTCAACCTATCCATGTTATAGCCTATTCTATCCATATTAATGAAGCAATTCTACCAGTATTAGTTTCACCTCTATATGAATAATATAAATTTGCACTTTGATATGTACACATTTCATCCGTGAATATTTTTTTAACACCTGCGTCTTTTAAGAAAATTTTAGCTGCTTTTTTTAAATCAAGTCCCCAGTGTTCTTCATCAATCTTATTAAAGATAGTTGAAGATATGATTGACAGTTTTTTATAGACATCTTCTCGGACTAAATAATTATTTTGGCTGATAGAGGGGCCAATCCAACATATAATTTCAGAAGGGTCCTGCGAAAACTTTTTAATAAATTTTGTTATTATACCATTATTTAGACCTCTCCAGCCTGAGTGTATAACCCCAACTTTTGTTCCACTTTTATTGCAGACCAAGATAGGTAAACAGTCAGCAGACAAAACCACGCATGGTAGGCCTGCTGTTTCCGTATAAGACCCATCGCATACTAATCCTGATACTGACTGCTTAACTTTTTTTATACTTGCACTATGTATTTGTTTCATCCAGCAGGGTTCCACTGTTAAGTTTAAAGATTTTTTTATGTCTCTCCTATTTTTTTTAACATGAGTTTGCTCGTCACCTACATCCAAGCTTAGATTAGAATCTCTATATTCACCTTTGCTATATCCACCTATGCGTGTTGTAGAAAAAGCTTTTATATTATTTGGAACTTCCCAAATTACTGGTTTAATTTGTATCGGCATAACTATGTTTCTCAATTAATGATTGTATTTCTAAAAACTCATCTGGCGGAGAAGACTCTATAAAAAAAATTTCTTTTGTAGATGGATGTTTAAATTCTAGTGACATAGCATGTAATGCATGGCCATTATATGAATCTAAAAATTTAACTAATTCAGTATTTTTACTAAAAATAGATTTTCTAAATCCATATAGCTTATCACCCAATACCGGATGTCCAATAAATGATAAATGTACACGTATCTGGTGTGTTCTCCCAGTTACCAACTCAACTTCAATTAATGATGCTTTGTCAAATCTACGTAAAATTTTGAGTCGTGAAATAGATTCTTTTCCAGAAAAAGTTATGGCCATTTTTTTTCGGTTTATCTTATGTCTGCCTATTTTTTCATCTATCATACTTATATTTTTTAAAATTCCAGATGTGATAGTTAAATATTTCTTGGTTATTGACTTATTTTGAATTTGTTGTGTTAGATTATTATGAGATTGAAGTGATCTCGCTATAATTAATAACCCAGAAGTCTGCTTATCCAAGCGATGTATTATTCCAGCTCTAGGTACATTGCTCAATTCAGGATATTTAAATAATAAAGCATTTTGTAATGTACCTGAATAATTTCCAACTGCTGTATGAGTCACCATTCCACTATTTTTATTAACAATAATAAAATCATCATCCGCATGCAATATATTTAAGGCTATATTTTCTGGAATAATATCTATCTCTTCATTAGGATAAACTTCTATTTCAATTTCAGACTTAACAGAAATCTTATCTTTTGGGGAACAAGTTTTACCATTAACTAATATTTTTTCTGCATTAATCCAATTTTTGATAGTTGATCTTGAATATTCAGGTAAATGCGATGATATAATCTGATCTAATCTTAGATTATTTTTTGGTTCAATATCAAACTTATAAAAAGTGACATTTTTCATAGTGTAATCTCACGTAACTCATCTATAATAACAAAATGAAAGCAAAAATACTCCTTATAAACCTTATTTTCAGTGTATTCTTGTCAAGCTGCTCATACTGGGAAAATGCCTTTAAAGAGCCAGACGCTACTATGGGTATGTCTGCTGCACAAATATATGGGGAGGGAAGAGCATTTCTTGATGTCGAGGATTACCCGAATGCCATTAAGTATTTTGATATATTGGAAGCTAGATACCCGTTTGGTATATATTCAACCCAATCGATGCTTGACTTGGCATATGCATCATATAAGTCAAATTTGAAAGATGAAGCAATTGTCAATATTGATAGGTTTATCAAACTTTATCCAAATCATTCAAAGGTATCATATGCGTATTACTTGCGAGCACTATCAAATTTTGATAAAGATCGAAATTTTATAACTGAAATATTTGGTCAAGATCCATCAAAATATGATGTATCAAAGCTAAGGGAATCATTTGATGATTTTTCTGTGATAGTAAATAGATTTCCTAATACTGAATATGCTAAGGACTCAAGAAATAGACTGTTATATATTAAAAATATGATGGCAGCTAATGAATTATATATAGCCAAATATTATATTAAAAGATCAGCTCATATAGCGGCAATCGAAAGAATAAAATACTTATTAACCTATTATAATGGGACGCCTAGCACAGAAGAAGGTTTGCTAGTTTTAATCGAGAGCTATAAATATTTGCAGATGAATGATTTAGCATCTGATACAGCTAGAGTCTTAAAAGAGAATTATCCTAATTATACAATAGTAAATAAAAATGGAATTGTCACGGCAACCAAGAAAGAAGTTAAAGTAGTCAAGACAATAGAAGCTCAAAAAGATGATGAGTCAAGTTGGTTTAACTTCTTAAATATATATAATTATTTCTAGCTTTTATCTTTTATAATACAAACAGGAATTGTTTTCATCTTATGAATATTCTTGCTTCTGATGCTTAAATATTTTTCTCTATGAACACTATTTTTATTTGACATAGCCTCTTCTAATTCCTCGTATGTCAGGCCAAGCTGTTGCTCATCTGTTCTACCATCATCCCACAAACCATCAGTTGGGGGCGCTCTTAATATATCATTAGAAATATTTAACTCTTTTGACAAGGATCTTACTTCAGATTTTGTTAAATCTGCAATAGGTGATATATCAACTCCACCATCACCATATTTCGTAAAAAAACCAACACCAAAGTCTTCAACCTTATTACCTGTTCCTACGACTATCCCTGAAAAAGATGCGGCCGCTTGATACAATAGCATCATTCTTAATCTAGATTTACTGTTAGCAAAACCTAAGTCATTAGAAAACTCAGATGCCACACATGTCTCATGAAATTTATCAAAAGTATCGCTAAGATCAACCTCGCAAACTTTGACATTATTATATTTAGATAACAGGAAATCACAGTGAAGCTTGCTTAAAGAAAGATTTTTAGTTTTCAGTGGTATCTTTATTGCTATGGTTTGAATACCAGTCATAGCACACAAAGTACTTGTTAAGGCAGAGTCAATGCCTCCAGACACTCCAACAACTAAACTTTTTATATTATAGTCAGAAGATTCAGCATAATCTTTGATCCATGTCACTATATGCAATATCACTTTACTATTGTTCATATGTAAGGCCTTATATGTAACTAAAACCAATCATTGGTTAATATTTAATCTAGAATCATATATTATAGTCTATAATACTAATAAAAGAATACTATTCAAAATTTAAATATGCGCATAATCATAATACTTTTAGTAATATTTTTAGTTTATGTGATAGCTAAGTCATTGTTGGCAAAAAAAGCAAGAATTATAAAAAAGACAACTAACAAAATTCAACATTGCAAGTATTGCAATACGTATGTAACAAATGAAGAATATTGTGTGAATAATAATATTAATTATAAGAGCTGTAAGAATTATAAGTGAGATTGCAATGAAAAGAAGACCACTACTGTTAACATTAACTATAATCATGTTTATAGGGATACTGCTAACAGTTTTTTTACGATAAAACTATGCAGCTAATTATAATTTCTGGGAAGATAGGTTCTGGTAAATCAACCTTAAGTAAATATTTCCAAAAAAAAGGGTACTATTATATAAATTCAGATAATCTTGCAAAAGATATTATTCTAAATAACAAATTTATTATAGATAAACTAAATCAAGAATTTGATATTTTAAATGATAAAAAAATAATATTTTTAGAACATTTAAAAAATATCTTCCTATTGTCAGGAGAAAATAAAGACAAGATTAATGCAATAGTTCATCCCTTCTTTTACAAAGAGTTAAATCTTATGCTTGGTAAATCTAGTAATAGCAAGATAGTGCTTGAGTTACCGCTAATTGAGACAAGTAATAACATCAAATATGGTTTTAAAATAATTACCATTAAAGCAAAATTAAAAATTAGAAAGCAAAGATACTTAGTTAAATCTAACTCTAAGGCCGAAGATTTTATAATTTTGAATAAATACCAAAAAAGTTCAAAGTATTATGAAAAATATTCTGACTATGTCATATCTAATAATGATACTATAGAAATATTACAAACTAAGTTTAATAAATTATATAGTAAATTTAAAGAATGAATAGCTTATCAGATAATCAGGTTTCATTATATGAAGAACCTGTTCAAGAGAAAATTAGAAAATTTATTAAAATTGAATTTCTATTAAACAAGATATACTATTTCAAAGGTAAAGATGATAAGAATGAAAATTATACTGCCCTGCTAGCACTTTGTGAACTATATGAAATTTTATCACGTAGTGACATAAAATCTGAATTGATTAGAGAAATTGAAACACAGAATACTTATCTTAAGACTATAAAAAAGATACCTCAAACAGATAGTAGCAAATTAAATTCTGTTCTAGAGAAACAAGATCAGCTCTTAAAGCTGATCTATAGCATTGAGGTAAATTATCTAGATCATTTAGAACGTGATGTTCTTTTTAAAACAATATTGAAAAATAGTTTTACTCAATTACAACCAGCTTCTATCGATTTTTGGTTATCAAGAGATATCTTAAATAGGGAAACCCAAATAAATTTATGGCTTGAGCCATTAATATTTATTAAACGGTCAATTGATTTTATTTTAGAAGTGATAAGAAAATCTGGTAGGTTCGAGGATAGAATGGCAGAGAAAGGATTTTTTATCGAAAAACTTGATCAAAAGAAAAATATTCTCCTTATTAGAGTGACCCTTACTTCTGATTTATACTATTATCCTCAAATTAGTGTAGGTAAACAAAGATTAACTATAATGTTTATGACTAAAGATGATAAGAATAACTTGGTTCCCTATCAAGAAGATTTGAGTTTTATACTGACCACTTGTGCTCTTTAAATATTAATTCCAAAAATCACTTATACCTGATACCCCAAAACCATTAAAACTCTTGCATAATTCTAGATCACTAATCTTGATTCCACCTAATGCAAACACTGGCATATTTGATGCATCTGAAATAATCTTAAAACTTTCCCAGCCAAGTATATTTTTACTATATTTTGAATAAATTACTGGCGATAAGATTATGAAGTCAAAATTATACTTATTAGCAATCATTACATCATTTAAATTATGGCATGATGCAGAATAAATTAATTTCTTTTTTCTTATATGTTCATAATTATTTATTTGATTCAAATCTTCAGAGGTGAAATGAACTCCATTAATATTTGTATTTCCCAAGTCATTGCTAAATTTTTTATCAATAATCAAAGGTATATTATTTTTAAAGCAAAACTGAGCTAATTTTTGTGCTATAAGAATATAATTTGACATAGAGTATCCAAATGCTCTTAATCTAATGAAAGCATTATCACTATCAAGATTTTTAATTTTTTTAGATATGCTATCAAAGTTTATTGGTGTAATAAAAAATAATTCTCTCAGTTTTAATCTACTCAGTATTCTAGTAGTTGATTCAAGAAATAAATGATTAGATTCAAAAGGGTTAACATATAAAAGATTCTGTTTTTCTTTAGCTTTAATTTTTCCACTATACTCAATAATTTCAAATATATGTAATTTTACAGATAGATTTTCATATAAGTGAGTTATTTGACCATGATATATACTTTTTTTAATCTGTATATCTAATTCTTCACAACACTCTCTAATCAAACACTCTTCTGGATTTTCTAATTCTTCTATTTTCCCACCAGGAAACTCATAATAATGATTGAATGGTTCCTTTCTTCTCTCTGAAAATAAATACCCAGTACTATTCTTTACTAGGGCTACTGAACACTCAATATAATTCTTCATTATCTATGTCGTGTAAGCAGAATTAATATGAACATATTCATAAGATAAATCAGATGTTAAAACTGTATGCATACCTTTTCCAGAGTTTATATAAATATCTATTGTTATATTTTTTTTCATCATAGATTTATTAAGTTTTTTCAAATTACATTTTTTAGACTGTAAACCATTCTCAAATATTATTTGATTATTAATTTTTAGACTGACTTTATTTTCATCATAATTAATATTATTAATTGACCCTAGTCTTGCAATAATTCTTCCCCAGTTTGGATCCGCTCCATGCATTGCAGTTTTAATTAAATTAGAGTTTGCCAAACTATAGGCTATTTTTTTAGCCTGTAATATATTATATGATTTATGTACAGCTATTTTAATAACCTTTGTTGCACCTTCTCCATCCTCAATTATCATTTTAGATAAATCATGACATACACATGTTAGTTCATTTTCTAATATTTTTAAGATTTTAGTATCGACGCTAAAATTAAATTCTTTATTTTCACCTGTTGAAATTAGCATTACAGTATCATTTGTAGACATGTCGCCATCAACTGAAATTGTATTAAATGAAGAGTTAACTGCTTTTTTCAAAATTTTTAGTAGAAGTGATTTCTTTAAATTAACATCGATAGATATAAATGATAACATTGTTGCCATATTAGGCTCAATCATTCCAGCACCTTTGCATACTGCATTTATTGTTATCTTAGTTTTATTTAATAGAAAAGACCTGGTGATATGTTTGCTAAATTTATCAGTAGTCATGATAGCTGAGGCTGCCTGTTTCCAGGTAGATTTAAATTTAAAATCATGATCTTTTATAGCTTTTATCATTTTATCAATTGGGAGTTGTCTTCCAATTATTCCTGTTGAAGATAATAATACATTTTCTTTAAGACAGTTAAATTTTTTAGATATTGATTTTGTACATTTTATAGCATTTGACATTCCTATTGTCCCAGTACACGCGTTAGCATTACCTGAGTTAACTAAAATATATTTTGGGTTAAATTTAGATCCATTATATTTAGATAAAATTACAGGTGCAGCCGCATATTTGTTCTTAGTTGACATAACTGCAACTTTTGAAAGTTCTGGTAATTTAAAACATACCGCATCCTTCTTCTTATCTTTAATGCCTATATTAAAAATATCAATTAAAACTTTATCACTCATAATTTACCACAGCATCTTTTATATTTTTTACCAGAACCACATGGGCATAATGCATTTCTTGAAATATCAATATTCTTTTTATCCATATTAGCATTCAAGGCTTTGTCTTTTATTAATTTATCTGAAACATTTGTATTATTTACCTTTATTTTAGTTAAAATTTTAATAGTTTCAAGATTATTCATAGATAACATTTCTTCAAACATCTCAAATGATTCTCTTTTATACTCATTTTTTGGATTTTTTTGAGCATAGCTTCTCAGTCCAATACCTTGTCTTAGATAATCCATGGCATTTAGATGATTTCTCCAGTCTTCATCTATTACACTCAAAAATATGTTTCTAATTAATTCATTTTTATCTTTTTTAGATAGAACATCGAGATTAGACTGGATTGATGCAAAAATAATATTATAAATATAATTTTTAAAAGTTACCCTGCCCTCATGATCACCATTTTTAATAATCTCAGCACTTTTAATCTCAATAGAAAAATCACTTTTAAATGATTCGTTAATTGCATCATAATCCCATTGAGATGACGGTATATCTAATGGAATATAATTATTTATTAAATCCTCGCATGCAAAGTTAAGGATATTATTATAAATAGATGACAAGTCATCAGCTGATAAAATATCATTACGCTGATTATAAATTACTTTTCTTTGTTCATTAGCAATATCATCATATTCTAGAAGTGTTTTTCTTATGTCAAAGTTGTATGCTTCAACTCTTTTCTGAGCGTTCTCAATTGATTTAGAAACCCATTTATGCTCTATAGCTTCTCCATCTTCCATGCCTAGCTTTTTCATGATTTCAGTAACTTTATCTGAGGCAAATATTCTCATTAAGTTATCTTCCAATGATAAATAAAATCTAGATTCTCCTGGGTCTCCTTGTCTACCTGAGCGTCCCCTTAGTTGATTATCAACACGTCTAGACTCATGTCTTTCTGTTCCAATGATGTATAAACCTCCAATTTTTTTGATATCATCTGGATTATCAAGAGAAGAGTTTATTCCTTCATTTGTTATATCTTTGCCACCTAGGACAATATCTGTACCTCGACCAGCCATATTAGTGGCAATTGTTACCGAGGATAACTTACCAGCTTGAGCAATTATTTCTGCTTCTTTTTGATGCTGCTTGGCGTTAAGAACATTATGTTTTATCTTTTGTGCTTTCAAAAGCTTTGAAATATATTCTGATGACTCGATAGAGGTTGTTCCAACTAGAACAGGCTGCCCAGTATTATGTATATTTATGATGTCTTTAATAATTACCTCGTATTTTTCTTTTACAGTAAGAAATACTAAATCAACATGATCTTTTCTTATCATTTTTTTATGTGACGGTATAACAATTACTTCTAGGCCATATATTTGTTGAAATTCAGTTGCCTCTGTATCAGCAGTTCCTGTCATACCTGATAATTTATCAAACAATCTAAAATAGTTTTGGAAAGTTATAGATGCATATGTTAAATTTTCATTTTGTATTTTTACAGATTCTTTTGCTTCTACTGATTGGTGAAGCCCTTCAGACCATCTTCTTCCAGGCATTTTCCTACCCGAGAATTCATCTATAATGACAATTTCATTATTTTCTACCACATAATCAATATCTTTGTGATACATCAAATTAGCTTTCAAACTTGCATCAACCAAATGTAGTAATTGTATATTTTTAGGATCATATAAAGTTTCATTTTTCTCTAATAAGCCATTTTTTGAAAAAGTATTTTCAATCTCTGCATGGCCTTCTTCTGTTAAAGAGACAGACTTTTGTTTCTCATCAATTGAAAATAATTCATCATCTTTATTCTTGCTTATTAGTGACTGTGTAACTTGATTAATTTTAAGATATAGATTGCTTGATTCTTTTGCAGATCCTGATATCACTAGTGGTGTTCTTGCTTCATCTATTAAAACAGAATCAACTTCATCTATAATTGCATAACTAAGCTGGCACTGTACTTTTTGATTTAGCTCATAAGTCATATTATCTCTTAGATAATCAAAACCAAATTCATTATTAGTTCCGTATATAATATTACATTCATATGCTTTCATTCTTTCTTCTGGTGCTGAAGAGCTTGTAATGGTACCCACTGATAATCCAAGATAATTAAATATCTCTCCCATCCATTCAGAGTCTCTAACTGCTAAATAATCATTTACTGTGATAATAAATACTGATTGACCAGACAATGAATTAAGGTATGCAGGTAATGTGGAAACTAATGTCTTACCTTCACCAGTTTTCATTTCAGCTATTTTACCAAAATGTAACCCAATCCCTCCCAGAAGTTGCTCATCAAAATGTCTTAAACCCAAAGTTCTAATAGAAGCTTCTCTAGTTAATGCAAATGCCTCGGGCAAAATACTATCAAAATTATTATTTTCCTTATACTTTTCTCTTAATAATTTAGTTTCTGTCTGAAAATCTAATTGAGTAAATTTTTGATATTTATCTTCTAATTCATTAATCTGTTTTACAAGAGGAGCATATTCTTTAAGAATACGGCCATTTCTACTTCCAAAAATTTTTTTAACAAGATTAGATATCATAATATTTTATATAAATTTGCATGTAATGAGTTAATTATCGTACAATCAGTATAATAGATTATGAAAAAAATATCGTCATTCATACCTGTGCATGTTATCAATAAGAATGGCTTAATCAAAGACTTAACTTCTTATATTGCAGATGTTTTTCCAAAGGATGTGCTTGATAATATAGAAGTAGGTTCTATCAAAGATAATGTGCTTATAATTAGCTGTAAAAATAGCTCGGTTGCTACACTGCTAAGATTCGAAAAACAGAAATTTATTGACCTATTGTATGACAATAATATTTGTAAAATTGATGATATAAGAGTAACTATTATTGATTATGACTGAATAATGTGAGGTTCAGGCGTGCTGTAAAATATTGGAGCCTTTTCATTATCCTCAATAGTAGTTTCTTCCCAGGCATCTTCGTTGTTAACTAATTCTCTTAATAAGAGATTATTTAAATGATGGCCAGACTTGTAAGCAGAAAAAGAACCAATCAAACCATGTCCTAATAAATATAAATCACCAATCGCATCTAATATTTTATGTTTAACAAATTCGTCTTCAAAACGCACTCCTTCTTCATTTATGACTTTATAATCATCAATAACTATTGCATTATTAACACTTCCACCTAATGCTAGATTATTTTTACGTAATAGCTCAATGTCTTTAGCGAAACCAAATGTTCTGGCACGACTTACTTGGCTTAAATACGACACAGATGAAAAATCTATTTCCGACGACTGCGAGCTTTCATTAAAAGCTGGATGATTAAAATCAATTGTAAAGGCTACTTTGAATCCATCAAAAGGTTCAATTTTTGCCCATTTCTCATCCTGTCTAACCTCGATCGTCTTTTTTATTCTAATGAATTTTTTAGTATCATTTTGTTCTTGGATCCCAGCTGACTGTATCATGAATACAAATGGTCTTGCGCTACCATCCATTATTGGTACTTCTGGACCATCAAGCTCTACAAGAGCATTGTCTATCCCAAGACCTGCTAAAGCAGAAAGCAGATGTTCAACTGTTGATATTTTTGCAGTTTCATTTGACAGAGTTGTAGATAGTCTGGTGTCATGTACATTTTCCAGAGATGCCTTGATTTGATCAGATTTAAGATCTGTTCTTATAAATGTAATTCCTGTATTTATTTGAGCTGGATTTAAAGTTAAAGTTATCTTTTTCCCAGTATGAAGCCCGACTCCTGAGGCCTTTATTTTACTCGACAATGTTCTCTGTTTAAGCATATATTTAGTATGTATTTTATAGTAATTCTCAATGAATGTTAAGCTATTTCAGAGCTTTACACTGTAATTCTTAAAAAGAAAATCATACCCAATTAGACAAAATATTGGAACTAAAGTTCTCTTTGAAAATAAACAGAGAATTTTTTCCAAATTACTTCTAGATATTTTAGCAATGGATTATCAGATTTTCGCCTATGAGGCATCTCACTAAGCTTCTCATCTTTATACAACAACAAGCCAACAGCCGTTGAATATCTTGTCTGTCCGCTTAAATTTTGTATTCCAATTATATCCTTCGGACTACCTATCCTCGTTGGCATTAATAATTTATTTTCAGCATATGTGTCTAGGCCATTTAGTTTACAACCTCCGCCAGTAAAAACAATACCCGCTCTGATCTTTGATGCCCATCCACTAGAGTTAATCTCCTCTTCTATTTCCTGGAATATCTCATCTATTCTACAAGTAATAATATGTGTAAGAGTTGGTTTACTGATTTCAGATTCAGGTTTATCAGAAATTGATGGTACTGGTATGTTAACTTGAGCATCATTTGTCTCATTAATTACACTACCATACTTCTTTTTTATATCTTCAGCTGCTTCAAGTGAAGTACGTAATCCTATGCGGATATCATTGGTAACCATTTGACCTGCAAGAGGGATTACAGCAGTATGCTTTATATCACCATCAGTAAAAATTGCAATATCTGTAGTTCCTCCACCAATATCTACAAGACATACACCTAAAGATTTTTCTTCATCTGTTAAAACTGAATAACTAGAAGCTACTGGTTGTAATACAAATTCATCAACCTCTAAAAAACTATTTTCTATACATTTTGTTAAATTTTTCTTAGCAGTTGTTGAGCATGTAATAACATGAACGTTTGCTTCCAGCCTTTTCCCAGCCATTCCAATTGGGTCTTTTATGCCCATTTGCCCATCTATGGTAAAATATTGGGGTATTCTATGGAGAATTTCTTGATCAGCAGGTATATTAATATCACTTGCACTTGCTATAACATTGTCTTTGTCTTCTTGTGTGACCTCATCATTTAAAATATTATTAGCTGCGTTACCATTATAACTTTGAATATGATTTCCAGCAATTCCAGTAATTACTTTAGTAAATTTGCAATTTGTCATTGCCCTCGCCTGATCTTTTGCTTTTCGAATACTTTTTACAGTTGCGTCAATTTCAGAAATAACACCTTTATTTAGACCACTGCATGATTCCTGGCCAACACCAACCAGTCTTAACTCTCCATCTTCATCATAATCAGCAACTAAGCATAAAACCTTAGTGGTGCCTATATCAAGAGCAACAATAAATTCATCTTTGATTGTAGTATTTGTCATGCTTTATAATATCATTTTTTACTGTACAGCAAAACCTGTAGGGTATCTTAAATCAATATTTTTTCTTATTTTTCCAGGCTTTTGAGTTAATAAAAACTGTTCATATACAGATAAAAACTCTCTTAACTTTAACTCATAATCAGCATGGCGCACAAGAAATCTATACTCTGAAGTTGATATTGTCACCATCTCATTATCTTTTGACAATTTAATAACATTCATATCAATCTCAGATAGTATTTTTTGGAGATTCAGATATAAGTTATGCATATAAATCTTATCATCTTGGCTACTAGATATTTCTAAAATATTTTTAATAAGATATTTTTCACTTTTAATGGCAAAACCTTCTTTATCTACATATGACAGGTTATTCCATAAAAATAAAGGTTTGAACTCAGATATCTTAACTGT
>Ga0115003_10002794_pt1 | contig 14217 bp, 14 predicted proteins | sample ArcticOcean_MG_C_7_FD_88736 | JGI IMG/M metagenome (GOLD analysis project Ga0115003, IMG submission 88736) | Marine microbial communities from western Arctic Ocean - ArcticOcean_MG_CB11_88 | ecosystem: Environmental > Aquatic > Marine > Oceanic | place: Arctic Ocean: Canada Basin | collected... | reverse complement strand
TCCTCTTTGCTTCTGGATGCCCGCTAGCTATCCCACCCTGGCCGCCCCTCTGGCCGCTCTCTTCGCCGGGATCATGACCAAGCTCGGCGTCTACGCGCTGCTTCGGATCCATCCACTGCTTTCTCTCGACGCGTCTTTGCAAGAGGCTCTCGTCTGGGCCGGAGGTCTCTCGGCGCTGCTCGGCGTATTGGCCGCTCTATCTCAATACGAAGTCCGTCGTCTCCTCTCCTTTCACAGTGTGTCCCAGGTCGGCTTTATCGTGGCCGCGCTAGGGCTCGGCGACAGCCTCGGGCTTGCGGCCGCGCTCTTCTTTGCGCTGCATCACTCCCTGGTGAAGCCCTCTTTGTACCTCGTGGCCGACGAGCTTGAACGCCGGAATTCGACCCGCGACCTACGCGAAATGGATTTCCGAAAAGCGGGAGGCGGGCTCCTGGCCGTGGGCTTCGGCATCGCAGCCTTCTCGCTGGCCGGCCTCCCTCCCTTGTCGGGATTTTTCGGAAAACTCTCCGTCTTTCGAGCGGCCTTCGAAGCCGAAGCCTTTCCCCTCTTGGTTCTCCTGGTTTTGGCCTCTCTGTTTACGCTTGCCAGCATGCTCAAGATCTGGCGCTTCGCCTTTTCTCAAAAGCCCATCCCGGCAGAGCCCGTCGAATTCGTTCCACAACCCATGGGCGGAGCCCTATGCCTGCTCGTCGCCCTGATTTTGATTCTCGGTTTCGCAGCGGGCCCGGTCTATACCTATGCGTTGGAGGCGGCCCAGCAAACCATCGATGGCTCCCAATACCAACGCGCCGTACTCGATGCCAGCGGGCTGGGACCGGAGAGGGAATTCTAAATGTCTCGTTTCTTCTTCATCATCGCCAGCGGACTGGTCTGGATGGGACTCTCGGTGGATCTTGACCTTGAGACCTTTATTTGGGGTTCCGCTCTCGGCGCCGGCTTCTGGTTTATTCGGGGACAAAAATCCCATCGCCCCTTCGGTCTCAAGCGGGCTTTTCTGCTTTTTCTGCTCGGACTTCGACTGACTCTGATCTTCCTCTGGGAGTTGCTTGTCGCGAATCTCGACCAACTGCGCCTTGTGCTCTCTCGTCGAATCGAGATCGAACCCGGCTGGGTGGAAGTCCCCTGCTCACTTGAAACCATGGCCATGCGTGCCTTGTTCGGCACTTTGCTCACGCTCACACCGGGCAGTCTCACCTACGAAGAGACCACAGACGAAAACGGTCGCTGGACGATTCACATGCATCTGCTCGATACGCGACAAGGGGAAGCGGCCCTGGAACGAGCTCGACAGCGATTCGAAGCCCCTTTGCGCAAAATGGAGAATCTATGATCGAGCTGCTTCATGAAGCCAGCTTTCTCGTCATGGCCTTGGCCGCTGCACTCGTCCTGACTCGTGCGTGGCGAGGACCCTCATCTTTCGACCGAGCTCTGGCCACCGATGCTCTGGCCCTCATCATCGTCGGCCTCCTGCTCCTGCAGGCGTATCACCCTGTAGGGCGCCTCTACACCGACGCCGCACTGGGGCTGGCCCTCTTCTCTTTTGTGGGAACAAGTCTGTTGGCTCACTTCCTTGGCAAGGGAGAGTTTCCTCATGCCTGAGCCGGCGCTGCCCCTGCTCTCCGCCCTTTTCTCTTTGGCCGGATCCTTCTTTTTCCTTTCGGCGGCTATCGGGCTGCTTCGCCTTCCCGACTTCTACACTCGCACCCACGCACCGAACAAAGCCGCGACTCTGGGACTGCTGCTGATTGCCGTGGGCTCCATGCTCGCACACGTCGGCCAGGAATCGGGGCTCTGGCTCGAAGACCTGCTGTTGGTCATCTTCGTATTCTTGACCGTCCCGGTCAGCAGTCAAATGCTGGTGCGCGCCGCCGTGGCCCAGGGCATCGTGCAGTACCCGGGCGCCCGCGACCGCCTGCCCCTGGAACCCGTCGAGCGCGTTGACGAAGCGTAGACATACGCGCTGGGCCCGATCTCGAAAACGTACTTGAGCGAAAGCCCACCCTACACGGCGAAGCCGAGGGGCAGGTTCGAAGTATCGCTCTGAGGGACCGATATTAAGGCGCAGTGGACCGCCCCTAAAACCGTGGACACCTAGGAGGCTAGTATTGAGCCAGCCGAAGGCGTCCCGTGGGCCATCAGAGATACACACCCAAGTTCAAGGACGAAGCAGTCCGCCAGGTGACCGAGAAGGATCATTCAGTTCAAGAAGTTGCCGCTCGACTCGGAGTCTCACCGCACAGCCTGTACAAGTGGGGGAAGGCGGATAGACAGAACAAATCAGAAAAACGCAGCGACGAGTTGCTCGACACGAAGAAATAGATCTTGAAGCTTCGCGCCAAGCTTCGCCGGACCCAGGAAGAGCAAGATATCCTGAAACAAGCGTTGGCGTACTTTGCAAGGGAGTCCGAGTAAAGTACGCCTTCATTCATGCGCAACCCGACCAGTATCCGGTACAGGCATGGTGTCGGACCTTGGGAGTCGCGCGGAGTGGGTTCTACCAGTGGGTCCACGAACCTCTCTCGCCACGTGCGATCGAAGATGCCGGTTTGCTTGATTTGATACTTGCATAGTCGCATGATCATCGAATGGTCCATGCAGCCGACACTTGCTCGTGCTCTTGTCTTGGATGCTTTGCTCATTGCGGTGTGGCGGAGGAAACCGAAGCAACGCGTCATCATGCCCTCGGACCAGGGCTCGCAGTACGGCAGCGACGACTGGCTCCGCTTCTGCAGAGCACACAAGCTCGACCCGAGCATGAGCCGCCGTGAAAACTGCTGGGACAATTCCGTTGCTGAATCGTTCTTCAGCAACTTGAAAAAAGCGCGCATCAGAAGGCAACTCTAGAGAACACGCGATCTCGCGAAGGCAGATGTCTTCGAATACATCGAAATGTTTTACAATCGAACACGACGCCACAGCCATCTTGGCGCCGTCAGTCCATAGGCGTTTGAAACCGCCTCAAACCGCAGCTTCTAAACGTCCACGAAACTGGGCGAAGTCCACTCTGCGTGGGTCGGCCCTTTGGCGACCTAGAAGCGAAAGCTCCAGAATTATGCAGTCGGAATTACGCGGCTTCTCACCACAGGCTCGAACGGACGTGAGCCGTGCTCACTCACGCCGAGGCGCCTTCTCGAAATCGTAGAGCAGGATGCCCTGTCCATTGCCATGATCTCCCCCCTTGATGCGCAGGCCAAATGCCATCCGGCGTCCATCGGGACTGACGACCGGATTGTTGGCACCGTAGCCTGCGTACTCGGTGAAGTAAGTGAGGCGCCGTGAGAGCCCGCTGCCATCGAGCGCCAGTTGCCAAATGTCGATGTCGCCCACCGGGACGGCGTGATACGTGCTCAGCTCACGTTCGACCGCGATGGCCTTGCCACTGGGAAAGACACCCTCGGCTTCGTCGTATGCCCAATCGCGGGAATAGTTGACGATCTCGCCGGACTCGAGATCGACGCCCATTACTTCGCCTCCCTTGTAGGCATAGGCAGTGAAGAGCAGCTCGTTTTCGTCAGGCGGACGGAAATCCTGGGTTTCCAGAAAGGCCAGATACAAGAAATCCCTGCGCTCCACTCGCTTTCGCCGGTCGACCAGTCGCGCTTCACCGCCTTCCACTTCGATCCGGCCGGTCCAGATCTCCGAGCGCGCAAGAACGATCTTGCCGGGATAGTCGGAGCGGGTCCAGGCGATCCGCATATCGCGCCGCGACACGGCGGGCCCCTCGAAACAAGGCTCCTCGAGGCGCTGCGCGGGTTCGTTCCCGTTGCGCGGTAGGAACCACAGCTCGGTCTGCCAGCGATCGGCCTCATCTTTCTCGGTGGAGGATCCGCCTGGCCCGCAGAGCAACAGGTCACCATTCGCGAGATAGCGGGCGCGGGTGAATCCGCGATGCTCGAAGTGCGCAGTCAGGCTCCGGCTCTCACCACTGTCGAGCGAGAGTTCATGGACATTGCCTACCAATGCATCGAGATAGACAATGGAATCGCTGTCTGCCGACCAGTCGGGACGAAGCCCCGAGTCGAGCAAGGGGCTGATCCACTCGGGCAGCTGGTCGGTTGGGGAACCGGTACGGAATCCTATATCCCCCGCACGATTGCAACCGACCAGAGTCGACGCGAGTACCAGACACATCAGGCTGACGAGGAGGTTCATTCGATCACAGTTATGCAATTTGATGGCCGGACTCCTCACCATTCTCGTTGTTCCGAGGGGCAGCTATGTTACGCAGCCCAACGGATCGGTGCTCAGCGGCCAGCAAGAGCGCCGACCGGTCCCAACCCTGCCAGCCAAGTATGCCGCCAAACGGCAGCCAAGATTTATTGGAGCGAGCTGTTGATCGCCCGCTGCAACGACTTGTTGGGCAGCAGCGTAGCGCCCCGCGATGACGGAACCGCATTGAGGCGCAGGAAGCACCGCCGACGGATCCTGGACAGAGCTTCAATAAGTGCACTCGCAGGAGCCGGAGCTTCGTTTCTCCCGCCTATCGGATAGCCGCTGTCGACTACAGCGCCCCGCTTTCTCCCACCCCTGCGACGACGACAGCTCGCGGAACCAACTCATGCAGTCCGTTGATGTCGACCTCGAACGGATCGTCGGCCAGGACAACGAAGTCCGAGCGCTTGCCGGCCTCGAGGGACCCGAAGCGAATCTCTTGCCCGAGTTGGCGCGCACCCGCTGAGCGTATACGCCTCGATGGCCCCCTGGAGAACCAGGGAGGCGGAGGCCGGACTCCATCCTGGACCGGTCGGGTCGTCGTACTCGCAACGTGTCACGCTCATCTGCATGCCCAGGAACGGAGCCGCGCGGTACGACTCCGCTTCGGAAACCACATCGCTCGAAAGGGTGACGTTGGCACCGGCTCGCAAGAACTCACCGACCACCTGCGAGCGAGATGACCGCTCCGGCCCGAGGTTGTAGGCGCCTGTGTTGCCGAACACCGCCCCCCGAACCAGTGAGGGGGGAAGTTCGCATGGACGTCGAGCTCGACGAAACGAGGGACGGATCGTGCAAACAGCCGCCATTTTTAGTCCAGAGGGGGCTCGCGCCTCTTCCTTGGGGTCGGACCGGTCGTCTCGTGTCTGTTGCATCCCGGCTCGTACGGCCAATGGAGGAGGCTTCGGCTCGGCCCCGGGAACGGTCGCGTGCAGGAAGTTTAAGCTGCGTTCTCAGCACCGCCGGTAAGTAGTCATATGTCAATTACACTTCGAATGGGGGTGACCTGCTTGCTTTCATCGGACCAAAGATTCCTCAAAAATGGCTGGCATCGCTGGCGGGAAGCGGTCGAGGCCTTCCCGTTGCTACGCGTCTTCTTGGTCGGCGCCGGGGGACTTGAAGCTCGGCCTGCTTCCACAGTCGATACGCCCGATCGGCGCTCATCACGAAACCACGCCGCTTCAAGTTCACCTGGATCCGGCGGTAGCCGAACCTCGGATACTGCGCCGCCAACTCGCGCATCACCGCGATCACTGGCACGTCTCGCACGGCCAACCGCGATTGGTATCCGATGGTCAATCGAGCGACCTGACGTAGCGCGCACGCTCTGCGGAGTGAAAGCCCACGCTGACCCACGTAAGCGATCTGCTTGCGCCGAACGCCCGCGCTCACCATTTTTTTTCGTGAGACCTCTTTCATCACATCGATCTCAAGCTCGCGCTCGGCCAGCAACTTCTTGAGCTTCCCGTTCTCTTGCTCGAGCTGCCGAAGGCGCTTTACGTCAACGGCTTCGAGGGCCCCGAAACGCTTGCGCTACGCGTAGATCGTTGGCTCGCTGATGCCGTGCTTCTTCGCCACCTTCGCGATCGAGGTCTTGTCTGCTTCGCGCAGGATCTTGACCATTTGCTCTTCGCTAAATCGACTCTTCCTCATGGCTTCCTCCTTCCAGAAAACCATTCTCTCAGATATCAAACGGTCCAAAAATCCCCAGGCAGGTCAATGACTACCGCTTGACCCGGCGTTCCACCCTCGGTCTCTACAACATGCGGTGCTTGCGTTGGAATTTCAGCTAAGGGGCCGAAGGCTCTGGGCGCTCCCCACTGAAGCTGCCTTCAAGCGCTTGCACTCGCACGGTGCCCAACATTGCGTAGACTTGATCGCGACTCGCCTGTCCAACGGTTGCCAACCGCGCAGCCCATAAGACAAGGCTCTTTCGTCGAACCCCATTGAACCGTCTTTGATTGAGCGCTGAGGACCCTGCGAGCTATGGCCGAGTTCTATCTCAACTACGAGTATCACATCGCTTCGGCGCAACTGATCTTCGCGATGCTCGGCATGGGCGTGACACTTCGCCCCGAAGCCTTCATTGAAGTGATGCGTTTTCCGAAGGGCGTTCTCCTCGGCCTGAGTTCAGTGCTCGTCATAAGCCCAATACTAGCCCTGGCGATCGCAAAGGTGTTTGATCTCGAGCCCGGGATTGCCACAGGCCTCGTTCTCGTTGCAGCGGTACCGGGCGGCACCATGTCCAACATCCTCACCTACTTTGCAAAAGCGAATGTCCCGCTCTCAATCGCTTTGACCGCGATCGCAACCACCGGCTGCCTACTGACGACACCGCTCGTTTTACAAATTTTCGCAGGCAGCGCCGTCGGGGCCGACGTGCAAATGCCGGGAACTCGGATTGCCTTTGAAATCGCCCTATTCCTATTGCTGCCCCTCGCGCTGGGCATGGTGATCGGCAAACGCTTCGACCCACATCGCGACGCAATCGCACGGGTCTTCATTCGAATCAGCGTTGCGGCGATCGCCATGATCGTGATCGGGAGTGGTGCCGCCGACCGTCTCGGAGGCCGGGATTACGGTGCCATCGTGGCGATTAGTGCCGCGTTGTTTTCGGTGCTGCTCTTTGCGGCTGGCTTCCTACTGCTCAAGGCCGGAGGACTTCCCGCCAAAGACTGCGTTGCGGCCGCGATCGAAACTTCTTTTCGCAACATCTCGCTGGCGCTGCTCGTCAAAGCGTCCATTTGGCCCGTGCAGGCGGGCGTTGTCGACGTCTTCGCCGACCAGGTCTTCTTCGTCGCTCTCACGTACGGCGGGATCGCGATGATCGCATCACTGCCCGGCGTTCTCTGGCACCGACGCGTTGCGGTTGGGGCCTAGCCCCCTGCCCACCCGCCTATTTGTTGAGGTGATACTTTAAGTTTTGGAGAGCAAAAACCGGGACGCTCCTCGTCCTAAAAGGAACTCCATGGCCCTTCAAAAAAGTAGACATGACCGGCAAGCACGTCATGGTGACAGGATGTACTGCAGACCTTGGCCAAGCAGGTGCGATCGCCATTGCCGAGATGGGCGCAAGCATCGCCCTAGTTTGCCGCAGCCGCGACAAGGGCCAAGCCGTCCGGGCCGAGATCGAGCCGACGACGGGACGCAAGGACTGCGACCTCTACGTCGACGACATGAGTTCCCTGGCGGACATTCGTGCCATCACGGCTGAGTTCCTCGCCACAGGCAAGCCTCTCGACGGGCTCTTCAACAACGCCGGCGTCGGCATGAGCACCCGCGAGACTATCCAAAATGGCTTCGAGGATACACATTAGAGTTTAAAGACGAAGCGGTCCGTCAAGTCACCGAGATGGGCCCATTGACGGCGCCCCTTGCCTGGGTTCGCGCTCGGAAAAAAGAACTCGAGTGCCGCGGGCGATCGTCCCTCCAGGCGTGCGTAGAAAGACCGTGCGACGAAGGAGGCTCGTGTCAGCGCCAACCAGCCCCGTGTTTCCGGGTACAGAGGGGCGCCGGCTTCGTCGCGCACGAAGCCATAGCGTTCATCCCAGCCCATGCCGTCTTCCGTATCGTTGGGCGCGAGCACGATGACCACCATGTCGGGTTCGATCGTCTCCTTCAATTTTCTGAGCATCATCAGATATTGATCCGGATTCCCGTTCATGATCGCGCCGTTGATGATGCGCCACTCGCCCCCGGTGGCTTCCCGCAACTTCAAATCGGCGAGATGCGAAAAGCGGTCCCGAGCGTCGACCTGGATCGCCTCCGTGTAGGAGTCGCCAAAGATGAGTACGCGCTTCTCGTTGGCACGCTTCGGTTCAATATCCTCCGTCATGCGCAGCCCGAGGTTATTGGTCGGCGACGTGCCGATGAGGGCCGGTTGGGCGGGGATCTCGTCGCTTCGCCCATTCAGATTGTCTTCGGTTTCGTAGCTAAAAACGTTGTAGTTGATGTTCGGTCGCAAAGATCGAATCAGGTCCGGGTCGGGCTGGAAGGCGAGGTCATGCTTCCAAATGCGAAGCCCGATCTCGGCTACGGCGAACAGCAAAAAGAACGAAAGGCAGAATGCGACGGCCGCAAAGACGGCGTTGCGAGTCAATTTTGGCCACCCGATCGTACTGGGGTTCGATGGCGCCCCTCGCGGTTGGCCTTCGCGACTTTTGTCCGCCAAATTGGCCGGACATCTCGTGCGATTCGGTCTACTTGCATTTATTTTCCTTTTGCCCGGTGGCGGGCGCTGTCACGATTGCGAGAGAGTACGTGGGCTGCCAGACCTCTATCGTCTGGCCATGAAAAATCGATTCGATCAAGGCACATCAGTCTCACCCAAAGGCGGCGACCTTTATGGAAGTCGATGCGGGTAGAAGGTACAAGCTGGGTTTTGGAACGTTTCGCCGACAAGCAGCCGTATGTCAACTGGGCCTGCTCGAGAAGCAAGGCCTGATGTGGGCCAATCGTTAGTTGATAGGAATTGCAATGGGTCTCATGGGGGCAGCGTCCGCACCACGGAGTTTGAGGGAACCACCGATAAATGCAAATTCGTAGACCTTGTCTTTGGACAGCCCTTCCAGCTCGACGAGCTCCATGATTGGAATGCCGTGTTGCGCCAGAAGAAACGTGTGTACCGGGATATAGTTGTCTTCGACTTCGGACGGGAAGGCCTCCAGACTCAGATTGTCGCCACCGATCACCATGGCACCTTTTTCGACAAGATAGCGTGCACCGTCCATCCCCAAACCTGGGGGATTCTCAAGGTAGGCATCAGTATCTTCGTAAGACTGCATGCGGCCCGTTCGAATGAGAACGACATCACCCTTAGCCAGCTTGACCTTTTGTTTTTCTAATGCACCTACGATGTCCTTCTGCTCGATCCGATATCCCGCGCTTAGCTCGTTAACACCTTTATAAGCAGCCACATCGATCAGCACGCCGCGAGCCACAATCGGAGGGATGGTTTCCGCCCCGGTTTTGGTCCAGCCATGGTCACCCAAGTGTTCGTCGGCAGAAAATTCGTTATAAACTTTTCCGTTGAGGCCGAAGTGATTGAGAGCATCGATGTGCGTTCCGGTGTGCGCATACATTGAGAACGCCGAGCCGGTGTAGCTTACGTGCTCATTCATTTCTTTGCCGACCTTCATCGGATCGGCAACAACGTTCCCTTTGGGTGTATGGGTCATCCAGAAGGCGTAGCGCGGGTCACCCGCCGGGAACCATCCCGGCATACCCGTAAAATATTCGACGGAGAGGTCATAGACGTCTCCCGTCGATATCCGCGAAAGAATGGCCATCTTTGATTGTTTGGTCATCATGTTGAGGCGGCCGAGTTGATCCTCTGGCCCCCAGAGGCTTTGACCAACGGTTCGTTCCTCGGCTACAGCGACTGTCGCCATCATCGCGGCAAGCACGCAAAAAATTACGTTGGCTTTCATCGTTATCCTCCTGGGTTGGGTTCATTGGGACGACTCATCCTGTGGTGCCATGGTCACCCCGCTTCGTGCGAAGAGTATAGGGAGAACGGGGCTTATGCTTGTTACTCTTCGGTCGTCTTCCACGAGCTTGCATAAGGAGTAGGGCTTACGGCATTGCCGAGCTGCCGAACTTGCGGCCTGCTCGAAAAATCGCGGCAACGAAGCGACTGCTGTCACGTGCCCGCCTGTCGCTTCGGTGAGGGCTAGAGCTTGTCGGTCTGGCCAGCAGACCAGGTCGAGAATCTTCGTTTCCTCGGATCGGGGCTTGCCTGCTCGAGGGCGAGGCGGGACCCACCAGGATCGCAGTCGTGACCCTGTACGAACACGGTTGCACCGTTTGGTGGATTGGGAGGGGCCACGGAGCCCGGACGAGTTCTGTGCGTGCATATCGCGATTGGGCACATTTCGTTTCCATGCTCAGTGCGATGACGGACCCGCGCTCCACCTGCGAATCACCGTCTGCCGGGGGATTGGCAATGTCTTTCGCGAGATCCGGATTAGAATAATGGTTATGGACACGAAGGCAGCGAGGTTCGACGAAGGGCAGGTCGCGCAATGGCGAGACGAGGGCGCCGTCCTGTTGCAAGGTTTCTTTACGGATGCGGAGATCGCGTCCGCTCGGGAGGACATGCAGCGCGTCTATGGTGATCGGCGGCAAGGGGAGGGCGAAGGAAACGCGCACCGCGAGGACCACGGAGAAACGATCGGCGTGTTCGACGCGAATCAATTTCGCAATTTCGACGACATGCCTTTCGATTGTTCGCCGGCCCTGAACCTGCTCGGCTTGAATCCCGACCTGGTGGCGTTCGCCCAAGCGGCGCTTGGCTGCGAACACGTCCACCTCTACCAAGCCCACGCGTGGGCGAAGTTCACGGGGCAAGCCGACTACGAGCAACCCTTTCATTGCGATTTCAAAAACCACACCTTGACGGTGCCGTCGGATGACCATCGGCTTCGCACGGTGAACTTTATGATCTACCTGACCGATGTTACGGAGGAACACGGCGCTATCCACTACGTTCCCAATTCCGCGAGCGATCCGATTACCGGATCCGAGCGCGCAATGTTCCTTGACGGCGATGTCGGCGCGCAGCACGCGCTCAAGGCGGTCGAGCGTACGGGAGCGGCGCGGGCCGGAACAGTCTTTGCGTATGGCATTGATGTCTATCACCGGGGAAGCAATCTGACGGCACCCGATGCCCATCGCTACACCCTCACGGCCAGTTACAAGAAAGCGGGCAATGACATGATCGGTTGGTCGGCGTGGCCGTTTTCTTTCCTGAAGCCGTGGCATCTCATCTTCCACAACGCGACGCCAGAACAGCTGGCCTGTATCGGTGTTCCCGCTCCGGGCGACCCATTCTGGACCGAACGGACGCTTTCACGTGCTCAGGATCGTTGGCCCGGGTGGGACATGAAGCCGTATCGCGATGCCCTTTCCACGTGATCGTCGCGTCGGGGCTTCGGCCATCGCTGAAGCGCTCCTGAACCGGTACCCCTGTCACTTGTGAGAGGCGCTTGGTATCAGCGCAGACCTTCCAGCCACTGCCTTGTGTGTTGGCCCGTCATCGGGCTTCTCTCGGCCGCTTTGGCTTCCGATTTGCCCGTGGGTCATGGCCTTTATTTTTCAACGCCTGATGGCGCTATTGTCAATTTTATGGCTGAATTTGAAGCGCAGGGGGTTGTCACTTGATGAGTTGATTTTGGTGAATGATGTTGCAAGTCCCCTGGAAATTTCAGTATCAGTTCTGTTTAAGGTGGTGCCAAGTTCTTCGGTTTGATTTTTTGTTTAATTTAAATAGGTTTTATTTTTAAACCGAATTGCGATTTTTAATATAATGATTCTGAATTTTCAATCAGTGTAGATATCTATATTCGAAAGGCCAGCTGGGATTTTGAGTAGGCTGCAATCTCTGTGTGCTCTCCGCGGAGAATGGAAATGTCAAATCAACCCCCTGAGCGCAGGAATGAGAAGGTCGATTCTCTGCAGATCTTCGTGTTTCTAGGTACGAAGAACGCAGCACCCCTCAGCCCCGAACCGGGAGGCCCGCAAAGGATTCAGGGCGCGGTTTACAACGTCGAAAAAACCCCCAACGTTTGATGCGTTCAAGCCGCGCCTAGGATCGACGCCACGCCAGAGGTGACGGTCGGGGCATCAGTCCGCAAGATGGCCAGGATCTTTGCAATCGTGACGCCGTTGGTGATAGCGACGGCAAGACTCAAGAGTACAATTGCACTGGTCTTGACCTGCACGTGTTGCTCCCCTTTAACGAGGATGGCCAGAAACATCATGGCAGCTAGATGCCATGTCTGAGAATAAAGGAAAACCTCGCGGCCCCAGACACTCATCAGCCACGAACCTGCGAGGACCCCCGCGGCGCCTAGCGTCATGACGCGCCAGGACGATTCGCAACGCATTGCGAGGCATGCGCCTGAGACCATCAAGATCAAGAGAGTCGTGCCCAGCGGATCGGATCGCCGGGGCAATCGCGGCGTGCCTTCGAGGGTGAAGGCCAGGCGGAACTCGCCAGTGACATTTTCTGCGATTTCAATTTGCTTTGGCGCAAACGTGTGCGCGAGGGACGTTGGAAAAAAGGCAAGCCGACCAGACGGGTTCTGATCGAGGTACAACTGAAACTCCCGCACAATCTCTCCCGCGAGACGATGCGCGACGCTGTCACTCTCTGCCGCCTCAGCCTCGACCACGGTCTCGAACTCGATTTTTTCGATTCCAGCTTGAGCCTGCGGAGCCGGCATGAGGCGGTCCACGATCAAGGCGCTCATGCCGGTGATCCCAAAGGCCAACGCCGCGATTCCAATTGCCTTCGCCGTTGCCCGCAGCCAACTGCTGGAATCCTGCATCTCCCGCGCCCAGAGAATAACGCCCACAAATGCGATGTTGGAAATCGTAATGCCTGTTGCAAAAATACAAAGCAAGATCCACGCGCAGTAGTACCGGACCCGTGGCCAACTTGGTTCACGTACAATCGCAAGCAAAAATGCCAGCGCCATACACAAAGCCGTCAGTCCATAACTCTCGGGGATGCTCCCAAAAATCAGACTGCTGAAAGAGGCCAACATCAGCGTTGAAAGAAACATCGCACGCCACAGTCCAACTTCCAGCCGCAAAAATATTTGCAACACGACGATCGACTGCAACGCTGAGGCAAGCGGCACAATGAAGATCCCGACAGTCCGCCGCATTTCTGGCTCCGGCATATCCGCGAACCCAACCCATTGCAGCAACTTGGCCACCATCGCGACTAACGGCGAAAAGTAGAACATCAAATTGGGGTGCTTGATCCCCATGGGCATCCAATCACTTAGCGCCAGGAGTCGGACCGAGATGTCTGCGTCGAACAACACATCACGCGCCTCGAACACGCCGAGGCTCTCGAAAGTTCGTGCGAGCCACAGATGTAGAGCGAACGTGGCCACAGCGAGCCCGGTCGCGATTACGCGCACTTGCGGTTTCGAGATCGGCGACATTGGGACTGCACCTACCTTGGAAGAAAGGGCCAAAAATCGGATTTGATTCGGACTCCAGACTGAACAAAAGCGCGCGAGGCGCGTCGTAACTCCGGATTCCGACACCAGAGTTTGACAGCCCGCCATTCCAACCCACGTGCCTGCGGTGATCGATCAGAGCGAAACGATTATCAATGAATTCGGCTCCGGTTACCGGCGCAAGTTCTCAACGCAGCGCAAAACCTCGAGAATCGGAATTATAAGGCTCATTCTCTGAAGATGTTCGTGTATCGAGCATTCCATCGCAGTGGTCGAGTCGCAATTGAAGGAGCACCTGAAGTCTGAATCGGAGGTTCGCTTTGATCGCGTCGCACTTTATCACTACGGAGTTCCGAGCATTGGCGTGTCCGAGCATGTCCATATCCTTCCCGGCGAGGCTCTTGCGACCCGGCTCGAGCGAGTGGTCCTTTGCATCTTCATAGGCAACGACATCCACGAAGGACATGCGGTTAGTGTGGTCAAGGCAAAACGTTATGCCATACAGGAGTGGCTGGCTTGGAAGACGGCGAAACTCGTTCTCAATCTCGCGATAAGTTCTTCGCTTGAGCGCCGTGCCGTCTCGAATATCGGTCATTCTGACGAAAGATTGGGCGAGGCACCTCCGTACGTCCGTGCCGTCGCTCTCGAGATTCTCACTTTTTCGCAGAAACGCTTCCTCGAGATCCTGCCGATAAGGGCCGAGGCCACGAACCCGAATAGCCGCCGAATTGCGAAACATGATCACCCTGTTTTAGAAGGCCTCGCGTCCTTTCGCGATCCGCTAGGAGACAAGCTGGTGGTCCTTCCTTTGCCCGATAAATTTCAGGTAAACGATGCTCTCTATGATGGTCCGCTGAACAACAGGCCGCCGCTGGAGGCCAGCCGGCGGGAGCTACCCCAGGAACGAATCCTGGCCTTTTGCCAGCAGAATCGAATCGCGTGCGCCGACTTTCTTCCGGCACTTCGCGAAGCGCAACGGGATGGGCGCACGTGCCACCTAGAGGAAACCCATCACATTCAACGGCAAGTC
>Ga0115003_10002793_pt1 | contig 14221 bp, 14 predicted proteins | sample ArcticOcean_MG_C_7_FD_88736 | JGI IMG/M metagenome (GOLD analysis project Ga0115003, IMG submission 88736) | Marine microbial communities from western Arctic Ocean - ArcticOcean_MG_CB11_88 | ecosystem: Environmental > Aquatic > Marine > Oceanic | place: Arctic Ocean: Canada Basin | collected... | reverse complement strand
GACCTACTGGCAATTGGTCGCCCAACAAGAACAACTGCGCGTTGCCAAGAAGAGCTATCAGACGAGTCTCGCACTCCTAGACCAAACCAAGATCCAGTACGAAGTCGGCGTGAAGTCCAAGGTTGAAGTGATCCAGGCGGAAGCCGGTGTGGCAGAGCGAGAGCTCGAAGTCATCAATACCGAGGCCCGCTACCAAAATTCGCAAGATGCTCTTATCGACACCGTATATGGTGTGCGACTCACTCCGGATTCCATGCTGCAAATCGCCCCAACAGACAGCCCATCTGACTTTGATGAGATCCAGGTCGACCGTGAGGTCGCGGCCCAACTCGCCGCTGAGAATCGACCGGAGCTGGCCAACTTGAAACTCGAAATTGAACGACAGGAAGTGTTGGTGAGGTTTCGCAAGAACCAACGCCTGCCTCAGCTCGACTTGAACGTCTCCTACGGAACTTCTGGAATTGAAGGCAAAGGAAATCCGGACGCATTCAGGCCCCCGGGCACCCCCCCTCCGGAGGGCACCGGCGGGAACTTCAGCGACACCCACGACCAGTGGTTTGAAAAAAGAGGCGGCCGCGAATATGCGGTCGGCGGAGTGATTTCGATTCCGCTCGGCAACTATGGCCCGCGGCACAGCGTGTCCAAAGCGCGACTCGAATTGCGCCGCGCAAAAACACAGCTGCTGGCGTTGAATCAAAATATCATTCTGGAAGTACGTCGGGACATCCGCTTATTTGAAGCTGCCCGCAAAGGAATCGACGCATCTGAACGACAACGAATTGCAGCGCAAGAGCAGCTTCGCGCCGAGCGCATACGGCTTGAGCACGGCGAGTCGACACCCTTTGATGTCTTACTGAAAGAGTCCGACTTGGTGAACGCAGAGGTGTCGAAGATCCGGGCGCTTCAGCTCTACCGAACGTCAGCTGCCAATCTCGACCGGCGACAAGGAACGATTTTGCGAAGCAACAACATCGTTGTGGGTTCCGTCGGTGGGCTGAGAAATGGGATGGAACCCGAATCGTTTGGCCTTCGTGACATTCTCGATCCCATTAATCCCACAATCGGGAATTGATTTCGGATCGATTCGCCCCCAGTCACACGGCCCTCTTCTCGCAATCGCGTTGAGTCGCCCCCGCATGCGCGCGTAAGTTTGTCCGATGCGGCAGCGTGCGTCGCTCATGTGCAAGAGCTGCGATAAGCTGTCTGCGTGCGAGCGAATTTTATGGAGGAGCCAAGTTGGGTTTGTTTGGCGGAAAGAAGGCGGATCCCTCCCGAAGCACACCCCCAGCTGGTGCGGGATCGCCTGAAGAATCGAGCTCGGTATCAAAAACTGGACGAGAGCCAGGACGAAGCATTGCGTCGTCTCGCGCTGAAGCGCCGGAAGTGAAGTCGAGTCGTAAGAAGCAATCGAACGCAAGCAGCACGGCAACCCCGGCAGGGAGCAAAGGCTCCCCGGGTGCGTCGGGCGTAGACCGCGGCACTGCATCGCGGACGGAGGGGTTGGACGTGGCCACTATCGGGAAGTCGATCGTCATCAAGGGAGACCTGTCGGGAGACGAGGACCTCATCATCGACGGCAAGGTTGAGGGACGCGTTCAGCTGCCGAACAACGAAATTACCGTCGGGCCGGACGGACGCATCACGGCCGACATCGAAGCCAAGTCGATCATCGTCGTGGGACAGACCGCCGGCGACCTCAACGCCAGCCAGCGGGTCGAGGTTCAGGCTACGGGGACCGTCGAAGGCAATATCACAGCACCCCGGCTTCAGATCCACGAAGGCGCCACGGTGAACGGCAGCATCTCGATGACGAAGTCACCGGTCGCTGCCAAGACCCAGGACCACAGCTCGGCGCCGGCCGCCGCCACGCCGATCGGAGACCAAGCGCGTAAGAGCGCCTAAGACCCATAGGGAAGCGGTACTCCGCCTCCCCGAACCTCGGGACTCAAAATAAAACGGGCGCTCGACCCACTGGGTCGAGCGCCCGTTTTCATTTCATCGAGGAACGATTCATCGCTTGTCGTTTTCGAACGCCCCGCAGGCTTACTTGCTCGCGAACCGGCCTTCCAACAAGAGCAGGGTCGGCGATGCGATGAAGATTGACGAGTACGTCCCGACCAACACGCCCATCACCATTGCGAACGCAAACGGTCGAATGATCTCACCGCCTAGGAAATACAGCGAGGCCAGTGCGAGAAGCGTGGTTGCCGACGTCAAGATGGTTCGCGAAAGCGTTTGGTTCACGCTCAAGTTCAACACCTCTGCGAGATCGTAATTGGTGTGGAGTTCGAGATTTTCGCGAATACGATCGTAAATAATGATCGTGTCATTGAGGCTGTAGCCCAAGATGGCCAACATCGCGGCCAAGATGCGTAGGTCAAACTCAAGCCCGAGCATCACGAAGATGCCTGCAGTTACCGTGAGGTCGTGGAGCACCGCGAGGATCGCCCCTGGTGCGAATCGAGAAGAGAATCGAAACGCGATATAGGCAAGCACGACGAGGCTTGCGTAGAACAAAGACGACAACCCGTCATTGCGCAGTTCGGGCCCGACCTTGGGACCGACGAATTCTACCCGTGAGACCTTGCCGCCACGCAGCGGACCGATGCCAGCGATAACCGCCCGCTGGATCTCGGTCACCCTATCGGCTCCGGCTGAGGCGTCGCCCGTCTTCACACTCCCCTGGAATTTCACGAGAAATTCGTTGTCCACCGGGTCGCCGTAGCGAATCACGCTCGGATCATTGATGCCTTCGATTGCGCTGACAAGTTCGCGAATCGGCCCTTCCGTCACGTCGACTTGGGGCTCGAAGGTGAGCTGTACCTCGGTGCCACCCGCGAAGTCGATGCCCAACTTGATGCCGTTGACTTGGGTCGCGATCAGCGAGGCAATGATAAGCCCAGCCGAAAGCATCGCGCACAGTCGGCGCTTGCCAATAAAGTCAATTTTGGTGCCTGGTTTTACGATCTCGTACGGCACGTTTGCCTCCGGAATGTCGTGGGTGCTTTGGCTTGCGAATTTACTTTGGCTTGCGGATTCACTTTGGCTTGCGTAAGTGCAGTCATTAGATCGAAAGCTCCCCGGTCGTACGCGACCCAGGGTAGATCTCGAACAGCAGCCTCGTGACGACGAGTGCACTGAAGACGCTCGTCACGATGCCGATCGAAAGTGTGACGGCGAAGCCCTTGATGGGCCCGGTGCCGAATTCATAAAGAACCAATGCTGTGATCAACGTCGTGACGTTTGCGTCTACCACCGTCCAGAACGCTTTGTCGAAGCCCGTGGCCACCGCGGCGCGAACACTCTTGCCGACGCGGAGTTCTTCACGAATACGTTCGAAGATGATGACGTTCGCGTCGACCGCCATCCCGACGGTCAGCACCAGCCCTGCAATCCCCGGAAGCGTGAGCGTGGCGCCAAAGAGCGTCATCACCCCCGCAAGAAGAAGCAGGTTCACCGTAAGTGCGACGGCGGCATATAAGCCAGACATCCTGTAGTAGAACGCAACGGCAAGCACGACTAGAAAGAGCCCGATCACACTGGCTCTCGCGCCCCGATCGATCGAGTCCTGCCCAAGCGCCGGCCCGATCGTACGCTCTTCTTCGATCACAACCGGAACCGACAGCGAACCGGCACGCAAAACGATCGCAAGGTTCGCGACTTCACGTGGGCTGAATCGACCCGTGATCTGTCCGCGAAGACTGATGCGACTCTGAATCGTCGGTGCGCTGTACACGTTGTTATCGAGGATGATCGCCAGACTTTTGCCGATGCTCTTGCTGGTCAGCTCACCGAAAATTTGACCGCCTTCAGAGTTGAACGTGAAATCAACAGCCGGGAGTTGTCGGCTGTCGCGTCCTACCCGCGCATCTTCGAGATAGTCACCGGTAATGTCCGGGACTTCGGGAACCAGATACGCGTTGACGATTTCGTTCGACTCGGGGTCCAGCTCGACTTCAATCTTTGTTCCTTCTGGCAAGCCAGTTGGATGTCGCTCGAGCAACTCTTCTTTCGTCTTGGCGACGTCACGAACGATCTTAAATTCCAAGAAGCCCGTGCTCTTAACGATCTGGCTCGCCCTTTCTCGATCGATCGCGCCGCCCGGGATCTGGACCAGCACACGGTCCGACCCCTGTCGTGTCACCACCGACTCCGGGATGCCCGTGACGGGATCATCGATGCGGCGACGCAAGACTTCGAGTACCTGGAGCATGGTGCGCTCACGAATCTCTTGCTTCCATTCGTCCGTCAAGACGAAGTTCAGGTCGTTCCCGCTCGAGCCCTCTTCGTTGAGGATATTGGTTTCGACCGTCATCGTCCGAATTTTCTCAGCGTCCTCTGGATTCGCAGCGGAGAACTGGAGCGCTTCGCCGGTGACCATGGCTTTGCTTGGGACGACACCGTCTTTTCCGAGGAACTCGACAAGACTGTCGCGCTGGAACTCGAGTTCGCGCTTGAGCGCCGTTTCGAGTTCAACGCCGAGGACCCAATGGATCCCGCCTTGAAGGTCGAGGCCGAGCCTCAGACCGTCGTCCACAAGGAATGCACTTTCGAGACGCTTTTCCTTGTCGATAAAATTTGAAAACGTGATGAAAGACGCCAACAGCACCAACGCCCCAACCATCGCGATTCGCCGATTCAGCGCGTTCACGGTTTGTCGCCTCCCTTGCCTTTCGCATCACTGTCGCCGTTTCCGGCTTTGGTCAATTTGGTGATATTCTTCTGTTCAACCGTCAATTTGACTGGGCTCCCTTTGACGCTTCCGACTTCAATCACAAATGTATCTCCGTCGACCGAAGCGACCTTGCCGTGAAGCCCGCCACTCGTCACCACCTGATCGCCTTTGCCGGCGGTCTTGAGTGCATCGTCGTGCTCACGCTGACTCTTGTTCTGCGGCCGAATGACGAGAAAATAAAAGATCAAACCGATCAAAATCATCGGAAAGTAAAAGGGAATGCCTCCACCTAGGGCTTCTGCCGCCTGGAGTGGGAGATTCGGGTAGAACGTCATCGTGCGGGATCTCCATTCAACTTAGTCTTTAATGAACGTGATTTGACCGGCTCAGCCCCTTGGGGCATTTGGGTCCGTGCCAGCGACGTAGCTCGGCTGGCGAAGCGCTGTTTCAAGTCTTCCACCCCAACCAACTCGGTTCCCGGGTAGAAATTGCTGAGGATTTCTCGATACCCAGCACCTTGCTGCGCCATCGCTTGTGCGGCCCACTGGCTCATCCCGACGCCATGACCGTTGCCTGACCCCACAAAGACCACTTGCCCCGCTTCCTTTCGCACGTCGAACAAAGTACTTTTGAGCGTTGTGCTCCCGAGCACTTGGCGAATTTCACGACCGCTGACTGTCGCACGGCCACGGGTTCCCCGAAACCTCAACTTGCTTGCCCGCCCGCTTGGCGAGCGTTCGATAACCTCAACTGCTTCCAGTTGCCCGATTCTGTGGCCCAACTGCACCAGCCCCCGGGCCAGGTGCGCATCTGAGACTCCGAACCGCCAATAGGTGTCGGGAGAATCGTCTTCGTCCGCCACGGACACACTGCGCAAATATGGAAGAGAAGTTCCCCACACTTCTTTGGAGCTCGCGGTCTCTCCGCCAGATGCGGAGTGGAAGGCAGCAAGCGCGGGGCGCCCACCGTAGCTGATGATCTGGCCCGCCGTGGCTCGAAGCGCGGCCCAGCCCGATTCCGATTCACCCCGAATGCCCAAATAGCGCTGGCTCGCGACATCGGCTGTGACGTCGTATGGCGCTCCGACACGTTTGGCCATCTGATAGAGCGCATAGGTCCGACAGGCCACGGCCTGAGCCTGCAGCGCCGCGGGCTCCCAAGAGGCGTACATTTCGGCGCTGATCGTTCCAGCCACGTAATTTTCCAGCGAAACCTCGTTTACGACTGACAGGCCGCCCGACGTTTTGTCGACTCGGAGCTGGCCGCGCACGTTGGATGTGGCCCCCTTTGCGGTCTTCACCCAATAGGGTCCTTTGCCCTGCGTCTTATATCGAGCGCCCCTTGGCACCCCAGCGACGACGAGTTCACTCGCCCCCGCAACGACTCGGATCGAACGTCCCTTGGCGTTGCTGATAATGACTTCGGGCTGGTTCGCAAGCACGCGCACCCGCACGGTCGGACCTGTTTCCGCTCGCGCAACGGGAGCTGTGCCAACCGCAAAAACAAAAACGAGAACAACTAAGGCTGCAGCAACTGAAAACATCAGGCTCGGGCGCAATCCCGTGCGCGAGGCCCGATTCAGTCGATCCGCTTGCCCCACGGCGAACTCCCCCGTCATTAGCGACGACTCGCGAGCGTTCGCGCAGCGGGAAAGGCTCTGTCAACCAATTCGCAGATCAATCGGGTCACAATTATTCAGCCGATCATCGTGCGGGGGGTGGGTTCACGGCGCTGGAAGCACACGCCATCTCACGAGGCCGCAGGTGGTCTACACCAGCAACCCTAAGAGACTAGCCCGTGAAGAGAAAAAACCCACAGGCTTGATTCGCTGTCGCTTAAAGATCGCGCGCGATCGCTTCAGCCTTGTCGGTTTCCTCCCAAGGGAACCCGGCGTTTTCACGCCCGAAATGTCCATGGTAGGAAGTCGCCCGGTAAATTGGGCGCTTCAGATTAAGCGCAGTGTCAATGCCGCTTGGTGTCAGATCGAAGTGTTTTCGCACCAACGCGTCCAGTGCGTGCCGCTCCATGGTGCCTGTGCCGAAGTGGTCGACGCGAATCGATACCGGCTCGGCGACGCCAATCGCGTATGCGAGCTGAACTTCGCAGCGCTCGGCCACACCCGCTTTCACAAGGTTCTTGGCCACGTAGCGCGAGGCATACGCGGCACTGCGGTCCACCTTCGACGGGTCTTTGCCCGAAAAGGCGCCGCCACCGTGTCGACCCATACCACCGTAGGTGTCGACGATGATCTTGCGACCGGTCAAACCCGCGTCGCCCATCGGGCCACCCACAACAAAGCGGCCGGTCGGGTTGACGTGCATGATGGTGTCCTTGTCGATCAAGTTCGCCGGCAAGCACGGGCGGATGACTTGTTCGATGACATCCTTGCGAATTTGGTCGTGCGTGGCGTCCGGATCGTGCTGGGTCGAAATCACGACTGTGTCGATGCGCACCGGGTTGTTGTCGTCGTCGTACTGCACCGTGACCTGAGACTTGGCGTCGGGTCGCAAGTAGCCGATCTCTCCACTCTCGAAGGCGCCGCGCATTTGCTCGACGAGCTGATGCGAAAACCGGATCGGCGCCGGCATCAGTTCCGGCGTCTCGTTGCACGCAAAGCCGAACATCATGCCCTGGTCGCCAGCACCCTGTTCTTTGTGAAGGCCTTCGCCTTCGCTCACACCTTGCGAAATGTCTCGGGACTGTTTGCCAAGGGCAATCTGCACAGCGCAGGTCTCGGCGTCGAAGCCCATGTCCGAATTTGTGTAGCCTATGTCGCTCACGACACTTCGAACCAGCGCGGCAAGATCGACGACAGCGTTCGTGGTGACCTCACCTAGCAGTAGCACCAAACCGGTGGTCGTCGCGGTTTCACAGGCGACACGCGATTGCGGATCCTGCTCGAGCATCGCGTCGAGCACGGCGTCGGAAATTTGATCACACATTTTGTCCGGGTGTCCCATCGAAACGGACTCGGACGTAAAGAACAGGCGCGCAGCCATTTTTATTTCTCCGTAAAATCGAGGAGCCGCAGAGTAGAGAAAGACGCCAGCCCGATCAATTGAACCTGACGCAGAACTGGCGGATTTGAGGTGTTTCTGCTCGCGGGTACTTTCCCGACGACACCGCACGAGAAGTCAGTGGGGCAGCAGGATTACGTGGGCAGATGCGGAGACAATGTCGATGACAAGGCACGAAAGCGCCGCTCTAGCGCGCTACAGCTAGCTTTCGCATGGCAGGCAGCGGCATCGGATCCGCGTTTTGGCGCGTGCGCCTTCTGGCGCGCAGACGCTTAGCCCGGTGTTTTACTCGGGACGTCTTCGTCGGTCTCGATTAACGCGCCCAACTCGGCGACGGCACGTTCTGCCCCCTCGCCCTCTGCTCGAACGCGTAACACCGTTCCTTTTGATGCCGCGAGCGAAAGAATTGAAAGCACACTGCAACCGTTCACCCATTCGTCATCTTTGCCGACGCCGATCTCACAGCCCAGCTCGTTGGCAAGCGTGACGAAGCGTGCGGCGGGACGCGCATGCATCCCGAGTTCGGCCAAGACCACGAACTCGCCTTCAGCCTTCTCGCTCATGAGTCCCCTGCGGCAACGAGGTTGCTGGCGACGGAAATGTTCCGCTTACCGTAATCCATGATGAACGACGCCAATTCTTTGAGTGGTTTCTCGTTCTGCAGCGTCGCGAGCTTGATCAGCATTGGAAGATTCAATCCCGTAACGACTTCGATCGCCTGCTCCCCTAGAAATGAAAGCGCGATATTCGAAGGGGTCCCTCCGAACATGTCGGTCAAAATCAGCACACCGTAGCCCGAATCGACTTCGCCGAGCTTGGTCGAAATCGCTTTGCGCATTTGCTCGACGCTTTGATCCGGAGAAATGGAAACCGCGCAAAATTCGGGGGCCTGAGGAACGATCGACCGCAGCGCCTGAAGCATCTGCTCGCCGAGTTCATAGTGCGTCACGATCAAAACGCCGGTGTTCATAATTGGCTCCCCGCGTCGAAAGTGCGCTCGGAATCAGCGATCGACACATCTCGGTGTTCAAGGTTCGTAGTTCGCCCGCGGCCTCGGAGTGCTTCCGCCAGCGCACTTGCCACGGCTACCGATCGATGCCTGCCGCCGGTGCACCCTACACCAACGGTCAAATACGCCTTGCCTTCTTCGTCGTACAGCGGGAGCAGAAAGTCGATCAGATCCAGGATTCGCTTGAACATGTTGGCGCCGCGTTCACTTTCGAGGATGTACTTTGCAACGTCTGGTTCCATTCCGCTCTTCGCCCGCAAATGCTCCTCAAAGTACGGGTTGGGCAGGCATCGCAGGTCGAACAGCAACTCGAGGTTATGCGGGTTTCCGTGGCGGAAACCGAAGGAGACTAGGTTCACAATCGTCTGTTTGTGGGTCCCAATGATGTTTCGGACGACGGCTTCTTTGAGCTGGTGCACGTTCATCGCCGCGGTATCGATCGAGAAGTCAGACAGTCGCGCGATGTCAGCCAGCAGCTCGCGTTCTTTTTCGATGCCCTCTTCCACACTGCCACCCGGTGAAAGTGGATGGACTCGCCTCGTTTCGCGGTAGCGCTTTTCGAGCACCACGTTGCTGCAATCGAGAAAGATCACTTCGACCTCGGCGCCGCGCTCACGTAGGTCGGAAATCGCCGTGGGAAAGTAGCCGAGAAAAGAAACCTCACGGGCATCGATCGCGATGGCAATCTTTCCGATCGGAGGAGTCGTCTTGGTACACAGGTCGAGAAATTGGCCAGTAAGTTCCGCGGGCAGATTGTCGACACAGTAGAAGCCCAAGTCCTCAAGGGCCGCCATCGCAGTCGTCTTTCCGCTGCCGGAAAGGCCACTCACAAACACAACATTTTGGTCTGCATCTTGATTGTTCACTTTGGCTTCGAACTCCTTGAACCCTGCTGCAACTGTTCATCCAACCGTCTTGCCGCGTTGTTTCCGGCGCGCCGCTGAAGTTCGTCTCGACTCGCCACTTCGACCAGCGTCGCCGAACTCGTGGCCGGACGCATCGGAATCGTCAATGTCGCGACCGAGACTCCCGCCCATTCTTCCATGGGTCGTTCAAGGCCGATCCGTTCGTAATTTGCGCCCTGCTGCCATTTTTCGAGTCGACAAACCAGGTCGATTCGATGCTCATCGAGCACGGATTCTTTCCCGTATAGATCGGGAATGCAAAGGAGTCCAATCCCGCGGATTTCAAGGTAGTGGCGAATCGCCTCTGGACACGTCCCCACCAAATGGACGAGTCCTGACTCTCCATCGGGTTTCGAACGCACCTGCCGGAGCTTCACGACGTCGTCCGCAACCAGACGATGTCGGCGCTGTACCAGTTCCAACACACACTCACTTTTGCCGACACCGCTCTTGCCCGTGAGCAAGACGCCCAAGCCAAGCACTTCGACCAGCGCACCATGTATCTGGGTTTCCAACCGGTCCCTCCTCGGCTACAGCCGAGATCATCCGTCGGCGCGTAACCGGGTTAGAACTTTTCGTCCTCGTCTTCGATCGCGCGAAAAATGGCTTCGGTGCTGGTGGCGTCCATCAATTTTCCACGGAACGAAGGATCGCGAAAAAACCGCGAGATACGCGCGAGGGCTTTGAGGTGCTGCCCACCCGAGTGCTCAGGAACGACAAGCATGAAATAGAGTTGAGTCGGCTGACCATCAATCGACGCAAAGTCCACGCCGTCGTCACTGCGTGCAAACGTGGCCATCAAGCGGTCGAGCCCCGCCATCTTGCCATGGGGAATCGCAACCCCTTCGCCAATGCCTGTGCTCTGCAGTTCTTCGCGATCAACCAAAACCGATAGCAGTTCGTCCGCATGCACTGAAGCTTCAGCGGCCGCAAGTGAGCGACTCATCTCTTCGAGAATACCGTTTTTGTCTTTGGCTGTAAGGCTCAGGACGACCGCGTCCTTGACCAGAATGTCCATGATCTTCACGTAGCAACTACTCCCGTGGGGCCGCGCAGGCTATCCCACTTGGCGGCGCTTCGTCGAGGACAAAACGTTCATCGCTTCCCGGTATTTGGTCACGGTGCGACGTGCGATATCAATATCAGCCGTTTTCAGCATCTCGGCGATTCGCTGGTCTGAAAGTGGCCTGAGCGAGTCCTCGTTCTGGATGATTTTGCGGATCTTCTCTTTGACGGACTCGCTCGCGACGGGATTACCGCCAAAACTGCCAATACTTGAATTAAAGAAATATTTGAGCTCGAAGATCCCCTGCGGTGTGTGCACGTACTTGTTGGTCGTGACACGACTCACAGTCGATTCGTGCATTTCGATGTCGTCGGCGACGTCGCGCAAATTCAGGGGCCGTAAATAATTAATGCCCTGTTCGAAGAATTCGCGCTGGTATCGAATAATACTTTCCATGACCCGGTAGATCGTGCGCTGGCGCTGATGGATCGAGCGAATCAACCAGATCGCAGAACGCAGCTTTTCGTGGACGTATTCTTTTGCGTCCTTCGAAGAGTGCTCGTCCTTCGCGACAACATCCTTGTAAACGCGGTTGACCTTGAGCTTGGGAAGGCCGTCCTCGTTGAGCAGGATGTGAAATTCTTCGGCGACCTTATACACGTAAATGTCGGGGGTGATGTAGATCGGGTCGTCGCCGGAAAATGCTCGACCCGGCCGCGGCTCGAGCCCCGCAATGAACTTACAAGCAACTGCAATCTCTTCGACGGCCACGCCGAGGTTTCGTGTCAGACCGCGGAAGTCGCGCTTCGTCAATAACTCAAAATGATCGAGAACGATGCGCATGACCAGCGGACTCACTACATCGATCGCGTCGAGCTGAAGCAACAGACATTCGCGAAGGTCGCGCGCGGCAACGCCGGTCGGGTCGAGCTTCTGAACCAGGCCGAGCGCACTCTGGACGTATTCCTCGGCAACCCCCGACTGCCGAGACACGTCTTCGACCGTGGCCTGCAAATATCCGTCTTCGTCGAGATTCCCAATGATCCAACGCGCCGCTTCGCGCTCGGCTTCGGTGAAGACCGAAAGTTGCAGCTGCCACTGGAGATGCTCAGATAGCGTCGGACGTCGAGTGAGCGTCGCCTCAAGGTAGTTGGATTGTTCTTCGTCACGGGCCCCCGAAGCCAAGCCCGTCTGGGGGTTGGCGTCCATGTAGTCGTCCCATTCGACATCGGCGATCTTTTCGGCGTTGCTGGCTTCGGCATCCGACGCGGCCGCCTCAGCTTCTGTCGCCGGGGCTTCAGGCGTGGCTCCGTCACCCTCGAGACTCGCGCCGAGTTCTAGACTTTGAATAAAGTCATCGGGCAAGCCTTCTAATTCCGCAGCGACGGGGTCGCTTGATTCAGCCGTTTCGCTGGCGCTCGCGGCTTCGGGCATATCGACGTCGCCGCCTTCTTCGCCCCGCTCTTCACCCGGGGTCATGTCCGACAGTTCGCCGGGAGTCAGGTCATCGTCGCCTTCGACTTCCTCGAGAACGGGGTTTTCGGTCAGCTCTTGCTGCACCATGTTCACGAGCTCGAGTCGATTGAGCTGCAACAGCTTGATCGCTTGCTGCAACTGGGGCGTCATCACCAGTTGCTGCGACAGCTTAAGCTGAAGCTTCAGTTCGATCGCCACGATTTAAACGCTCCCAACCCAGTCAGAATTCACAACAAACTCGTTCGCCGTCGCCACTAGTGTACGCCTAGTCATCTTGGCGTCAGCTTGTTTTCGGTGCGACGTGTCAAACTATTTCCCCCATTTCGTAAGAAGCGCACGAAATGTCGAACGTTCGTTAGTTGAGCCGGAAGTTCTCGCCCAAATAGACTTCACGGACACGCGGATCGTCGGCAATTTCAGCCGGCGTCCCGAGCCGCAAGATTTCTCCATCCTTAATGATGTATGCACGCTCGCAGATCGAGAGCGTCTCTCGCACGTTATGGTCGGTGATCACAACGCCGATACCGCGATTTTTCAATTGTTCAATAATTTTCTGGATATCGATCACGGCAATCGGATCGACGCCGGCGAAAGGTTCGTCCAACAGGATGAATCGTGGATCGAGTACAAGCGCACGCGTAATTTCTACGCGGCGGCGCTCACCACCGGAAAGTGCGTCCCCGCGAGTTGATGCTTTTTCGGTCAGCCCAAGTTCCGCCAGCAGCGTGGCCAACCGTTCTCGGCGCTTCTTCCGGTTGGGCTCAACGGTCTCGAGAATGGCATTGACGTTGTCGGCGACAGAGAGCTTCCGAAAGATCGAAGGTTCTTGGGGCAGATACGTGAGCCCGAGCCGCGCGCGCCGGTACATGGGAAGGCTCGTGATTTCTTGATCTCCCAGAAACACGCGTCCTTCACTTGGGCGAACGCTCCCGGCAATCATGTTGAATGTGGTCGTTTTGCCCGCGCCATTAGGCCCCAACAATCCTACGACCTCACCCGCGTTCACCTTCAGGCTGACCCCATGGACGGCTCGCTTTTCGCCGTAGCGCTTTACCAGCCCCTCAGCGGAGAGGGTTTGTCGGTTCGTCTCGCTCATCCAGTCACCGCTTTGTGGTTGCACGACGTTGCATCTTCGAGGTCGAAGCGCAGCACAGCCGACGCCGCGCCTTTCACCTTGACTCGCTCTTCACCGAGCAGGAATTCTATTTCGTCGCCACGGACTTCGTCGCAGCCCTGCATAAGCAAGGCGTCCCCTCGGCAAATTACAATTTCTTCGTTGCGTAGATAGGTCGCCTGTCGGCAGTGGACTTCGATATTCCCTTCGACGACCCGTACGTCCTGACTTGCATCAAGTCGATCGGGCTGAGAAGCGCCGTTCGGATAAATCGCTTCGAGTTTCTCGGCATACAAATGCATCTCACCCTGCACAACTTTTACCGCCTTCGTGAAAACAAGGTATTTGGTGTCGCCCTCGGCGATCAGCTCGAACTCCTCTGACTTAATTTCGACCGGCTCGTCGCGGTTCACCGACAAGAAGTCTCCGCGCTTGCCAGCGGGCGTTGATTCCCGGGCATTTTGTTCGCCGGGTCCGCCTGCACTGATGGCGGGCGGCGTGATTTGCGTCGGCGCAATTTCAAGATCGCGGAGGATCAATAAAGCAACCCGAGACACTTCGGCGTCGAGAGACGCTCCGTCCGCGGCAATGTCAACTTCATAGCGACGCGCGGTGGCCCCCGAGTGCCCACTGCGCAATTCGACTTTGGCGCGGGCATTCGAAGAGTTCGTCTCAGTCCGCCACGCCCCAACGACGACATACGACGCGCCTTTGTTGGCGGCTAAATCGCGGATGTCGCGCGCCTCCAACTTCCCCACTTTGGCAACGCTGGGCGTGAGTTGAAAGGACGCTCGCTTCGAAGCGGTGGTATTAAGTCGTTCGACCAGGCGCGATTCAAAGCCCGCCCCTGCGCCTGCCGGATCGTCGGACTCACTCGCGAACGTTGCGACCAACACGCGACTGGCTTCGCTCGCAAGGCACGGTGCCGCTGTGACAAACATGATCAAAATGACAGCGGTGGCGGTGGCGGTGGCGGTGGCGGTGAGGGTGGCGGTGAGGCGACGATGGCCAAAGCGCGT
>Ga0115003_10002791_pt1 | contig 14229 bp, 9 predicted proteins | sample ArcticOcean_MG_C_7_FD_88736 | JGI IMG/M metagenome (GOLD analysis project Ga0115003, IMG submission 88736) | Marine microbial communities from western Arctic Ocean - ArcticOcean_MG_CB11_88 | ecosystem: Environmental > Aquatic > Marine > Oceanic | place: Arctic Ocean: Canada Basin | collected... | reverse complement strand
GATCCGTGTGTATTTGTCGACCGTGCTTTCGAAGGCTTCGCGTTCGTAGGAGACCCAAAGCGTCGGTTGCGCTCCCGCGTTTGCGAGAACAAATGCAAAGTCGTCCAAGAACGGAGTCCGATCCTGATCAGAGGTCAGCCCGAGCGCCGCTTCTTGCGCTCGCTCGCGGTCTACGACGCCTCTCGTTTTGAGGATGACTTCAGAACGTCGGCGCTTGATTTCGAGAATCGCCGGCGAGGTATCGGAATACGTTCGAATGCGAAGCTTGATCCGGTCCGGGTCACCACGTTCCTTCGCCTCGTGAAACGCGAGAGCGGGAGAGTCGAGGTAGAGCGAGTTGATCGGATAGCCAACACCACTGACCGGGCAATGAGGGTCGCGCGAACAGTAAGCGCCAATGCGACCTCGGATCTCACGCGCAAGCACTTCGTCGATTAGGTATTTTAGTTCGAGGCGTTCGAACTGTTGTTGAAATTGTTTGGTCAACATGAGTTGTAGCTTTCGCAGCGACCGGATCGGATGTGATCCGTGTCACCTGGGTTTGAAGTAAAGTTTAAGACCTGCGTCCTGGATCAGAATTTCTAGCTTGTTATTAATTGAGTGACTGATCGGGCAATAGTCGATCTTCCAATACGCGAAGCAGGTATCCAACTATCATCAAGTTAGCGAGACTTTTGCGTGCTTCGTCGTCGATGTTGGCCGTTTTACCGAACTCGTTGGCGTACTCGTTAAAGAAGACGAGTTTCTCAGGAGGAATGTTTTTTCTGAGTACTTCGTTAATCTGCTCGACTTCAAGATCGTCAAATGCTTCAACGAAGTCCGAAGCCATTTTTTCAAAGGTCATGATGTTTCCTCAGCAAACTTGGAAAGGCGTCCAAACCAGGCACCTATCCCGTCAGTAGATCCCACAATACATTATTTGGGAATAAAATCCCAAATATTTTAGTGCATTCACGAAAAATACTGCTCCGATTCGCGAAATTCACTGCCATCCGGCTCCAAGGGTCTTTTAAACGGTCGGAGCACAATAATCGCGTTCGCCTATTTCATACGATTTCGCCGCAACATCATTCCTGCCTTGGGTGGATTACGGCTTTAGCTGACGGCGGAACGGACTTCCCCACTGCGCGAAAAGTCGCCTCGCACTCCACTCGAATCGCGTTCTTTCGTTGCGTCCATCAAACCCTGATTTTTTTGGTGCGCGCGATGAAACATCACCGATTCAAGGCGCTCGATTGGATTTGGCCTATTAGGCGAAAGCGAATCGATCACAAAAGCGATACTGCAGAAGACCCCAGATCGTCATTCTTTCACGGACTGCCGGAAGACTGATGTGCCCACCTGCTCGAGGCAAGATTCTGGACTTCTGGCTACGCACGAAGAAGGATGCTCCGGCTATGAAGCCCGACTCCAGTCCATTCGTCAGTTACTGGAGCGTGTGCTCAGGCAGTCATGGTTCAAGAACCGTGCACCCGCTCCACTTCCGCACAAGAGACTGCAGCTCGTGCGGGGACGAGGGATGACTCATCAGGCGTTGATCACCTGCACCTCGACGCCCAATGCAGGAGACCAGTTCGCCGGGGACTTCACTCTGTGTACGTATGCGGCTTGGTTCGTCGTGAGTTGCAAGAAGCCCGTTGAGAAGATAGTTTTTTACCCTATCGACGCTCTCGCGGGTTCGTGACTTGGCACACACCGTGCGAACCCACGCCTACTCATGGATTACGTCAAGCACACCTCGGCGGAGAACATAGTGAGCCTCGAAGCAAGCATCGCGTTCGCATTGGTGGCGCTCTCTGGTCTCGGCGCCAGCGTATTCCTCTTGGACCTCTACAGTGTCGACGCACCGCGATTTCGTTGGAACGACCGTTGGAGCTTCGAACCCGCTGAACTCGGAAACTACTCTCGCCCACTGTTGATCACCGCAAGTTTGCTGGGTCTGTTCCTCGAGCTCTTATTGATACGATGGATTTCCTCCGAAATTCGCATCTTCGCCTACTTCAAAAATTTCGTGTTGATTGCGTGCTTCTTGGGCTTTGGGCTTGGGTTCCACTACTGCCGCAGGCGAATTCATCTCATCTCCATGCTCGGACCGCTTCTGTTGCTTTCGCTACTGGTCACGGTGCCGTGGAGTGGACTGCGTGAATTAATCGAAGCGCTTCCCACCTGGCTTGGCGCCTATTCCGAAGTTCATATTTGGGGTGTTCCGGCCCTCGAAACCAGTTCGCAGAGCCTCGCGGCCTTCGTGGGCGCGGTCACCTTGTCTGTTCCAATCTTTACCCTCATCGCGCTGACGTTCATTCCCGTTGGTCAGCTGACAGGCTGGTCACTCGAAACGGCGCCAAACGGAATCTCCGCATATACCGTCAACATCCTTTCGAGCTGGGCTGGGATCATTCTATTCAGCGCCCTCTCGTTTATGAGCCTGAAGCCCGTGTTTTGGTTTGGAGTTGCAGCCGCCATCATTTTCTTGCTGGTCTTACTCCTCCCCGTGGCACGCGTCGCGATTGCTGTCGTACTGAGCGCTTGCGTTTTATTGGTTGCTTTCAGCGACGGAACGACGTCTGAAGTCTTTTGGTCTCCGTATCAAAAGCTCTCCCTCACTGCCGCGGAACTCGACGGTGAAAACGTTGGCTACCACCTTGAGACCAACAACAGCTGGTACCAAAAGGTCGTTGATTTGTCCCCCGATTTCGTCGCGGGACACCCAACGCTGTTCGAAGGCACGACGGTGGAATGGGGCGCGTACGACCTGCCTTACAGACTCCATCCAACACCGGGTTCAACACTCATTCTCGGTGCCGGGATGGGCAACGATGTCGCAGCCGCGCTGCGAAACGGTTCCGAGCGGGTTGTGGCGGTTGAAATCGACCCTCTGATCTTGCGCCTCGGAGAGGAACGTCATCCAGAGGAGCCGTACGCATCCCCCAAAGTGGAAGTCATCGTCGACGACGCGAGGAGCTTTATCGAGCGAGCTGACGAGCAGTACGACCTCATTGTCTTCTCGCTCCTCGATTCTCACACCAACGTCTCGCACTTTTCCAACATTCGGATCGATAACTACGTCTACACCGTTGAAGCGATGGAAGCCGCGCGACAACTTGTCGCTCCCGACGGTTTGTTCATCATCAAATTTCAAGTCGAGCAACCTTGGATTGCGGAACGGTTGCGAAAACTTGTCAAACAATCGTTCGGCGCAGATCCAATTCAAATGCTGACCGACTCCACATTCGGAACGAGGGGCAGACTCTTCGTAAGTGGCTCCCCAGATCGAATCCAAAAGCTTCTTCGCAACCCGCGTGTGCGAAGGCACATTCGTACCACGCCACAACAAGCCGAAGTCGACCACGTGCGTGTCACGACAGACGACTGGCCCTACTTCTATCAAGAAGAACCAGGGCTGCCTGCCAGCGTCATTTTGATGACATTGGTACTGGTCGGCGTGTGTTGGCTCGCTCTGAGACGAACCGAAATTGGGGGCGGGTCCATTCAGTGGCATTTCTTCTTTTTGGGCGCGGGCTTCCTACTCGTCGAGGTACAGGCGGTGAGCAAGATGGCCCTGCTGTTCGGAACGACCTGGATCGTGAACTCGGCTGTCATCTCCGTCGTACTCATACTGACGGTGCTCGCAAATATCCTGGTCGAGCGCGGCCCGAGCGTATCGACCCAGCTTGCCTACCTGGGACTCGCCATCTCGATTGCAGCCGCCTACGCCCTTCCCGTTCGCTGGCTGTTCGTCGACAATGTTTGGCTGCGAGCGGTCGTGGCGGGCGTCGCTCTGTGTTTGCCAGTCTTTTTCGCTGGGATCATTTTCGTCAAGGGTTTCGCAAACGTTAAATTCGACGGCCACGCAATGGGATCAAACTTATTTGGTGCGCTGATCGGCGGAATGCTCGAGAGCTTTTCGCTGTGGGGTGGACTCAAGTCGCTCCTCGTCATTGCAATGGTGCTGTACGCCGCGTCGTATTTCTTTCGACCCAACATGGGCAGCGGTTCCTCGGCAGCAACCTGACAAGCAGTTGCGCTCACCTTGGTTCGCATCTACTGGCGCGATGCGCCAAATCCTCGCTGCAGCAGTTTTCCGAAGTCTCTAAGTTGGAAGACCGGTTCTCCCCGCAACGAATTCAGGTTTCCCCACTCCAATCGATGACCGTGGTCATTTCGTTGCCCGGTTGCATCCGAATTTACCGGGGGACTCGCGGGAAGAGTCAGGCACCTGCACGTATCCCGATTTACAACCGGATTGGGCACTGGTTTCCAATTGTCTCGTCAACACGGGCTTCGACGGAGCCACGTTGCGCCCCAGGCGACAGCGAAGTTCGCAGCCTGGATTCGAAAGACGAGTGCACGCAGCAATACGGACATCCTCGACATCGATGCCCGGGGCATGATCTCCGGAGCCTCGGTACGCGCACGTCGAAGATTTCGCGACCTCCGCAAGTGCCCAGCCTGCTTCAACGCTGCTGGGCACGCTGCGCGATTCATCAGATTTTCGTTTCAGCCTTTTGACATCGCTGAGGTTTCATCGAATTCGATGATTTTGAAGTCGCCCTATAAATAGAAGGAGGGGGTAATACAACGCAATGATGTGGGGATTATGGTATAATTTGGGAATAAATGTCCAGAAACATACAGTAGGGTTGGATGCGTCCTAGCCGTGAAGTGGGTTTGAGCCCTTTGCACGTCGGTACAGATTTTGCGTAGAAATGAGACCATGACTCGACAGAACAACCGAATTCCCGCTTTGAGTGGTTATAACCTTCCTCTTCAAGCTTGGACTTCGCCACTCGCGCGAAGGCGGCCTTATGAGCGCTTTATGACATTCACTCTGTTGTATTCGACGGTGTTTTCGTTGCTGTTTGGCATCGCGTTTGTCCATCCCGTCCACTCTGCGGACGTCATACTGAACGAATACAACGCGGTTCCCAAGGCCGGCGGTTTTCTCAAGATTGGAAAAGAAGATTCTCGATTGGGTCGCCGCGAAGGAAATGGAGACGACTGGTTCGAGGTCGTTGTCGTCACAGACCATCTCGACATGCGAGGTTGGCAGTTCGTTATTTCCAATCGAACGGGCGTCCCCGATATCCCAGGTCCGGGCCAAGAGATCTTCACACTGACACTTACGGACGAACCCGTCTGGGCTGATCTTCGATCTGGCACGATCATCACCGTAGCCGAAGACATCGACGCAACCGCAAACGCCTACCTGCCTGAAATCGGTGAATGGTGGATCAATGTTCGCGCCAACAACACCGCCGCGGGGAAATACATCACAGCGATGAACTTCGCCGTCTCGAACGAGGATACTCAGTTCACAATCTTAGATGACCTTGGCACTGTTGCGTACGGCCCGTCCGGCGAAGGCATTTCGCCGCTGTCGGGTGTCGGGCTGAGCGAAGTCTTCAAACTCGAGGCGACGCCGACCGGGGCAATTACGCCAAGCGCAATCGAATACGCCGACGGCTCCTCGAGCAGCTTCGGACTTCCGAACCCGTGGACGGACATCACCGGCCCTCAGATCCAGGACTTCAGTGCACTTCGCGCAGTGGTCCCGTACTTCCCGCTGACCTCCGTCGTCATCAACGAGATCAATACTCACAGCGATCTGCCGGAGGTGGACTGGATTGAGCTTTTTAACACCACCGCCGCACCGATCGACATTGGAGGCTGGTTCATAAGTGACGAGGTCGTCAACCTCATGAAATATCAAATCCCACCGGGAACCATGATCCCGGCAAACGGCTACATCGTCTTCCTCGAATCGACTCTGCTTTTTTCCTTTAACGGTGAACTGGGTGAAGCTGCCTATCTGTCCCAAGGCGACGGCCTCGGAGCAATGACCGGCGGACGCGACTCCACCAACTTTGGACCGGTTGAAAATGGCGTTTCTTTCGGCCGGTTTCCGAACGGAAGCGGCCCGTTTTTCCGAATGTCGTCGCGAACACGGGGCGACCTCAACTCTGTGCCTGACTTCGGCCCTGTTGTGATCAACGAGATCATGTACAAGGCGCTCGGGCCTTTCGCTCCTCCGTTGACCGGCAGCGATGCCGAGTTCATCGAACTGCGCAACGGCGGCCTTGTCGATGCTCCGATGGCAGTCAACTACGGGTCCGCAGGAATATTTCCGTGGCGTGTCAGCGGCGGACCGAGCTTCGAGTTCCCGCCTACAGCCGTTGTTCCCGCTCAAGGATTCACACTGTTGGTGACATTTGATCCCGTGCTCGAACCGCTGAAGCTTGCCGCATTTCGATCTCACTACGGCCTGCTCCCGTCGACTCCGATCTTGGGACCCAATGGAGGACGGCTCGACAATTACACCGACTCGATCCATCTCCGTCGCCCTGACATCCCGTCCCTCGGAGAAGCCCCTCTCGTACTTCGAGACTCGGTGACGTACTTTGATTTTGGTGACTGGCCCACCGGGCCAGATGGCACGGGGCCCTCACTCGAGCGGCTTGATCCCAATGTCCCCGCGTCCGATTCGACACGATGGGCCGCCAGCCTCTCCGCAAAAGGAACTCCCGGCGCGGAGAATTCAGTAGTGAATGTCCCAGAGCCGACTGTCGTCGCCCAATTTTTTTTAGGGAGCTTGAGTCTCAGTGTGTTGTTGCGCATCAAGAACCGACGACCCCAGCGCCTGACAACGCGCCCCGAAAAGAACGGAATCGAAGTCTGAATTCAGTATTTCAAAGTGCATTCAAGCGGCTTGAGATTAAGTACGTGATTGACTCCATCACAGCCCGCGCAGCCAGGGACAGTATTGCGCCGCACGTAAGCTGGACGAGCATTGCCTGAGAGGTAGTCCAGAACGTTGCGCACCTTGTGGATCTGGCAGCGATTACTGCTTCCATCGATTCAAGCCGCCCTACCCGCTTTGTCAGCCTCACCCACCATTGTTCGTCCGCCGCTAAAGCGCAATCGTCCTGCTCGCGAGTACCGCCAAGGAAAGCAATACCATCAAGCAGTAACGCGACGGCAACATCGGGAAAAATAAACGTGACCCGAGCCACATCAGGCCCGGCATGAGTCGCTGCAAGCCTGGAACCAACAGGTCGATGCCGCGAGCGCGGCGCACCGTCTCGCGAAATTGGCTGCGAACTTCGGTTGCAACATCTGTTGTAGGCGCGAGCGTAGACGTCAGCGGAACGATTACACCAACGAGTGCACAACCCCAGACCGCGAACGACGCGCTCAACGGGAACACCATCATTATGTCAGGGACATTCAAGTTCGACTCGAATGACGAAGTTGAACCCGAGAAGACATTCGAGATGGCGCTGACCTTTACCGAAGACGTTCGCTTCGAAGGGCCTGACACCGACATTGTTCTTGACGAAAGCAAAGCGGAGGACCTGGTTCTGAAACTCGACGTCGCGATGTGGTTCAACACGCTACCGATCACAACCTGCATCGATACCGGCGATCTCGTCATCGTTGAAAACCACTTGGAGATCGTGGACTCGGGTGACTGCAGCACGATCGAAAATGATCTCAAAGAGGCCATGAAGACGTCCGGACAACTCGACAAGAACTGATCGGGCTATGAACAAAACAAATGGCGTCAATCCTGCGGATGGATTGACGCCATTTTTCTTCCATCACGACGATCAGTCACCAATGAATTGACCACTCAGCACCTCAAGCCCAATAAGACAGGCTGCGATATTGAATCGCAGGAGCTTCGACTTGATCGTCCGGTGCTCCGATTCGCGTCGAGACCCTTTTCGACGGCTATCCGGCTCTTTGCTGCACCAGTTCAAGATCCCAACCGAACTGCTTCCTGCGGGTATTCGATGCGCGACAACAACTACGTGCCCGAAAGAATTTGCAGCCTGTCCGTCCGCCCTCCCCGTTTTTTGATTGACGCTTTTTAGCCATTCGAAACAGACGACGAACTTTGTGCTGTTGTCGAGATTCGTACATTCATGTCGATATCTCGCCTTCGACGGGTGCACTTCGGGAGCAGTTTTCAACTGAATTTGCGGGCTCGTGAGCCTGGGAAGCGCTCACAATGCACAACGTGGGTTCATCGAGGTTTCGAACTCTCAAATCCTACTGCAGCTTCAAGCCGCGCCCCCGGGGACTAGGGGACTTGAATTGTGATTTTATTTCGCCGGCAAGCTTGTAAATTTTGGAATTGGGAATACTATCCCAAAAGCAAGGAGGCGCGAAGCCGCCTCAAAGAGATTCGATTACTTGCCCATAGGGGCTCAACTGCACAATTGGATCACAACGTCATGCCACTAGGAGCGACCGTGATGAATACTTCGATCAACGTTCAGCCCACTTCATTCAAGTTCTTCTCAATTCTTCTTCTAGGATTGCTGGCAGCGTGCTCTCAACCCATTAGCGGCAGCAGCGACAAAGCTGAAAACAAAACGCAGACCAACGGCCAGATCCTCTCGGTTGACGGTGCCGATACCGGACTCGAAGGGATTGTGGTGTCTGCCGACGCATTCGCAACAACGGCGGAAACCGACGCTCTCGGTGAGTTTGACTTGGGAGCTCTCCCGCAAACTATGCAAGAGATCGTCGTCACGATTCCCGACGAGGATGGCCCTGGCGATCGTACCCTGAGCGAAATGGTCGACCTTACCGGCATGGATTCCGTTGACATTACCTTGACCGTGGACGGAAACGAAATGGTCCAAGTTGCGATCAACAGTTGCCAAGACTTTGACACCCGGAACCGCTTCAAACTCGATGTCGATGGCGATGGACTTATCGAAGACGGATACATCCGAGTACGAGGCAAACACCGAAATCGCCAGCAACTAAAAGTCGAAATTGGATCGCTTGAAGTCGATCAAGTGGTGATCCAAATCGAAGGCTTGGAAGACGACTATTCGGTGACAGTACGGGAAAATGGAGAGGCAGAGCTAGAACTCGATCTTCCGAATGTGCTGGATCTCGTAGGCAACGTAGTCACCCTCGTCATCAACGACGAGCAGTTAGACCTCGGTCTCATCCCAAGTCCTGGAACGTCAGGAGAACCAAATTGCGATGGAGACGACGATTCGCAGAACGATCACGGTGGCGAGTTCGATGTGCGAAATCGATTCGCTGTCGACGTTGATAGCGATGCAGAGCTTGAAGATGGGTACGTGCGAATTCGAGCCAGGGACGACGGCAGACAGCGCTTCAAGGTTGAAGTGGAACCGGTATTGCAATCCGTGACGATTATCGTGAGCCCAGACGACAACGTAAGTGAAGACGACTTTCGTGGTCAGGCTGAGTTGGACGGCATGGAAGCCGAGCTAGACCGACGTAGCTCCCTCCCGTTCGGAGTAGACCGTGTCGCCGATCTTAGCGGCTACTTCGTCTTCGCAGAGGTCGACGGAATTGTGACGTTCCTGACGACCGTTCCAGTCGTCGACTAAGTCCGCGCCAGACACTCAGCATCCCCATAAGTCGGCGGGCCAGGTGCCCCCGACTTATGGAGGGGCGGGCTGCAATCTCAGTAGTCTTCAGCGTCGCCCGAACTTCAGAATCCATATTGAGCGCACCCCGGACCGCTTCCTTCGTGACGCGCGAAGATCACTGATATTCTTGGGTTGGTCTGTCCCGCGTGGCGACTTGCGAGATGGCCGTGAAGATCGTCTCGGTCAAAATCACGACCTTGCGAAGAGACGGTGTTCAGTTGTTTTCTAGGCCACTTTTGTGGCCAGATACGCCTTCTTCCTTTTCTTCATCGTCCGATCGCTTTGGTTCGCCCGCTTCACGGTCTCGGCTTTGCACTCCGCTGTGAAACGTCTGCGCGTTTGCTCTGCTCGCTCATCGTGAACTCCCAGAGAAAACTAGCTTGCTCCCGTGAGTCCACTCTTGCGTGCAAGGTCAAGGTTTCTCATTTGCCGCTAGGCATCCCTCGATCACTCGCGAATCAAATTTGGGTATGGCGGTTTTGCTTGCCTATCTGCACCGGAAACTGCTACTAGCCCGTCACCCAACATCGTGACTGGCTTCCACGCAAGCCAGACTGGAATCGAGAGTTCATGTCCACTGCTGTTCAGCCCCATTTGGTGCGCTTTCCTGTCATTCTCATAAAACCTTCGCATTATGACGACGACGGTTACGTCATTCGCTGGAAACGCTCGGTCGTCCCCTCGAATACCCTCGCCACACTCTATGGACTGATGTCGGATTGCATCGAGCGGCGCGTGCTCGGAGAGGATGTCGAGATCGAATGCCATGCGATGGACGAGACCAACACGTACATCGACATGCCTAAAATCATCCATCAAATTCACAGCGCGGGGGGGGGCCTCGTCGGGCTCATCGGTGTTCAGAGCAATCAATTCCCCCGAGCCATGGATCTCGCTCGAGAGTTTCGTGCCGCCGGGATCTCGGTTTCCATTGGCGGCTTCCACGTCAGTGGCTGCCTATCGATGCTGCCCGGTGTCCAGCCGGACCTTCAAGAAGCGCTTGATCTCGGGATTTCGCTCTTCGCCGGAGAGGCCGAGGATCGCCTAGAAGATCTGCTTTGCGACGCTGCAAACGGCGCGCTGAAACCCATATACAACTATTTAAAGGACCTGCCCGGACTCCAAGGTCAGCCGATTCCCTTCCTGCCACGCGAAATTGTCACTCGGGGGTTGGGAGTTCAGACAAGCTTCGACGCCGGTCGAGGTTGCCCGTTCCACTGCTCGTTCTGCACGATCATCAACGTCCAGGGTCGGAAGTCTCGCCGACGCAGCGCCGATGACGTCGAGCAGATCGTGCGCGCCAATCTTGCCCAGGGAATTCGCAATCTCTTCATCACCGACGATAACTTTGCCCGCAATCGAGACTGGGAATCGATTCTAGACCGCCTGATCGAAATGCGGGTCAAAGAGAAGCTGAAAGTCCGGCTCACGATCCAGGTCGACACGGTGTGCCACAAGATTCCGGGGTTCATCCGCAAGGCAAAGCAAGCTGGCGTCAACAAGGTATTCATCGGGCTCGAGAGTATCAATCCCGATGCACTGCAGAGTGCCGGCAAAAGACAGAACCAATTTTCAGAGTATCGATCGATGATGCAGGACTGGCACGATCAGGGTGTGATCATCTTCGCGGGCTACATCATTGGATTTCCCGGGGATACGCCCGCGACCATCGCGCGCGATGTCGAAATCATTCAGCGAGAACTGCCTGTGGACATCCTCGAGTTCTTTGTCTTGACGCCACTTCCCGGGTCCCAGGATCACAAAGAACTCTTCCATGCCGGGATCCCAATGGATCCGGACATGAACAACTACGACACCTATCACGTGACCACAGGGCATGCTTCGATGTCGCCGGATGAATGGCGGGAAGCCTTCCAAACCGCTTGGAAATGCTACTACACACCCGAGCACACCAAGACCCTGCTTCGACGGGCCCGTGCGTGCGGCATCAAGACTCGCAAGTTGTCCAATATGCTGCTCTGGTTTCACGGCGCTTCATCGATTGAAGGACTGCACCCACTCGACAGTGGTTACTTTCGAATCAAGTCTCGCCACGGTCGACGCCCGAACCGGCCGGTTGAAAGCGTACCCGTTTTCTACGCGCGCTATGGCTGGGAGATTTTGAGCAAGCACCTTCGCTTCTTGAATCTACTCGCTCGCTTGCGATGGTTCTCGTGGAAGCTTGAGCGCGACTCAGATGCAGTGAACTATCGGGATGCTTCGAGCGGGGCGTAGACACGCACGGCGTTCGCTCACGTCGTGATCGGCGTCAAGCTGCATTGGGTGGAGTCACTTCTCCGGCCAGGCCCCACCATTGTTTTGAGTTCAAGTCCTTCGGCATCCGGGCGTCGAGCGAGAGATCCGCAATCCTCTTCTTCAGCTCGGTGTTCTCGCGTTCAAGCTCGCGCAGCTTCTTGGCTTCCCAAACATCCATCCCGCCGAACTTTTGCGCCAGCAATCGAAAGTCGGCTCCGTCAAGTTATGCAGTCGGCACACCTCGCGAGTGCTCTCCGCTTCCTTCAAAATTCCGATGACCTGGTCTTCTGCGAATTGCTTTCACCCCATCTCATCTCCGTTCGCCTTCAAAAAGGCTAACTCGGGGACTGGGCCGAGTATCGCGGGGCCGGCCATTGTCGCCTTGCTCGGTCACATTTGCCGTGGCCAAGAAACGTGGGTTCCACTTAAAATACACTTATTGGCGTCACACATTGTTGGAAGGCGAGCTATTGATTACGCTTTTCTGGGTGGTCCCCCGCTTCCTGAAGGTTGTTCGTCGGAAGAGTTCACCGTTCGTTTTTGAACCTCCTATCGGAAAATACTGCAATTTTTCCATCAAACATAAAGGATCCTTTTTCATGCACACGCACACCAGCTACTCGAAATTCGATCGCTTCTGCTCCTTTAGCCTGACCCTACCCCTACTCCTCTCGCTTGCTGTTCTTACTCTCGGTACGTCGACTGCTTTGGCTTCGGGCGACAAGAACGGAAAGGAAGCCGGAAAGCACGAAAAGAACCGGGGTCGGCGGACCATGACAGGCCTTTGGGTCACCCGTGTCCCGTCCCCTTTTGTGATCCAGTACGGCTCCGGCCCGACCAAGGAAGCGACGGAAATGGCGTGGACCTTGGTCGAGGACGAGGACGGCCTGATTACCGGATTCAACACCTATCTTTCCACAAGTAGCGTGGACACTCCGGTCACGGCGGGTGCACTCTGCATGGTTGGCGCGCGGGTGGGTTCCAGGATCGTAATTTCAGAGGCCCCCGTAGAATCGCCCACCACGCCGATTTTCGTCTTCGACTGCGAGCGCAAAAACAAAACACTGCGTTGCCTAGGCCATGGCCTGGCCAACCTTGAGCCCATCGCCCTGCAGGCGCGTCTTTCGCTCCGTAAGGAATCCATCGAAGCCGTGGATCGTGTCACAGAAGAAATACTCGCAGTTTGTCAACCGGAATGATCACGGCTTGAACTATGCGATCGAAGCCGGCGAAGTAGGCATTTGATTCGCAACCTGTGCCGGAGCGGCTCGACCCTCGAAATGCGCGGGAAGATCACCGATCGATATGGCATCGATGATCTGACCGCGTGTTTGTCCGCGAGTCGTGGATGTCGGGCTTCGCTCTTCACGGGTCCTGATATGACATCCCGCCTCTTATAAGTACTTTGAGCGAAAGGGGAGTTGTTTATCCGGTGCGCTATTCGCAAGACCGATCATTTGGTCTTACCTTGTTTGATCGAGATAGTATCTAAGGCTACGGGAGGAAGGTCTTGGGCGACCCTCAATACGATCCGCAACGGCTGTTGAGACTAAGTTTGGGAGCGAATACCGTCTTTTCATTTCTCTCGGGTATCGGTTTTGTACTGGCCTCATCCCCCTTGGCCTTGGCAATTGGCTGGACAACTTCATGGGTTCTCGTTGTCCTGGGAGTTGGGCTCCTCGGGTTTTCAACCGGCCTTGGTTGGCTTTCCTCTCGGGAGACCATTCCCTTGGGTCCTGCCAATGGAATCATGTGGTGCGGTGCTGCCTGGGTCGCGGTAACGATCCCTTTGGTTTTTATGGGGGAGTTGAGCCGTACAGGGGAGTTGGGCGCGATTGCCATTGCCTATGTGGTACTTGGGTTTTCGGTCGTCCAGTTTCTGGGTATTCGTCGGTTGCGCCGGCTGAATTCAGTTGACTGAGCACCCAGCGTAAAGCCGGCCATGGTATGGTATGGAGGATCTCACCCAAAACCTTTTTCAAGGCTTTCTCACCTAGGGCTCTTTGGACTGAGCCCGAAAAGTATTCAGGCGAGAACCCTTATGTTGGGGACTGGCAAGCCGCTTCCCTACCTTTTCCTGCAAACATGAAAGACCCGGGGCAACGAGGTTTTTACTGTTTCGCCAAAACGGCTTGCAGATCAAGGCAGAAACCGGTTACCAGAGCGTTCCCGCGAGAATCCTCGGCTTGGGCGCTCCCCCATCATGGAAGCATGTTGAACCACATCCCGAGTTTTCCCGGTACACTCTGCCCGTTGCCGGGCTTCACTCGCCACGGACCCTGATTTGACATCCCGCCTCTATCAGCACTTTGAACGGAAAGTGGGCTTGTTTATCCTATGCGCCTATGCGCGACGGTTTTTGTGAATTCTATGAAAAAAATTCTACTGGTCGAAGACAATGAGATGAACCGGGACATGCTTTCCAGACGCCTCGCCCGCAAAGACTTTGAGGTTGTGATCGCAGTCGATGGAGCAGAAGCCGTAAAAATGGCCGAATCCGAAACGCCCGCACTGATTCTCATGGACATGAGCCTGCCGGTGATTGATGGCT
>Ga0115003_10002787_pt1 | contig 14238 bp, 16 predicted proteins | sample ArcticOcean_MG_C_7_FD_88736 | JGI IMG/M metagenome (GOLD analysis project Ga0115003, IMG submission 88736) | Marine microbial communities from western Arctic Ocean - ArcticOcean_MG_CB11_88 | ecosystem: Environmental > Aquatic > Marine > Oceanic | place: Arctic Ocean: Canada Basin | collected... | reverse complement strand
GTACTCAATTCATGAATTTAATCTTTATCGGCTCCCTTAAGCATGCTGGCTTAGCTTTGGCTATTGGTTTAGGGGCATGTATTAATGCCGGCCTACTTTTCTTTCATTTAAAAAAAGGAGGGTTATTTAAACTAAGTTCTGGCTGGTCGATATTTTTAAGTAAAGTCATTTTTGCAGCTTTTATTATGGCTTTATCCCTATTTTATTTTAAGGGCACGATTGAGTTATGGATGAATTATTCAGCTTTTTCTCGATTTGTACATTTAATAATCTTAATAGTATTCGGTGGGTCTGTATACTTTGCTATTCTTAGGCTTTGTAAAATAGATATTAGTGAGTTTTTTAAGAAAACTATTCAATAAATGCAAATATTTAGACATATCCTTAACTCCGGATCCCATCCTCCTTGTGTTTTAACGATTGGAAATTATGACGGCATACATTTGGGGCACCAAAAGTTAATTAATGAATTATTAATTAAATCAAAGAATAGCCAAATAGATTCTGCAATTATGATTTTTGAGCCACATCCTAGGGAGTTTTTTACCCCAAAAGACGCACCCTCAAGAATAACAAGTCTACGAGAAAAAATTGAATATTTTCAATCAAAAAAAATTGATCGAATTTATGTTGTTAAATTTAATATGGAATTTGCTCAAATGTCTGGCGATCAATTTTTTTTAAAACTTAAAAATAGAATCTCAGCACAGACAATTTTGGTAGGTGAAGATTTTAGATTTGGTAAAAATCGTGAATGTGGGATAACTGACCTACTTGAAAGTGACATAGAAATTATTATTTTAAAAGAATTAAGAATGAACAATAAAAGAGTTTCTAGTACCCACATAAGGGATGCACTGTCTTCCGGCGACTTAGATTTAGCAAATAACTTGCTTGGTAGGCATTATTCTATATCTGGAAAAGTAATTCACGGAGACCAAAGAGGAAGGGAAATGGGTTTTCCGACTGCAAATATTCATATGTTTCATAATCGCCCTCCAATAAAAGGCGTCTTTGCTGTAAAATTGAATGAAAAATTTGGAGTGGCGAACTTAGGAACAAGACCAACAGTAGCAGGAATTTCTAAACTACATCTTGAAGTACATATATTAAATTTTTCTAAAGATTTATATGGCCAGCATGTCCATATAACTTTTTTAAAAAAAATAAGAGATGAAATAAAATTTAATTCAATAGATGCCCTTACAGAGCAAATAAAAAAAGATATTATTAATGCTGAAATTTTTCTGAAAAAATATGACTGATAACAAATATAAATTAAACCTTCCTGATACCGAATTTCCAATGCGGGGCAACCTAGCAAAAAGGGAGCCTAAGTGGGCAAAAGATTGGGTGGAAAAAGACTTTTATAATCAGATTAGGCTTGCCAGAAAAGATAGGCCAAAATATATTCTGCATGATGGACCTCCCTATGCTAACGGTGATATTCATATCGGGCATGCAGTTAATAAAATCTTAAAAGATTTTATTATTAAATCTAAAACTATTGCAGGCTTTGATGCGCCTTATGTTCCTGGGTGGGATTGTCATGGTCTTCCAATCGAACTGGTAGTTGAAAAAGAATATGGTAAAAATATTGATCCAAATAAATTTAGAGAATTATGTCGAGAATATGCATTAATCCAGGTGGAAAAACAGAAAAATGATTTTAAGAGACTGGGTGTTCTTGGGGACTGGGATAATCCTTACCTTACAATAAATTTTGAGACAGAAGCAAATATTGTTAGAGCTCTTGCAAAAATCTATAAGAAAGGACTGTTGTACCAAGGAAATAAACCAGTTCATTGGTGTACTGATTGTGCATCTGCATTAGCTGAAGCAGAAGTTGAATATGAGGATAAACCTTCCCCAGCAATAGATGTTCAATTCGATTGTGTTAACCCAAAAGATCTTGCAAATATTTTTAAAATCAAGGAAGTAGATAAGGTTTCTGCTATTATTTGGACAACTACACCATGGACATTGCCTGCAAATGAAGCAATTTCAGTCAATCCAAAATTTCAATATGGCTTATATAAATGTAAAAATAATTTCTTTATTATTGCTGAAGAATTAGCTGATATCAGATTTAAGACTTATGGACTATCAGCAACAAAAGTTGCAACCTGTAAAGGCTCTGAGCTAGAAGGTATATTATTCTCGCACCCATTTCTAGAAAAAAGTGTTCCAATTATATGCGGCGGGCATGTCACAACAGAAACAGGTACTGGTTTAGTTCATACTGCACCAGCACATGGGTTAGATGATTATATTGTTGGAATGAAATATAGCTTACCAGTAGAAAATCCGGTCGATGCCAAGGGTAAATTTAAAAATGATATTCTTTTCTTTGCAGGGCTAACTGTATGGGAAGCCAACCCTAAAGTGATAGATATTCTAAAAGGTAAGAAATTATTGGTGCATGAGGAAAAGTTTATTCACAGCTACCCACACTGCTGGCGTCATAGATCTCCAATTATTTTTAGAGCAACATCGCAATGGTTTATTGGGATGGAACATAAATATTCTGATAATATTTCTCTTAGAGAGTTAGCAAAAAAAGCAGTAACCAACACTAAATTTTATCCAGAATGGGGGAAAAAACGTCTTGAATCTATGATTGAAAATAGACCTGATTGGTGTATCTCGAGGCAAAGAAGCTGGGGAGTTCCAATACCAATATTTATTCATAAAGATACTAATGCCCCCCACCCAAATACGCTTAACTTTTTTGAAATTGTTGCTCAAAAGATAGAGAAAGATGGGATCGATGCCTGGTTTAATATTGAGCCCCAATCAATCCTAGGTGATGATGTTGAAAATTATATTAAAATAAATGACACTCTTGATGTTTGGTTTGATTCTGGAACAACTCACGAATCTGTCTTAGAGCAAAGAGACGATTTGGCTTCCCCAGCTGATTTATATCTTGAAGGCTCTGACCAGCATAGAGGATGGTTTCAATCAAGCCTTCTTACAAGTTGTGCAATAAATGGCAAAGCGCCTTACAAGTCTCTTTTGACCCATGGTTTTGTAGTTGATGGCCAGGGATATAAGATGAGTAAATCGAAGGGCAACGTTATCGCACCACAAAAAATAATGGATCAATTTGGTGCTGATATTCTAAGATTATGGGTCGCGACTACGGATTATTCTGGCGAGTTAAATATTTCAAACGAAATTATAAAGCGAGTTGCAGATAGCTATCGAAGAATAAGAAACACACTGAGATTCTTATCAGCAAATTTAGAAGATTTCGATTCAAAGAGTATGTTAATTAATCCAAATGAAATGTTATCAATTGATAGGTATGGATTATATTTAGTTGAGGAACTTCAGAGTAAAGTCATAAAAGATTATGAAGCATTCGATTTTTATTTAGCTATGCAAAAGTTTTTAACATTCTGCTCTGAAGATATGGGAGGTTTTTATCTTGATGTATTAAAAGATAGATTATATACAACAGCTGAAAATTCACATGCTAGACGGTCTGCACAAACTGCATTGTTTCACATTACACAATCACTCATAAGGCTTATGGCACCTGTTTTAAGCTTTACTGCTGAAGAATTGTGGAATGTAATAAATAAAGAAAATAAAAGCACTATTTTTATTGAAAGTTGGTATAAATTACCGAGTCATGGCCTTTCTGAAAAAGAGTTAATAGGATGGAGTCATGTTCTTGATGTTAGAAACTTAGCTAACAAAAAAATAGAGTCACTTAGAGAGCAAGGAGCAGTTGGATCTTCACTTCAAGCTGAATTAAAAATTTTAGCGCCATCTGATATTTATAAAAACTTATCCTTTTTTGATAAAGAACTAAAGTATATTTTTATAGTATCCAATATCGCCCTTGAAGAATCAAAAAATGCTTTAGAAGTTGAGGTAAATGCTAGTAAGAACAATAAGTGTGAGAGGTGTTGGCATTATGTTGCAGATATAGGACAAAATTCTAAACACCCTGAGATATGTAAGAGGTGTATTAGTAACCTTTACGAAAAGGGTGAAAAAAGAAAACATGCTTAAATATTTTTTGTTATCTAGCTTAATTTTTTTTTCCGATCAGTTTACAAAAATACAAGTAATTAAATATATTACTGATGAACAATTCATTAGAGTTAATTCATATTTTTATCTCGTGCATTTTAAAAATTCAGGAGCTGCATTTAGCTTTTTGAGTGACTCAGGCGGGTGGCAAAGATATTTTTTATCAATATTTTCTGCAATAGCATCTGTATATATTATCTTTATGATAAAAAAACATAGAGATGAAATTTATACAGGTTTGGCACTATCTTTAATATTAGGGGGTGCTTTAGGAAATCTATACGATCGAATATCTTTAGGGTATGTAACGGATTTTTTGTATTTTCATTTTAATGATTTTTATTGGCCCGCTTTTAACGTTGCAGATTCAGCCATAAGTATCGGAGCAGCGATATTACTTTATGAGATAATGAAAAAAAAATCATGAGTCAGGATAGATACTCAGAATGAAACAATGTTTTGATGAAATAGCTTTACAAACAGAAGGCCGAGGTCTTTACGATGTAACACCCAAAATTATTGATTGGGTTGATAAACAAGAGATTCAAGACGGGCTCCTTACCTTACTTATTCAACATACATCAGCAAGCCTATTAGTTAATGAAAATTACGATTCTGATGTTCAAAGAGATCTAGAAAATTTTTTTTCTAGATTGGTAAAAGATGGAGATAGCTTATTTACCCACACAATTGAAGGGGACGATGATATGCCTGCTCATATAAGGACCGCTCTAACACAAACCAATCTATCAATCCCTATAAAAAATAAAAAGATGCTACTAGGTCAATGGCAAGGAGTATATGTTTTTGAGCATCGATATAGTGAGTTTTGTAGAAAAGTAAAAATTCACCTGATAGGAGAATAAGTTATTTTAGTGTTGTCCATTTTAGTGGATTAAAGGGTTTACTATTTTTTCTCAACTCATAATAAAGGCCATTGTTTAAATTACCTCCGCTATTTCCTACAATTGCAATAACTGAACCACCTTTTACAATATCGTTAGTCTCTTTAAGCAGAAAAGAATTATTTCCATAGAGACTCATATAGCCTTTACCATGGTCAATTATAATAATATTACCAAATCCTTTAATCAAGTCAGAAAATACAACTTTACCTGATGCAACAGCATAAACATCCATACCCTCTTTTGCTTTTATAAAAAGACCCTTCCATGCAACACCAGTATCTTTTCTTTTAGATTTAAATTTGTGTATTATTTTTCCTTTAACAGGAAGCTTTAGCTTTCCCTTAAGTTTTTTAAAGTCAATTCCATCAAATTTACTATCGGGAATTGATTTATTGTCAGCTTTAATTTTTTTAGATTTTTCTTTGCTGGCGTCAGCTTTAATTTTCTGCATTAACGTTTTAAAAATACTAGTTAATTTTTTTTCATTCCGAATTAGTTTTTGTTTCTTTTTTTTCTGTGTTAATAATTTTTTATTAATTTTCTTTATAACTTTAGCTTTTTCTTTTTTTTGTTTGAGAAGTTTTTTTGCATTTTTTTCTTTTCTTTTTTTTAGTGAGGCAACTTTTTTTAATAGTTTATCGGTCGATTTTTTTGTTACTTCAATTTCTTTATAAGCCTTTTTAATTGTTTTAAGTTCAACATTTTGTTGCCTACTATAATAACCAATATAGTAGGACTCTCTTGAGATTTGACTTGGATTTAGCCCGTCTAGGTACATTTGTAAATAACCGGGATTACCGTTTGTGTAAGTTTGGTAAAGACGAGTAGAAATAGACCTTTTTTTTACCTTTATTTTTTTTTCAAGATTAATGAGCTGCTTATTAAGTTTCTTTATTTTTTTTTTGTTATTTTTGAATTTTTTCTTTATTTTATAAAGCTCTTTCTTTGTTTTACTTATTTTCCTTTCTTTCTGTTTTAACTCGGTTGATAAATCTTTTTTTTCTTTAGTATTTTTTTTATATTCCGATCAAGTTGATTAATTTCTTTTTGTATTTTAAGTAAATCTCTTTCTGTTTTAGTTGCCTCATTTTCGGCAATGCACAATGATGCAAATATTAATATACTGAAAAATATAAGGACTCTAATAATATTTTTTGAGTACCGACTATTATTCATTAAAGTTTATCAGCGTTGTTCCTGTCATTTCTTTTGGAGGTATTTCTCCCATAATATGAAGTATCGTTGGAGCTATATCTGACAGGTTTCCAGTTTTATTAATTAAACATTCTTTACCCATATACAAAAAAGGAACTAAGTTCGTTGTGTGTTGGGTATGCAATTGGTTATTCTTTTCATCCATCATCAGTTCAACATTTCCATGATCCGCTGTTATTAACATATGGCCTTTAATTTTTTTTATCGAATTAGAGACTTGGCCTATACATTTATCTAGCGACTCAATAGCTTTAATTGCTGCAATTATGTTCCCTGTATGTCCCACCATGTCACCATTCGCATAATTACAAATTATGACATCATATTTTTGACTAATTATAGCTGTACATAATTTATCTGTTACTTCATAAGCACTCATTTCTGGTTTTAAATCATATGTTTCGACTTTGGGTGAGGGAACTAATATCCTATCTTCCCCTGGATATACTTCTTCCTCACCCCCGTTAAAAAAGAAAGTCACATGAGGATATTTTTCTGTTTCTGCTATCCTTAACTGAGTTTTTCCTTGGTTTGATAGAAATTGCCCTAATGAATTATTTATCTGGATTGGCTTAAAAATAGATTTTGCCTTTTTTTGTTTCTTATCGTATTCCGTAAGCGTGAAGTAACTAAGGTCTTTTGGATAAGCCCCACGATCAAAATAATCAAAATTATCATTTAAAATTGCATCAGTTATTTGTCTTGCACGGTCAGATCTAAAATTCATAAATACAATCGTGTCATTGTTATTAATCCCCTCAAACCTTCCATTTTTACTTATTAGTATTGGAGATATAAATTCATCCGTTTCATTTCTTTTATAAGCTTCCTTTATTGCTTCATGAGAAGATTTTGATTCGTATTTAGATTTCCCATACACCAGTAAGTTGAATGCATCTTTGGTTCTTTCCCATCTATTATCTCTATCCATTGAAAAAAAACGACCACATAATGTTGTTACTACACCCGTTTTATATTTTTGGCAGGAATTTTCAATATCTACAATATATTTCTCAGCACTCTTAGGAGGTGTATCTCGCCCATCTAAGAATGCATGAATATAAACTTTTTTTAAACCATTTTTCTTTGCTAGCAACAAAATAGCATCGAAATGTTTTATATGACTATGAACCCCGCCATCAGATAGAAGACCAAAAATATGTAGTGCATTATTATTCTTTTTAAGTGACTTAAAGTTTTTATTTAACAAAGGCTCCGAAAAAAATTTTTTATTTTTTATATTTGAATTTATTCGCTCTATGTCTTGGTGTATAACTCGACCTGCTCCAATATTCAGATGGCCAACTTCAGAATTACCCATTTGGCCAGAAGGAAGTCCTACGTATGACTCTGAAGCATTAATAAGCGTATTTGGATATTCTTTGTATAAAGAATCCAAATTAGGAGTTTTAGCTTTGGCTATAGCATTATATTCCTGATCATCGCTATGACCAAAGCCGTCTAAAATAAGAAGAACTATAGAATTTTTTTGCATTAATTTATAAATTTATTTTCTTATGTCTTAAGCTTCAATTATAATGCCACTTTTCGATTTAGCTATGCTTAATCACAATTGTTTTATATTTAAAGGATATTTTTTTGGAATTTTCATTGAATGATTATTTATTAATTTTTATTATTATAACTTCAGGGTTGTTACTTTTATTCCCCAAAGTGCTATCTGGCGGTGTCAAAGTGATTGATGTTAAGAATGCAGTTTTACTTTCTAACAGGGAGGCCTGTACAATTATTGACGTTAGAAGCGAAGAAAAATTTAATGCTGGCCATATACCTGATGCAATAAATATTCCTTTTATAAAGCTTCCTGAGGCTATTGACAAATTAAAAAATAAATCTAAGAAAACAATATTGCTTTATTGTGGCTCTGGAAATAGTTCAGGTAAAGCAATGAGACTTTTAAGTCAAAAAGGATTTGAATCCGTAATGAGTATTGAGGGTGGGTTTTCAGAGTGCGTTAAATTACAGCTCCCTATTTCACATAAGAATATATGAAAAATATCTTAATGTATTCAAGCTCCTATTGCCCTTATTGCACAAATGCCGAAAAGTTATTATTTGAGAAGGGCTTTGATGTAACTGAAAAAATACTTGTTGATGAGAGCCCTGAAGAATTACAAAAGATGATGAAGATAACAGGAAAAAGAACCGTTCCACAAATATTTATTGATAATATATATATTGGGGGCTTCGAAGAGTTAAGAGCATCAGACCTGTCTGGAGAGTTAGATAAAATATTGACATAAATTAAAAATTTAACCTTAAAACTTCATTCTTGTCGTTTAAAGCTATAGAATAGCGTTTTACGTTAATTAAACTTTCAACATTTAATAGATTAGGAGTAAAAGTATGGCAGCAGATAAAAAAAATAAATCAAAGACTAAGGTAAGCGAAGAACAGAAGCCTGGCTTTGCTTTAGAAAAATTATACTTAAAAGATGTGTCAGTTGAAGTTCCAAATGCACCTGAGATATTCACTGAACGCGATGCACCAAAAATTAGTATTGAATTAAATAATGAAGCAAAACCTCTTGCTGATGGCTTTTATGAGGTAGCACTGCAATTGACAGTAACCTCTAAAATTGGAAAACAAACTGCCTTCGTAGTGGATATAGTCCAAGCAGGAATTTTTACTATAAAGAATATTCCAGAAGATGGATTGGAAGCAGTCATTGCAATTACCTGCCCTAATATTTTATTTCCATATGCAAGAGAAGCTATTGCAAACTTTACTGTAAAAGCCGGCTTTAATCCCGTTCAGTTACAGCCTATAAATTTTGAAGCTTTATATATGCAAGAAAAACAAAAAAAAGATTCTAAAAAATCTTAAGATGAGCTCTAAATTTTTTTTTAGGGTTGTTTTCTATTTAATTATTAGCTTTGCATTATTTTCAGGAAATGTATTTGCTGAGTTTTTATCAGTTAAGACTAAAAGTTTAATTTTATTTGAGGGGCCGTCATCTTCAACTAAAAAGAAATTTATTGTAACTGAAGGGTACCCACTCAAGGTTATTGTTAGCTTAAAAGACTGGAAAAAAGTAGAAGACCATTTAGGAAAGATTAGCTGGGCACAAGTAAAAGGCCTTGATCAAGATAGAACCGTTATTACTTTAAAGTCTCAAGCAATTATTTATAACAATCCAAGCAAGGGTGCAGCTAAATTGGCATATATTGACAAGCTTGTTGCTCTTAATTTGCTATCTTCAATAGTTACAGACGGTTGGATCAAAGTTAAATCGACATCTGTGGGCGTTCAGGGTTTTATAAAAATCGAAGAAGTTTGGGGAATATAACTTGAAAGTATGTGTTCTTGGTGCTGGAGCCTGGGGAACAGCCTTAGCTATTCATTTAAGTAAATTACATCCAACTAAGCTTTGGGCTAGAAACTCTGGACACGTATCTGGAATGAAAAAAGCTCAATCAAACCCCTTATATTTAGGCGATTTTAAATTTCCACCCCTTTTAGAGATTAGCAACGATTTTGATGCAGTTTTATCCGATGTAGATTTGATAGTTTGCGCCGTGCCGACTTCGGGCTTTAGACAAATCCTAAAATTAATAAATAAGATTAATCAATCAGCTCCAGTTATTTGGGCTAATAAAGGATTAGAGCAAGGCTCAGCTAAATTACCTCATGAAATAGCTTTTGAAGAATTAGGTGACCCAAAAGAAACTAACAGGCATTGGGGCGTTGTATCCGGGCCTACTTTTGCTGCAGAATTAGTAAGATCTCTTCCAACTGCATTAACTTTGGCCTCAACAAGCCAAGAGACCACAATAATTGCTACAAATATTTTTCATCATCATAATCTGCGAGTTTATAAAAGTCAGGATGTAGTCGGCGCATCAGTTGGTGGGGCTTTAAAAAATGTTATAGCAATTGCTTCTGGAATTTCAGATGGAATGGGTTTTGGTAATAATGCTCGAGCAGCTTTAATAACTAGGGGTTTAGCTGAGATTTCAAGATTTGGGTCCTATTTAGGCGCTAACCAAGATACCTTTAGTGGCTTAGCCGGCTCAGGAGACCTAGTGTTAACTTGTACAGGGGAGTACTCAAGAAATCGTGAAGTAGGTATCCAGTTGGCAAAAGGACAACCTTTGAAGGCTATCCTGAAAAATTTAGGACATGTTGCTGAGGGTGTCTATACAGCTACTGAGGTAATAAGACGGATTGACAAGACGGAAATTGAGATGCCAATCACGTTAGAGGTAAATAATGTGATTCAGCTAGGAAAATCACCAAAAGCTGCTGTATTCGATCTCCTGGGCCGATCTATAAAGTCTGAGCATTAGACTCCCGATTCAAAATTTATTTGCCTCCATGCTTCGTATAAAACAATAGCAACCGAGTTAGACAAGTTTAAGCTCCTATTATTTTTCACCATTGGGACCCTAATTTTCTCACTTTCCAACATCTCATCAAGAATACTTAATGGTAAACCCCGTGTTTCAGGACCAAACACAAAAACGTCCCCTTTTTTATATTCAAAGTCACCATAATATTTAGTTGCTTTAGTTGTAGCAGCAAAAACTCTATTACCCTTTAATTTCTCTAAACATTCATTGTAAGTTTCATAAACGTTAATTTTTGCCATATCATGATAATCAAGACCCGCACGTCGGACTTGTTTCTCATCCAAATTAAACCCTAATGGTTTTATTAGGTGCAAATTGGAAGATGTATTTACACAAAGACGAATTATATTTCCGGTATTTGGCGGTATTTCAGGTTCATATAAAATAATATTAAACATATGATTAAAATTTAAACAGTTGTTATAAAAATAGTGTAAAATTAATTAACATATAAATAATTTATAATTTATAAATTAAAATCAATTACTTAGGTGATATATGACCACCCAAAATCCAATAGAAAACCATGAAAAACTTCACTTTATAAAGCCTAAAGCAAAGCTCAAAGAGAATAATATAGAAAAATGGGCAAAAAAAGAAATTAAATCCCTTTTTCAGCTCCCATTTAACGATTTAGTATATCAGGCTCACATTGTCCACAGAGCTAATTTTAACCATAATGAGGTTCAATTAAGCACATTATTATCAATAAAGACTGGTGGCTGTTCTGAAGATTGTGGTTATTGCCCACAATCTGCCAGATTTGATACAGAAGTTGATAATGAGCCATTAATGGATATTACGGAGGTTTTAACATCCGCAAAACTTGCTAAAGAAGCAGGAGCCAGTAGGTTTTGTATGGGAGCTGCATGGAGAGGCCCAAAGGAAAAAGATTTAAATTCTGTTAAAGAAATGATTTCTAAAGTAAAGGAGCTAGGCCTTGAAACATGCGCCACATTAGGAATGCTTAAAGAAGGCCAAGCTGAACAATTAAAAGAAGCTGGATTAGATTACTACAACCACAATTTAGATACTTCCCCAGAGTTTTATGGGGACATTATATCAACTAGGACTTATCAAGACCGGTTGGATACTTTGGAGCGTGTTAGAGATGCATCAATAAATGTTTGTTGTGGGGGCATTGTTGGATTAGGAGAGTCAATAGATGATCGGATTAGTTTAATATCACAACTAGCAAATATGAAAAAACCTCCAGAAAGTGTTCCAATTAATCTTTTAACGCAAGTTGAAGGGACGCCATTAAATAATATAGAGAAACTTGATCATTTTGATTTTATAAGAACAATTGCCGTAGCAAGGATTACCATGCCTAAAAGTTTTGTTAGGCTATCTGCTGGAAGAGAGGTTATGGACGATGGCATTCAGGCTTTAGCCTTCTTCTCTGGAGCGAATTCAATTTTTTATGGGGAACAATTATTAACTACCGGAAACCCAGATATTGAAAAAGACAAAAAATTATTTAACCGATTAAATCTTTCAACTTTGTAATATGCTCCATCAAGACTTATCAGTAAACATAAAAGGATTGGCTAGTAATAATTTATATAGACAAAGAAAATCAATTCAAGACGTAAAAGAAGGAAAGATAAAAATTCATGGCCAGTGGGTACATAATTTTTCTAGTAACGATTACCTTGGCTTAACACAGAATAAAATAATAAAAAAATCTATAATCGCTGGGATAAAGAAGTATGGAAATGGCTCCGGAGCATCCCACCTAATATCAGGTCATTATGAGATTCATGACCAGCTAGAAAAATTAGCTGCAGAGAACTTAGGATTTGATAAAAGTATTTTATTTTCCTCAGGATATTGTGCAAACATGGGTGTAATTAATGCACTATGCGACAGAAATGATTTAATTTTATCTGACAGATTAAATCATGCTTCATTAAACGAGGCTTCTTTATTAAGTAAATCAAAATTTATTCGTTATAACCATTTAGATTTAAAACATTTAGAAGGAATACTTAAAGAAAATGATGGAAGAAGAAAGCTGATCATTACAGATGCAGTATTTAGTATGGATGGAGATTTAATTAATTTACCAGCATTAATAAGCTTATGTGAAAAGTATGATGCTTATCTTTATATCGATGATGCACATGGATATGGCGTATTAGGCGAGAATGGACAAGGAATATTGGAACATTACTATCCAAAGCTAGACCTGAAGCCTAAACAAAAGAAAAGAATAATTTATATGTTTACTTTAGGAAAGTCGGTAGGCATTTCAGGCGCAATAGTTGTTGCAAATAAAGAGATTATTAATTACTTAATTCAAAAAGCTAAAACTTATATTTATACAACTGCCTCTTCTCCAGCCATTGCATGTGGAATCATTACCTCACTAAGCATTGTAAAAGAAGGAAAAAAGTTAAGGAACAATATTTTAAAATCCATAAATTTATTGAGAGACAAGGTTAAAAATAAAATATTAATAGGAAAATCTATTACACCAATTCAACCAATCTTTATTAATGACACTAGCAAGTCGATTAAGGTCTCAGAGATGCTATTAAGGGACGGATTTTATGTTCCAGTAATAAGGCCGCCAACAGTCCCTAAAAATACATCACGATTAAGAATTTCAATTTCAGCTTTGCATGAACCAAAAGTAATTTTAAGGTTAGCTGAGCTAATTAATTTAAATACAAAGTAATAATGTATATCAAAATTGTAGGAAAGGGGAGGCCGATAGTTTTAATTCATGGCTGGGGTATGTCAGGTAAAATTTGGGAAGAATTTTCGAACGTAATGAAATATAAAAATAAATTATATATTATTGATCTTCCAGGAATGGGCAAAAGTGAAATAATTAAGCCATATAAAATTGATAATTTAATAGATAAAATACATGAGCTGATTCCAGAGAACGTAACAATAATAGGGTGGTCGTTAGGCGGACAAATTGCGATGAAATACTGCTTAAAGTATCCAAAGACTGTAAATAATTTAGTATGTATATCATCAACTCCATGTTTTATTAGAAAACCAGGATGGGAGTATGGTGTTAGTATTAATTTTTTTTCTAAATTCAAAAAAAATTTATTAAACAATTGGCAAAAAACATTAAAAAGTTTTTTTCTGTTACAAATAAAAGAAGATAAAAAAAGTAAAAATATTCTAAAGAAGTTAGAAAGTGATTTTATGGGTCAACAGCCCCCAACAAAAAAAGGCTTGGAAAAGTCTTTAGAAATATTAGAAGAAATTGATATGCGAAATGATTTAAAGAATATTAATATTCCAACATTAATAATTAGCGGCAAACAAGATTCTATTTCAAACTATAAAGCATCTGTTTGGATGCAGTCACAAATTAAAGAATCAAAAATATTTATTTTTGATTTGGCAGGACACATGCCATTTTTAAATTACCAAACAAAATGTTTTGAGTTGGTCGAAGAATTTTTAGGGTCAGGCTAGAGAATGATTGATAAAGAGTATAAGCGAAAAGTATTTAATAGGCATGCTAAAACATATGATGAGTATTCATCTCTTCAGAATAAAATATCAGATAATCTTTTTAAAAAATTGGATTTAATAGAAGTAAGACCAAATTTTATTTTAGATCTTGGATGTGGCACAGGAAGAAATGGGGGAATTTTGAAAGAAAAATATCAAAATATAAGGTTAATTAATTATGATTTCTCTATAAATATGTTGCAAGAGGC
>Ga0115003_10002782_pt1 | contig 14249 bp, 12 predicted proteins | sample ArcticOcean_MG_C_7_FD_88736 | JGI IMG/M metagenome (GOLD analysis project Ga0115003, IMG submission 88736) | Marine microbial communities from western Arctic Ocean - ArcticOcean_MG_CB11_88 | ecosystem: Environmental > Aquatic > Marine > Oceanic | place: Arctic Ocean: Canada Basin | collected... | reverse complement strand
TAAACGCAAAGCGGCAAATAATCCTGCAGGACCAAATCCAATAATAATTATTGGAGTAGCTAAACTTACGTCTTTGTATTCTCGTTGGTAATTGGGTTTTATAGCTTCTTCACCTTTTGTGAAAACAGTAACTGTTAGGTGAATATTTATTTTACGAGAACGTGCATCAATAGATCGTTTTTTAACCACTAAGTCGTTGATGTTTTTAACGTCAATTTTTAAAAAACGAGCAGCACTAAAACGTATAGATTGATCTTCTGTTGCCGCTTTGGGCGATACACTTATGGTAATCTCCTTTTGCATTATTCGAAAGTTATTGAAAATTGCAATCCTCTGGTGTAAAAACCTTCCAGTGGACTTGTGAAAATAGTACCGTCTTGTACAATAAGATTGGTTACCCCGTAAGCGTATTTTATTTGTGGCGCAAATTTGAAAAATTCAAAGTAGAAGTCCCATCCTGCACCAATTTCAAATGCGAGATTTGTCTTATTGAGTTTAAAAATATTCTCATCTACTACATCCTTTTCTGAAGCCATATCGATTCCTAAACTAGGGCCGAAAAACACAAATATTCTGCTGTTGTTAATCCTATCTGCACGATATTTTAAATGAAATGCAGACTCAACAAACCAAGATTCTACATTTTTTGTTACTTCAGAAGGGCCATCATAATCCGGATTGAAAGTGTATTTAATATTCCGTTGTATAGTTTTTACCGTAAGCAAATGACGGAAGTTTAAGCGATTGTTGATACGTAAATCTGGAAGTATAAAAGATACACCGAGGCCTAAATCGCTATCAGTTTCTATTGCGAGTATGTCTGGGTGCGTTAAAAAGTTTTCTGAATAAACGTTTACTAAATTATAATAGCCAAAATCTAAAGCCATCCCAAAATGGAATTTCTTATAGTCGTATTGACTCTGCGCTAAGAGTTTTTGCCGCTGTGCAGAAGCAGAAATACTGATAGATACCAGCAGGATTAGTAAACTTAGTTTTTTCATTTCTCGGCAGTATAAATAGAGGCGATTCCCATTGTTAATGCATGACTCTTGGCATTTGTATACCCACATTTTTCAATAATCTGATTCAATTTATTTCCATGTGGGAAAGCACCTACAGATTCTGGTAGGTAAGTATAAGCAACATTGTCTTTAGAAACTAGTTTTCCTATTAAAGGTAATACATATTTAAAGTAGAATTGGTAAAGCTGTTTAAAAGGGAATAGAGAAGGTTGAGAAAATTCTAGAATATAAAGTTTCCCTCCAGGACGTAATACACGACACATTTCTGAAAGTCCTTTTTCTCGGTTCTCAAAATTTCTAGCTCCAAAACTTACTGTTACTGCATCAAAACTCGCATCTTCAAAAGGCAGGTTTTCAGAATCGGCTTGTTGTAAGGTGATTTTATCCTCAAGTCCTTTTTCTTTAATTTTTTTTCTACCAACCTCTAGCATTCCATTAGAAATGTCTATTCCTACTACTTTAGTGGGATTCGATTTGAGCATCTCTATAGCAAGATCTCCTGTTCCTGTAGCCACGTCTAAAATTTGCTTAGGGGCTTGTTTTTTTAAACGTCTAACCAATCTTTTGCGCCAGAAAATGTCTATTCCTAGAGAAAGGAAATGATTTAAAAAATCGTAGTTACCAGCAATGTTATCGAACATTTCGGCTACTTGTTCCTTTTTCGATAAGGATGAATCTTTATAAGGCTTAACGGTATTTTTCATTTTGTATTTTGAGCAAAAGTATTACTTAATTTCTTTTTTGTTCATAGAGTTCACAAAAAGAATGTTCCCTAATTTATCGTATCCTTCAAAGTAGCTAGTTCCTTTTTTTTCTAAGACTTCCTCATCGAAACCTATCATAGTGAAATCCGCATTAGCAGACTGTTCGTTAATAACCGTTTTTACACTTTTACTAGGGTCTCTTTCTATAAGATTTATATTTAAGGGAGATATAGGTAAGCGTCCTTTTTTTATTAGGCTTAATAAAAGTTCCTTTTGGTTTTCTATGGTGCCTTCTTCGTAAAGAGAGAATATTTTTATGGTGGCACCTTTCCAGTCTGCATGCCCTAGTAATATATAGCCCAATAGAATCTCCAAATTCGAATCTTGGTAGTCATCAGCCGAAATCCAAATATGAATTTCCTTACGAGTACCATATGAACGATACGTAGTATTTAGTATGCTAACATCTAAGCCTGTTGCCGTAAGCAGGTGGTGGTTTTTAATTACCTGCTCTAGTTTTTCGGTATTTCCTCGCTCAAATTCTAGCGTAATTAAGTTATGGCCTTTCCCCGAAATACTAGCTAGTTGTATAACTTGTGCAATAGCTGAGGTATAGGATGGACTAATAATGGTGTCTATATAAACTTTCGATTTAGATCCCTCCGCCAATCGGTGGAGTTTGGTTAGGGTTTTAATTGACTCTTGATGCGATTCTTTATTGAGATAGCCTTCCATAAAGTGCATATGTGTACCAAAGCCATATTTATGAGAAACCCAAGACATAAAATCAAAAGCATCTCTGTTTTTTAGAGTAACATCGGAAACACAAATTGCAAAAGGTCTCCAATTATCGTCTGCACTATTGTGTTCTTTTTTGCGTACAAAAATCTGTAAACGTCTACTCAACTGGAATAAAACACCTTTAAATAATTTTATTATACCCCCTTTAGACGTATTGTATTTACTGATGTATATGTAGATAAGTGCCATGAATATTAGTGAAACTACCGCATAGGTAGCATTCATTTTAAACATTAGCCAAAAGGAAAGAAAAGCTCCTACTAGAGAAATATACCAACGCGATCTGAAAGTGGGTCTATACGATGGGTCTGCAGAGAAATGCTCTAAAAGCGATATTAAACAAATGGCTCCATAGGTTACCATAAAGAACATGGCTATTACTTCGGCTACTAAATTTATATCTCCTACAACCACAAAGAAAAAGGCAATTACACAGGAAACTAATGAGGCATTCATGGGTTCGATGGTCCCTTTTTTATTTCTCGATAACCAAGTGTTTAGGGTAAGTGTAGGGAATATCTTATCGACTCCTAAAGCTTGTAAAGTACGAGGTGCAACCATTACAGAACCCAAAGCAGAAGATATCGCAGCACAGCCTAAACCAATTGGGATAATAGGGCCCCAAATAGCAATTTTACTCATGATTAACTGGTCTGCAGCCAAGTCTTCTAAAGAGGCAGATAGTACGAGTTTTATTGCTACAGCTACGTAAACTACAATTCCAACCGCAGTAGCCCATAGCGTTCCTTTAGGGATGGATTTTTTTGGATCTTTTAAGTCTCCAGACAATCCTAGTCCTGCCGCTATACCGGTAAACGCAGGAAATATAATGGTGAAAACATAAAAGAAACGGTCTGGGTTTTCGATCTTACGAATTAAATCTACATCTGTAATTAAATGCCCTTCTATAGGGCTCCCCATAAAAAACATAATTAGTGAAGCGAATAGAATAGCGACTACATAGTAGAGTAGGTTCATACCAATATTCGCTCCTTTAGTAAGCATTAAGATGCTCAAGAAAATCATCATTATAATTCCTACGAGTTGTTTGTCGAGTAAAAAACTACTGTAGTTTGCCAATAGGGGATAAGATTCTATAATGTGTTCTGCAAAGGGCATAAATGCCTCGGAAAAAGCAATTACATAGAAAGCCACCGAAATAGCTTGCGATAAAAATAGTGCGATTCCAATAGCGGCACCTATGTTTAAACCAAAGGAACGGGAGATGATATAGTAAGCTCCACCCCCTTCAACTTTCCGGTTTGTAGCAATTTCTGCTACCGCCATGGCAGTAGGAATGGTAACTAAATGCCCTATAATGATAATTGCTATAGCACCTAGAAAACCAGTATGTGCTACTGCATAACCAAAACGTAAGTATAAAATAGCACCCAAAATGGTAGAGATTGCCGTCATGAAAACGGGCGCTGTACCAAAGTTTGCTTTAGGTTTTAATAATGAATCCGACATAGTTGTAATTTATTGCAAAAGCCGAATATAGTGAATTCAATGGAGAGTAGTCCTTGTAGGATGTAAGTATATCGCGATTCTAGACTTAAAAAAAACTTCAAATAAAATATTTGTTGTTTAATAAGGAGTCAACAGTCAATTCTATTTGATCAGCTAAATTGCTTACCCAACGGTAAGATGTGCTTTAGGGTATTCGTAGTTAAGGGATCTCTGTTTACTACTGAGCGCAAAAGCAAGTGTAAGAGTCCCAATTCTACCTATAAACATACAGATCATAATTACTATTTTTCCCAGAAATGTAAGGTCCGCGGTAATTCCAGTAGAAAGTCCAACAGTAGAAAAAGCAGATACAATTTCGAAGGCTATAGGCATAATACCTTTTTCACCATCAGAAATACTCAATACAAAAATGGCTGCAAAAATGGAGGAAGCTGAAAATAAGAAAATAGAAAAAGCTTTGTGTAAGAGCTCTGGAGATATGGTTCTTTTTCCAATCTCAATTTTCTTTTTCCCTCTAATGGTGTTAATTGCCGAGTAGATGATTAAGGTGAATGTTGAGGTTTTTATCCCTCCACCAGTAGATCCAGGAGACGCTCCAATAAACATTAAGAAAATAAATATTAAGAGCATAGGAGTTCCAATAATAGAAAAGTCAACGGTATTAAAACCTGCAGTTCTGGCTGTAATAGATTGGAAAAATGAGGTAATCAATTGTCCTCCGAGTTTCATTCCATTTAAGGTGTTTTCTTGTTCTAAAAAATAGAACATCAACATACCGAAAGCGATTAAGATTAAAGAGGTGTATAAGGATATTTGGGTACTTAGTTTAAGTCCTACCAATGGGTTTTTTATAGATTTCTTTATACGTTCAAAATTAAATAGGTCTTCTATTACAGGGAACCCTACAGCTCCCATAAAGATAAGTCCAGCTAGAACCATATGCATGCTGTGAGAGTTTTGCAATAGATGTTCGTGTAAGCCATCAGAAAACAAAGAAAATCCGGCATTGTTAAAGGCAGAGATAGAATGGAATAAGGAGTAGAAAAATTGATCTTCTACAAATGGAAATTGAAGTTTTGGATTCCAAGTGAAATACAATAATACCATTCCAATAAATTCCATGAAAAAACTAAAAAGGAAAATCTTCCTAAGTAATCCCTTTCCACTAAGTAAAGACTCTGAACTGAAATTTTCTTGTAGTATAGTTTGGTGTTTTATACCTAAGCCTTTTTTAGAAAACAAGGCAAATAGTGTTGCAAAGGATATGATGTTAAGTCCACCCAATTGGATTAATAACATAATTATAATATGTCCTTTTTGAGTGAAATAGGTGGCTGTGTCAACTACAATTAATCCGGTAACACAACTGGCGCTAATTGAGGTGAATAAAGCTTCGAAAAAGGGCATGTATTCCACATCTTTGGTCATTTCAGGCATCATAAGGAAACCTGTTCCTATAAGTATTAAAGCCAAAAATGAGACGATAAGCATTCGCGGTGGACTCATTTTTGAGAAAGTGAGCTGCGTACTCGCTTTTCCAAGTTCAATACCTACCAAAACGAAGAAGTAGAACTGTAGAAATAGAATGTAAAAATCTTCCAGTTGAAAGAGTTCTGTTTGTTGACCTAGCCAATTGAGAAGCGATTGTTGAAAGAACAGAGTAGAGGAGGCATTAACCAAAATGAGTAGTAATAATAAGCCTTCGAACCAAGTTTCTTTTATGAGCTTTAAGGGTTCGTAGTTGTACAGAATATCGGTGAGGTATTTTAGGATGTAAAAAACAAAACTACCTTTAATAGCAATAAGAATCCATTCTTTAACTAAGTCACTGGGGTTAAACCCAAATTGGTAAATGAGTAGAGATAAAATAAGACTGGCAATTAAAAAGCTACCAATTTTAAATAGATTCAAAACACGTTCTTTACTGTCGTAAAGTGCTAAGTTTATTTTTTCTCTTATGGATTGTATTGACATTCTATAGTTGTAATAACGTGATTAGTTTTCACACGAATTAATAAGGTCTTCGATTAAAATAGGAACCACCCCAACTTTTTCGCAAACTAAACCTCCAGCTAAGTTAGCAATTCTCATTAAACCCTCACTTCCCAATCCGCATGCAAGTGCTAGAGCTGCAACTGATACGACCGTGTCGCCAGCTCCCGAAACATCCACAATATTTCTTTTATGTGCCGCTTCTTTAAATATTTGTGTTTTACTTTGGAAGTAAATCCCATGTTCCGAAAGGGTTAATAAAACGCTTTTAGCATTAAGTTTCTTAAGTACTAAACGTACATTTTCAGAAAGTTCTGTTTCAGAAAGTACATTAAATTCTACAGACAAACCTTCTTTAATTTCTTTGAGGTTTGGTTTAAAGAGATCTACTCCTTTGTAGGCGAAAAAGTTGTCTTTTTTCGGGTCTACTATTGTAGGGATTTTAAGTTCTTTCGCTATCTGTATTGCTTTTTTTATTAAAGTCTCGGTAAGTAAGCCTTTGTTGTAATCTTCAAAAATGATTACATCAAACTTTTTGCTTCTAATAAGTGTTTCAAGTTCTGTTGCAATAAAGTGTTCTGTAATCGGTTTTGTACTTTCTTCATCAACTCTTAAGACGTGTTTATTATCGCTAATAATTCGTGTCTTTACAGTGGTGTTTCTATCGCTAAGTCTTTGGATTCCTTCACAGCTGAGTTTTTGTTTCTCCATGAGCATGCTAAACACGTCTCCATAGTGGTCTGTTCCAATTGCAGAAAACAATACGGGCGTAGCTCCAAGAGATTGTATGTTTAGTGCTACGTTGGCAGCTCCACCCAATCTACTTTCACGTTTTTCTATTTCTACCACAGGAACGGGGGCTTCTGGAGACATACGATGTATGTTCCCCCACATGTACGCATCAATCATAGCATCGCCAATTATGAGTACTTGCTTGTTCTTAAACTGGTTTAATATAGAAGGTATTGAGTCCATTTAGTTTTGTTTAGGTGCTAAATAATTAGCAGCTTTTGAGAGCTTAGGATACAAAAGAACAAAAAAAATCCCCCCGATTGCTCGGGGGGACTATGAAATTATGCTAATTTTTCGAGAGCAGTTTTAATTCTTCTCACTGCTTCAACGAGTATTTCGTCTGCAGCAGCATACGAAATACGCATGCAGTTAGGCGATCCAAAGGCTTCACCTGTTACGGTTGCAACATTTGCTTCGTTAAGCAAATACATACAGAAGTCGTTTGCATCTTTTACTTTGGTTCCATTGAATGATTTTCCAAAATAGTGAGAAACATCAGGGAATATATAAAAGGCTCCTTGAGGAATGCTCAATTTTAAACCTTCAATTTCTTGTAGTTTAGAAATCATTAAATCTCTTCTTCTCAAGAATGCTTCACGCATATCTTTAGTGCAAATAGGATCTGCTAATACTGCAGCTTCTGTAGCTTTTTGAGCTATAGAACAAGTCGCAGAGGTTGTTTGACCTTGCATCTTAGTACAAGCAGCTGCCAGCCATTTAGGAGCTCCTAAATATCCAACTCTCCAACCCGTCATTGCAAATCCTTTAGAAACACCATTTACAGTAACAACTCGGTCTTTAATAGACTCAAATTGTCCAATACTTACGTGTTCTCCAAGGAAGTTTATGTGTTCGTATATCTCATCAGAGATGATAATTAATTCGGGGTTTTTTTCGAAAACCTTTACAAGTTCTGCTAATTCTGGGCGGCTATAAACAGATCCGGTAGGATTACAAGGCGTACTAAATAAAAAGGCTTTTGTTTTAGACGTTATTGCATTCTCAACCTGTTGTGCGGTAACTTTAAAGTCAGCTTCAACAGTCGCTTCTATTACTACTGGTGTCCCTTCGGCCATCTTCACCATTTGAAAATAACTAACCCAGTAAGGAGCTGGTACAATTACTTCGTCGCCAGGATTTACAATAGCCAACATTAGTTGAGCTAAAGTTTGTTTTGCTCCTGTAGAAGCTACAATCTCATCTGGAGCATAAGCTAGCTTATTGTCTCTTTTGAATTTTGTAGAAATGGCCCTTCTCAGCTCTACTAAACCAGGAACTGGAGTGTAGTGAGAGAAATTATCATCGATTGCTTTTTTTGCAGCTTCTTTAATGAAGTCTGGTGTATCGAAATCAGGTTCTCCTAAGCTTAGCGAAATTATATCTACTCCACAGTCAATTAATTCGCGACTCTGGCGCGCCATTGCTATGGTTTGAGATTCTTCTAAGCTTAGAATGCGGTCTGATAAAATATTCATGTTCTTTGGGTATATGGCTGATTATCTTTTTACGAGCTGCAAATATAAAAAACGGAAATTGTAAAATGGAAATGAGAGCTTTAAATCTTAAAACAAAAAAAAAACGGACCTAAGTCCGTTTTTTTAAATTTGTCAAGAAGTAATAAAGTCTTCAATATTTCAACTTATACTTTAGCAATAGAAGTTTTATTAACGATCAATTTAGAACTACCACCATCGGCTTGAATCAATAATGTGTCGTCGTTAATTTCTAAAACTTTTGCGTGTATTCCACCTAAGGTAATTATTTTGTCACCTTTTTCAATTCCTGCACGGAATTTCGCCTCGTCTTTTTGTTTTTTCACCTGTGGGCGAATCATAAAAAAGTACATTACTACTACAATTGCAATGAGTGGTAAAAAACTCATTAATCCAGATGCTGTGTCAGCTAATAAAATTGATAACATGTTTATTCTTCTTTTAAGTTTACTAATCCTGTAACTTTTAATACCATTTGGCTAGGAACCATATTGGTGGTTAAAGTAACTTTTTTGTTTTGTTTTCCTTTTTTTCCTTTACTGTTGAATTTTACATCTACAACGCCAGATTCTCCTGGAGCTACAGGTTCTCTTGGCCATACAGGAACTGTACATCCACAAGATCCTTTAGCATTTGTAATAATCAAGGGCTCAGAGCCGGTGTTAGTAAATTCAAAAGCATACTCAACAGACTCTCCTTGGGTGATTTCTCCAAAGTTCCATTCTGTAGCCTCAAATTCCATTTTAGCATCAGATGGAGTGTCTACTTGGTCGAGTGTTACTTGTGTGCGAATCTTTTGTTTGCTAGAGTCAATTTTTGAACTTGCATTTTCATTACATGCAATAAGTCCAAGACTTAAAAGAGCTATTAAAATACTGTTTTTCATGCGGTTGTTTTTATGTTTTATATATGTAGAATTTCAGTAAATATTATACTAAACCTCTACCAAGTTTTTTCAATTTACCTTCTTCCTTAAAACGAATGGCCAATTTATCAATCACACCGTTAATAAAGATTTTACTCTTTTGACTAGAGTAGTCTTTAGAAAGCTCGATGTACTCGTTAAGAGTTACTTTTACTGGAATAGTTTCGAAATTTAACAATTCACAAATAGCCATTTGCATAAGCAATTGATCCATATCCGAAATGCGTTCTTCGTCCCAATTACTAGCTGTTTCAACTATGTGTTTTGTGTAGTCTGAAGAGTTGAGAATCGTACGTTTTAATAAGTTAGAAGCAAATATTCTATCGTCTTCATCCTTAAATAAAGGTAAAAGTCTTGCGTATTGATCACTTTCAGGTTTAAGCGACTTAATAGTTTTTATAACCGCTAGGTTGGAAACCTCAAAGTCGTCTAACCAATAGATGCTTTTTTCTTCTAAGAAAGAATGCACATCTTCGTTGGCTGCAATAAATTCCATGAAAAGTGCAGATACAAATTTACGATCCTCAAGAAAAGTGGCCTCGGGCTTGTTTAGATATTCCAAGTACATATCCGATTCTTGGATCTGTCTGAATATTTTACCCACAAGTTCAGGGTTTTCGTCCCAATAAATCTCATCATTTTCAAAACGCTCAGTAAGAGAAAGGTTTTTAGCTAAACGAGTGAGGGTTTTATTTTCTGTAAATTTCGTAATGGGATTCAAATCTTCCTGGCTTGGAAGTAATTTGTTTCTACCCTTTTCTATTTTGTCTGCTGCTTGTTTTTGTATAGCAACAAGTAATAATAGTAGGTGTATGTATAAAGAATGTGCTTTATCGAAACTATTATTTAGCTCTCGCTCACTTTTTGTTAAATCATCACTGTCTGAGTGGAAAAAAGCGTAAAGAATTTGAAGTACTTTAATTCTAATATGTCTTCTGTTGAGCATAGATTTGGGTTTCAATGAGCGTAAAAAAAAAGAAGGAAAGCTCAGAGGAACTTCCCTTCAAATATAGAATTTCTTATTTTGCTAAAGCTTTACTTACACGGTTTTGAGCAATTTGTTTTGCTGCTTCGTGTGAAGTGATTTCTTCTAACTCAGATTTCTTTAAAATTTCTAAGGTAGTATTGTAAATTTCTTTTGTTTTAGCTAATGCACCTTCTCTGTTGTATCCATGTAATTCAGAGTAAACATTAATTAAACCACCAGCATTGATAAGGAAGTCAGGAGCATAAATAATTCCTTTATCCATCACCATTTGACCGTGTTTTACTTCGTCTGCCAACTGATTGTTAGCAGCACCTGCAATAATTTCACAGTTTAAACGACTCAATGTATCATCGTTTATAGAAGCACCTAATGCACAAGGAGCGTAAATATCCATGTCAACATCATATACAGCATCTCCAACTACGATAGTAGCACGGTATTTTGCAGCGACCATTTCTAATCGTTCCTGACTAATATCGTTAATCGTAACAATAGCACCTTCTTCAGTTAAATGTTTAACCAAGTTCATACCTACATTACCAATACCCTGAACAACTACTTTCTTTCCTGTTAATGAGTCAGAACCCCATTTGTACATTGCAGAAGCTTTCATTCCCATATATACACCGTAAGCTGTAACTGGAGAAGGATCTCCCGAACCGCCCATAGATTCTGGTATACCTGTAACGTGCTTTGTTTCTTCACGAACCATTTCCATGTCGTGTGTAGTCATTCCTACATCTTCAGCGGTGATATAATTTCCGCCTAAAGTTTCTACAAACTTCCCAAAACGACGCATAAGCGCATCTGTTTTTTGAGTTTTAGCATCTCCAAAAATAACGGCTTTACCACCACCTAAATTTAATCCAGAAATAGACGCTTTAAAAGTCATACCACGAGATAAACGCAATACATCGTTAAGTGCTTCTAATTCATTTTTATAATTCCACATTCTAGTCCCACCTAATGCAGGTCCTAGTGCAGTACTGTGTATAGCTATAATTGCTTTTAATCCTGTTTCTTCATCCTGACAAAAGACAATCTGTTCGTGTCCCATTTCGCTCATTTCACGAATTACTGGGTTTGTAGAAGATTGTGTATCCTGTACGTCGGTTACCTTAATCATAATGTTTAATTTTATGGTGACTGAATTTTCTTTCACAAGAACTAAGATTACTAATCTTAGAACTGTATTTTTGATTCAGAATTAATACTCTTAATTTTGCTGCAAAAATACTCTTTTTTTTGCAGATAAAAAACTCATAATTATCGCATGAAAGCACTCCAACATCTCAATAAATATTTTTGGAAATATAAATACCGATTTGTTTTAGGTTTAATATTCATCTTTACCTCTAATGTTTTTGGGCTTTATCCACCTATTTATATAGGGGAGGTTTTAAATCTTATTAGTGATTCGCTTAGCGAAAATAACTCTTCAGAAAATACTATTCAAGACATACTAAAAGGTCAGTTGGCTTATTATGCCTTTTTAGTTTTGTTATTCGCTATAGGAAGAGGCTTGTTTATGTTTTTTATGCGACAGACTTTAATCGTTATGTCAAGGATGATAGAATACGATTTAAAGAATGAGATTTACGATCATTATCAGAAATTGAGTATTTCGTTTTATAAGCGAAATAAAACGGGCGATTTAATGAATAGGATTAGCGACGATGTAAGTAAGGTTCGAATGTATTTAGGTCCTGCTATTTTATATAGCACCAACCTACTAATTAGCATCGCCCTTATTGTTCCTAAAATGATAAGTGTAAGTCCTAAATTAACCTTGTTTGCTCTTAGCCCTTTGCCCTTTTTAGTGATTGCTATTTATAGGGTGAGTTCTATAATGAATACAAAAAGTGAAATTGTTCAAAGGCAATTGTCGAAATTATCGAGTATTAGTCAAGAGACCTTCTCTGGAATTCGAGTGATAAAATCGTATACTCAAGAAGCGTTTGCGAATGCACAATTTATGGATGCGGCAGAAGACTATAAATCGAAGAATTTAGATTTGGTAAAAGTAAATGCACTCTTTTTTCCACTGATGATTTTATTAATTGGTTTGAGTACGCTTTTCACTATTTATATTGGAGGATTGGAAGCAATAGCAGGGAATATTCAAATTGGAGATATAGCTACTTTTGTGATTTATGTAAACATGCTTACTTGGCCAGTGGCTTCATTGGGCTGGGTAACTTCTATTGTACAAAGGGCAGCTGCCTCTCAGCAACGAATTAATGAATTCTTACTGGAAGTTCCAGAAATTCTTAATCCAAGTACAGAATCGTTTTCAATAAGTGGAGATGTACGTTTTAATAAAGTGAGTTTTGTGTATTCAGATACTGATATACGAGCCATAGATAAATTATCGTTTACCATAAAAGAAGGACAGACATTAGGTGTAATTGGTAAAATAGGATCCGGAAAGAGTACACTCGCAGAATTACTCTGCCGTATTAACGACCCAATAGAAGGTGAAATTACGATCGGTTCGGATGTTATTAGTAAGGTGAATTTAAATGACCTTCGTTCTGCAATAGGTTATGTGCCTCAAGAGTCCTTTTTGTTTTCTGACACGATTTATAATAATATTGCTTTTGGTACTAAGAATGCAAGTAAGCAGGATGTTATTGCTGCATCAAAGTCAGCAGGTATTTATACTAATATTATGCAGTTTAAAGAACAGTTTAATACACTTGTTGGAGAGAGAGGTATTACTTTGTCTGGAGGGCAGAAACAAAGAATTTCTATTGCTAGAGCTTTAATTCGAAATCCAAAACTTATGTTATTCGACGATTGCTTGTCTGCGGTAGACACCGAAACAGAAGAGCTAATACTACAGAATATTAAAGCTGAAAGCGCAAGTAAAACTACGATCATTATTTCTCATAGAGCCTCTTCGCTAAAGCATGCTGATAAGATTATTGTATTAGATGCGGGAGCTATTATGGAACAAGGAACACCTAAAGAATTATTAGATTCTGCCGGAGAGTATGCAACGATTTATAAAAAGCAATTAGCTGAAAGTCAGTCTTAAGAAGCTTTTAAGTATTTTTTCTTTTATTTAAGAATTATTTTTACAAGATTTGAGTATTGAATTACGAATGAATTTAAACTATGGATACACACGATATTAATTCGCAGGAAATATTCTCAAAAAAGTTGAGAGCAGGTAGAAGAACCTATTTCTTTGATGTGAAATCTACTCGCGCAGACGATTATTATTTAACAATTACAGAGAGTAAGAAACATACCAATGAGGATGGCTCTTCTCATTTTAAAAAGCATAAAATATTTTTGTATAAAGAAGATTTCTTAGATTTTAAAGAAATCTTAGATGAGGTAACAAAATTTATAGTAGCCGAAAAAGGTGAAGAAGTAATTTCTGACTATCAAGCACCAGAGGCTGATGTAACTGAGTCTATTGAAGGTTCAAAAGATGTTGAATCTCCGGATACAGAATTTACAAGTATTGAGTTTGAAGATATTTAGGGACTTAGTTTTTTACTATAAAAAAAGGTTGCCCTTGGGCAGCCTTTTTTATGGTATAATGTATTGCTTGTGATTAAAGGCTCGTTTTAGGTTTTATATGATTTATCATAAGAGCGTATGCTGCAAAATTGAAATCTAAATCATGAAATGTTATGTTAATAATTATCTCTAAATTCTTTCTTTAAAAGAGATAAAGCTTCATCAATCAGCCATTTATGCTCTTCTATTGAGGCTTCGATAATTAATTTACCAAATTCTGTAGCATCAGAGGTAGGAGCCACAGAGCGAACTTGTTCGTTTATTACGGTTAGTAGTTGATCTTTTGCTTGATTTATTAAATCCCAGGCCTCATCAGATATATAGACTTGTTGCGACATATTATGGTCGTATTCGCTTCGAATAGTTTGTATTAAAACTCTGTGTAGGCTCAACGATTTCATACTTGGAGTTTGCACTCTAACAAGTAAATTGGTAGGTTGAATTCGTTCTAAGAATAAAGCAAGTCGTTCGTATGCCTTTGCTCTCAGAGGAACCATTTGTTTAGCTGCAGATTTTTTATATTCAAAT
>Ga0115003_10002779_pt1 | contig 14251 bp, 9 predicted proteins | sample ArcticOcean_MG_C_7_FD_88736 | JGI IMG/M metagenome (GOLD analysis project Ga0115003, IMG submission 88736) | Marine microbial communities from western Arctic Ocean - ArcticOcean_MG_CB11_88 | ecosystem: Environmental > Aquatic > Marine > Oceanic | place: Arctic Ocean: Canada Basin | collected... | reverse complement strand
TGGCGGTCTTGCAAGTCCGGATAGCGAAGCTCGCCGGCACTCACGCATCGCTCGCAGAGCGGTTGGGATGTCGCTGTAAGAGCACCGGCTTTATCGGCCGGATCGGCCGGATCGTTTGGGACGCGCTCCGTCATGAAGCTCCAGTTACGTTTCGATTGCGCGTTGCGAATGATCGCGTTGCTTTCAGACAATGGACAGAGGTCATCCGCTGTCATCCAGTTTCGCCCATTGCAGCGAAAACTGGGAGGGCGTCCGGTCATGGGGTGAAAACCCTGTTTGGATCAAGCCAGAACGGTATGCTCTGCCCCCGAGGAACTCACCTGTGTATCGAGGATTACGCGTCATCGCGATGGCGCCCGTGCTGAATGAAGAGGCCAAGATCGGCGAGGTTGTCCGCCGTACGCCGCGCCCTCTTGTCGACGAAATGTTGGTCATCGACGATGGCTGTACAGATCGTTCGCCCGAAGTCGCGCGCGACCTCGGTGCTCGGGTTATTTCGATGGGGCATGTCGCAGGGGTTGGAGCGGCGATTCGTGCGGGTTACGCCGAAGCCGTAAGCGGGGGGTTCGACGTCGCCGTCGTGATGGCGGGAAACAACAAAGACTCGCCCGAAGAGATCCCGCTGCTGCTGGACGCGATCATCGATGAGGGTGCTGACTTTGTTCAGGGCTCACGTTTTTTGAAGGGCGACGCGAATTTCGGCCCGATGCCCTTCTACCGCAAAGTTGCGACTCGCGTGCACCCGTTGTTGTTCTCGTTAGTGGCACGACACCGGGTCACCGAGTCCACCAACGGTTTTAGAGCGATTCGCCGCCGGGTTCTCGAGGACCCCGAAATTGATCTCGACCAGGCTTGGCTCGACGAGTACGAACTCGAGCCGTATCTCTATTTGCGAACAATTCGCCAGGGTTACAAGGTCGCCGAAGTTCCGGTCACAAAGGTGTACCCTCCGAAGGCACTGGGCCAAACCAAGATGAAGCCACTGATCGGTTGGTGGTCGATCCTGAGGCCCTTGGTTTTGCTTGGGTTCGGGCTTCGAAAGTGAGCCGAAAGCTGAAGGTGCGCGCAACCAGCACAAATGGAACAACGGGATCGCGGGTGCCCTGCCGATAAGGCTTCTACTATCCAAGAACATCAATGGGCGTCGAGGGGCGTCCATGGGGGCCCGACAGCCGTCGCGCTAATTTTTTTTTGGCGCTGCGTCGCTCGCCCATGAGAGGACAAGAAGAACATCGATGATCAAAGTCGCGGTCGTGGGAGCAGGGCATTGGGGCCCCAATCTCATTGGCAACTTTCATAATCACGGCAATAGCGAAGTCGTCTGGGTCGTCGACCAGAATGAATCGCGCCTAAATGTCGTGCGGACACGGTTTCCCGACATCAAGGTTTCGAGCGACCTCGCCCCTGTTCTCGACGATCCCAACGTAGAGGCGGTCGTCGTCGCAACGCCGACCACAACCCACTACGACATCACGACCGCGGCGCTTCGAGCAGGCAAGCACGTGTTGGTCGAAAAGCCGCTTTCCGACACCGTCGAAAAATCGATTGCGATGCATGAGCTCGCCCAGCAAGTCGGCAAAGTTTTGATGGTTGGACACGTGTTCGTCTACAACGCGGCCGCCCAGCTCGCGAAGCAATACATCACAAACCAAGAGCTCGGGCGCGTCTATTACATCTCGATGGTGCGCACGAATCTCGGACCGATTCGCGTCGATGTAAATGCGGCCTTTGACCTGGCCGCGCATGACATTTCTCTCGCGAGCTACTGGCTTGACGCCGAGCCGCTTAGCGTCACCGCGACCGGCGGAGCTTGGATCAATAAGGGCATAGAAGACGCGATCTTCGCCACCATTCGCTACCCGAAGGACATTCTTGTAAACCTTCATGCGTCATGGCTCAACCCGGTCAAGACGCGCGACATTCGCGTCGTGGGAGACAAGCGCATGCTCACGTTCGACGACGTGAACGCGAGCGAACCGCTGCGCATCTTTGACAAGCACGTTGATGACGAAGTGGCCCAGGTGCCCTTCGTCGATTCGATCGCGTCTTTTAGGATGACGGTTCACGACGGGGACATCAAAGTACCCCGAGTTCCGACGAGTCAGCCGCTCAAGGTCGAGTGCGATCACTTCCTCGATTGCATCGCGAGCGGTGCAGCACCAATGTCCGGAGGGCCGGAAGGGATTTCCGTCGTGAAGACTTTGGTCGCCATGTCGCGGTCCATGGCAGAGAAAGGCCGCGAGATCGAGATTGACGCCCGATGAAGATTCCCTTGGTAGACCTTTCGCTTCAACATGAACAGATCGAAGACGATATCCGGCGGGGTTTCGACGAGGTCTTTGAAGCGACGTCGTTTGTACTCGGCCCCCAAGTCGCCGAATTCGAGCAGGCGTACGCGCAGTTCTCCGGTGTGCGTCACTGTATTGGCGTTGGGAGCGGTACCGACGCGATCGAAATGATCTTGCGAGCCCAGGGCATCGGAGTCGGCGACGAAGTCATTGTGCCGGCAAATACGTTCATTGCTTCTGCGTTGGCGGTTACGCGCGTGGGTGCGGTCCCGGTCTTTGTCGACAGCGATCCGGTCTATCACTTGATCGATATTGACCAGACAAAAAATGCGATCGGTGATCGAACGCGAGGCATTCTTGGTGTCGACCTTTATGGCCAAGTCGCTCCTTACGAACGACTCGAAGACTATGCACGCGGTCGAAACGTTGCGGTGATGGAGGACGGCGCGCAGTCCCAGGGCGCGCGGCGCAATGGATGTTTGTCAGGTGGCTTCGGTGTCGCGGGCGCAACCAGTTTCTTCCCCGGTAAGAACCTCGGCGCGTACGGCGACGGCGGCGCAGTCCTGACCAACGACGATGACTTCGCGGAGTCGGTGCGGCGGCTCCGCAACTGGGGCGGCACGGTAAAGTACCAACACCCCGAAGTTGGCTTCAACTCACGTCTCGACTCTCTACAAGCTGTCGTGTTGAGCGCCAAGCTCAAGCATCTCGCCACTTGGAACGCACAACGCCAAGAGGCGGCGACGCGATACGACGCACTGCTCGCGGGAACGAGTTCGATCACGCTTCCCGCGATCAAAGAAGGAAACGAAAGCGTATGGCACCTCTATGTCGTTCGTGTGCCGGAGCGGGATCGCGTCGTGGCGGAGCTCAATGCCGCAGGGGTCGGCGCGGGCATCCACTATCCAACGCCATGCCACAAGCAGGGAGCGTACGCGTCACTTGGCTATCGCGAGGGCGCGTTCCCTGTCGCTGAAAAGGCCGCAAGCGAGATCTTGTCTCTGCCCATTTTCCCGGGCATCACGGCCGCTCAGCAGGAGCACGTGGTGGAGTTGCTGCTGCGCTTAGTCTGATGCGGAAGGTCCCATCGAAGGTCATGCGATGGGGGGCATCGAAGCGTGCGCTCTTGAAAACGAGATCACCGCGGCGATCTCGGTGGTCGGTCATTTCGTAACGAGTCGGGTCTATGCCTGGCAGCGCCTGGGCGAAGCGTTCGCTGTAGCCGAATAAGTCGTACGGCGGTTCGTGTAGCAGATAGACGGTCGATGCGTTGCCGTCGAAGATGAAGCCGCCTTGTCGACGTGCCAGTTTTCCCATCGACCAGATGGGTTCAGTCGCAATCAGGTTGTGACTTTCGAACAGTGCGATTTCGTGAAACCCCCAGTCGAGGCTAACGACCTGCGTTGCTGCGGCGTCCGGCGATGCGTCGAGTTCGCGAATCAAGTCTTGTCTCGCGTGACTAAACCGTCCGATACCACCGGTGTCTCGAATCAGCCCACGGGTCGTCGAGATGGCTACCGCGTTAGAATAGATACAGGCGCCTGCCGCCAATGCGACGCACATGCGAGCAAGGGCTTGTCTTCTTTGACTCGACCCGCTCAGGTCCCATAGACCCACGCCCGCGATCGCGACGATCATGTGCACAAATGGCAGCAGGTTGAGCATATGGTGTGCGCGAACCGCGCCGGGGATTCCGAGCATCACGACGGTGATAAATAACGTCGCGACCAACAAGAAGCCGATGGCTGATTTGCGCTGCGTGTCTGAACGCCGTGCCAGCAGCCATGTGATGGCGACACCCGCGAGAAATAAAACTAGCAGCGCGGTCGTGGGGCCGGGTTCGGCGAACATGCGGTCGAAGAGACCGCCCGCATGAATCAGGCGATAAAAATGAGAGCCGTCGAGAGTGCTGAGCAACACCTGGATGCGATATTCGAGGTCGCCTCGGTCCGCGATCCCGGCCCCTGCGCCAAGCACTTGCCCCACGACCGCCAGCACCGGAGTCACTGCAACGGCGAAGACCAAGGCTCCGACGATCAACATCCCACGTCGCTCTTGTACCGCGTGCGCGATGAGGTCGCGGCGACAAGCGACCAAGGCGGTCGCGGCTCCGGCCAAAATTACTGCAAAGTCGACGCGGCTATAGACGCCCAAGCCGAGCAGCACTGCGCCGCAAACGACTGCAGCCCAACGGTTGTTCGTCGCTTCGGGGTGGAATGCGCGAGAAATGCAGTACAAGCCCGCGCCCCGACACAAAAGCATGCTCGTAAAAGGACCCCATTCAAATTGCGAGAAAAAGTAGAAAGAAGGATCTGTTGCGATCAACTCACCCGTCGCGACCGCGACACGGGCTCCGAACCATTGCTTCGCGACCAGCATGCAAAAGAGCAAAGCCAAGAGCCCGATCGCCAATGTGGTTGCTCGAAGCACTTTGGTGTTGGCGCCAAACGCAAAGAACGTTGGAATGACGAGCTGACTCTTGAGTGAGCCGAGATAGGCCGCATTGCGCACGGGGAAGGGACGCCCTGCGATGTAGGCGGTAGTGACGCTAGGTGGATGCATTCCCGCGCGTTCTGGTTCGACGAAGTCGCGGCCTTGTTGTGCGAGAAACGCTTCGTCGTAGTAGAGCCCGAGGTCGTCGATTCGCGGCATGGCCAAGGTGAACACTGCGGCTGCGAGCAGCAGCCAAACGCCGGGAACGAGGAACGCAGGCTCGTTCTTCATTCGCGTTCAGGGGCCTTCAGGCAAAACGCCGAGCTGCGCGACGTAGTGGAGCCCGCGATCGAACAACATGCTTGCCGGCCACGGGTAGATTCCGAGGCGCTGCTGCCATTCACGCACGTCGAGCCCAACTTCGCTGAAGGCGGCGTGCCATTCGGCGTGGCTCCAATAGTTGTACGGCAAGTCGACCCCGAAGCGTTTGTTCCCGACGTCGTCCATGAAGCGCAGGGTCTGCTCGGCAAGAAATCCGTCGCGCCGGTGATCTTTGATGACGACGTATTCTCGTGCGACGCGACGCGCTTCGCGCAAAAGCTGTGTCGCGTCTTCGCTGTGGTGAAGTACATCGACGAACACGACGGCGTCGAAAGACTTGTCTGCGAGGGGAATCACGCGTCCATCGAATTCCCGTACCGGGATCTTGGTTTCGGGGCGCACCAGGATGTCGATGCCTTCGATCGTGATGTCGGGGCGTAGCTTCATCAAAAGGGTGTCGAGCGTGCCGTCCCCGCATCCCACGTCGAGCACGTTCGCGTCTTTGGGGAACAAGCTGGCGAGGTGGCCGGAGAGAACGCGAACGCGCCGTTCGAATCCGTACGATTCGTGTATGCGCTCGGCGATCGTCACCTGCGACTCATGCCGAGAATGCTCACGAAGAAGCCTGAAAGCATCGTCTGAAAGCCGAGTGCCGCAAGCGTGACGCCCGGGATCACCCAGCGGAGTGTGAGTTCGTAGTCGAGGGGACCGAAGCTTGCCGCGCGCCATTCGTTGGCGGTATGGCTAATGAGGCCAAGGCCAATGACGAATGACAGGACCCCGAGAACAAGACCCTTTTCGAGGTTGATCACGTCGTAGAAGCGATCCATGCGAGGGTCTGCGGGCATCAAGCCTTCGCTGATCGCAAAGGTCTTGGTGAAGATCGCAAACAGAAGCGACTGGTAGCCAAGCAAGAATGACAAGCTTGCGACGAGCAGCGTGTGGGGTCCGAAGTTGATCCCAAACGTTGGCGTTGACGCAAGAGCGACGCTGTATCCAACTACGCCAGAAAAAATTAAGAGCATGCCGGGAAATAAAAACAGCCAACGCGGGCTGTACATCATGAAGAAGCGCACAGTGCGCCAGCCATCACGGAAGGTTCGCAAGTGGGGGCCATGTGCTTTGCGTCCATCCGGGTGCAGGGTGATGGGAACTTCGGCGATCTTCGCACCGTAGAGTGTCGACTTGATGATCATTTCGGTCGCGAATTCCATCCCTGTGCATCGCTGGTCGAGACGCAGGTACAGGTCTTTGCGAAAGCCTCGCATCCCACAATAGATGTCGGTAACGGGTGCATGGAACATGCCTCGCACCATGGCGGAGAGCATGGGATTGCCGAGCCAGCGATGAAGGAAGGGCATGGCATCGGGGAGGACGGTGCCGCCACCCCTGGGCAAGCGGCAACCTTGCACGAGGTCGAACCCCTCGCGCAGTTTCTCGAGGAACTTGGGGATCTCGAGGAAGTCGTAGCTGTCGTCGGCGTCGCCCATGAGGACGAAACGTCCGCGTGCGGCCATGATGCCGCCCATGAGCGCGGCGCCATAGCCACGTTCGGGGACATCTTCGACTCTTGCGCCGAGACGATTCGCGATTTCTTGTGAACCATCGGTGCTGCCGTTGTCGGCGATCACGACTTCGCCCACGATCTTGTGTTCGTCGAAAATGCGCAACACCTTGGTGATGCAGATTTCAAGCGTGTCGGCCTCGTTGAGGCAGGGCATCACTACCGAAAGTTCGATGTCCGAATCGTGTTGTTCCAAAACGATCTGCTTCGTCTCGCTTGCGTTGTGAATGTTGCGATAGTGAATGTTGCGATAGAGGATCGTGCCAACGAGGATCTCGGCAATCGATCCGTCCGGTGCCCATGAGGGCGCTTATGAAGGCCGAAGGTAACTCAGTTGCCCTGTTTTCCGTGCCCCTTCACGTGGCGCTTTCTGTATGATCGAGCGCGTCATCGGGCTCGGAGTTGGATAATTCCCTCGTTTCATCGATATTCACTTATGGGATGATGCTTGAGAGTGGCGGGTAGGTGGCTGGTGAATCGCTGTTGAGGCGGTGAGCGGGATCTGTGAGGTGGCTTGTACGCGGCTTCTTGCGTCGCGTGCGTGAAGGTGGAGAGCTGAAATTTGAGTTCCGCTCGTTCGACAAAGATCTCCACGAAACGGCAGAAATCCGGCAACTCGCGGGTCCCCCATAAGAACAACTCGCGCTCACCCGCGTCGACGAGTCAAGCACCTACCGGAACGGGTGATGGTGTTCTGTACTACGTGCTGCTCTTCTTGGCCTTCTTCGTCGCGTGTCTTGTCGCCTACGGACCTGCGCTCACCGGTGCGTTTATTTCCGATGATGAGCACTACGTGCTCAACAACGTGTTCATTCACGACCTCACCTACGACAACATCATTGCGATCTTTGATCCGACAGGAACGCCCGCAAAGCTGGTCGAAAACTACGCCCCAGTTCACTTGCTCTTGAACGGGATCGAGTGGCATTTTTTTGGGCGCGAGACGACGGGCTACCACGTCGTCAATGTTGCGCTCCACGCGTTGGCCTCTGTTTTACTGGTGGTGGTTTTTCGAGCGACAGCGATTGCGCGCATTCCGGCGGCCCTGGGTGGGGCGTTCTTCTTGCTTCACCCTGCGAATGTTGAAGCCGTCGCTTGGATTTCCCAGCTAAAGACTCCAGCCGCCATGGTCTTGTCGTTACTCGCACTCGCGAGTCAGCGCAATCGCCCCGTCGTCGCGGCGCTGTTGTTCGCGCTCGCACTCTTTGCGAAGCCCACCGCTGCTGTCGCGTTGTTCGTTCTTGCGATCGCGGCGTGGCAAGCGCGATCGAACACCTTGCATGGGCGCCCGGCCGGTGTGTTGGGGGCGCATTGGTCGTGGGTTGCATTGTGGGCGGCGGTATTGGTCGTCTTTGCAGTTGCGGAGTTTTGGGCGTTCAACCAAACAGCCGGGCAGGCGCCCGTCCTCTACGAAGACACGATCGTTCGCTGGCGCACGGTGTGCGCGGTCGCGCTCCGCTATCTCGTGATGGCGGTGTCGTCATTTGGCCTTTCCGTCTTCCACGAGCCCCCAGCTGCAGATTCGTGGTTCGATCCGTGGTGGGTCGGGTCATGGTTCGCGTTGGGGCTGCTGGCTTGGCGAACATTCTTGGCCCTGGCGAGCGGGCGCAGCGAAGGGCTCTACTGGGTATGGGCGATCGTTTCATTCGCGCCGATCTGCGGGATCATCCCCCTGCCCTTTCCGATGGCCGACCGCTACCTGTACTTCATCCTGCCCGGCCTGATCGGCGGGGTCTTATTGTTCGGGCGCGATCACTTGGCGGACTTGTTCGCGAAGCTTGACGCGAGCGACTCGAAAGCCCTGACAAGTCGTGTCTTGATCGCGGCGGTGGTTGTTTGGATTGTTGTCTTCGCAGTCAGAGTCAACACCCGGGCGCAGGTCTGGCGAACCGGTTATTCGATGATGGCCGATGCGGAAGCGCACTATCCGCAAGGTATGGCTGCGCAGACCCGTATCGCACGTAGGCTTGCTCTCTCCGGAGATGCCGAGGGAACTGTGCGGGCTTTGCGAGCCGCTCGCGCGAGAGGCTACAACCGTCTCGATCACCTGATTTCTGAGCGTGGATATAATGCGATCCGGCATCATCCACTCTTCACAGAGCTCGTCAATGAACTCGCGCAAGAATGGATCGATCGCTTCGAGCGGGTAGAGGAACCCGATCAGCACGAATATCGCGTCATGGCGCAGGCGTACATTGTGCTGGATGACCTTGATGCGGCCATTCGTAAGATCGAATCTGCGTTAAAGATCAAGGGACCCATCACTGAATCCCTCGAAGACGACTTGGACGGCCTCAAGCGCAAGAAGCGGATCCGCGAAAGCACGCGAAAGAACTAACGCGTTCCGAAATTAGGACGGCTTCGCCTCTTTGTCGTTCTTCGTGACCAGCGACTGCCGGAGTTTTACCGCATTCGAATACGTGGGATCGACGGCAAGCGCCTGGTCGATCGTGCGGAGTGCTTCGGCGTCGCGATCTAATTCCGCTAGGACCATCGATTGGTGGTAAAGGAACAGGGCGACTTGGTTGTCGGCGGCGCGGTTCGCAAGACGGAAGTTCTGTAGAGCAGCCATCGGTTGCTCGGCGCTCAAGTACGCGAAACCCAAGGCGTCGAGCGCGCGTGGGTCCGGATGCTCGGAGTCAACGACGTCCTCAGCGATCGCGATCGCGCGATTCACGTCCTGTTCGGTAATCGCAAGCAGATAGACGAGGTCGATTCGCGTGTCGGCAGTGAACTCGAAGTCTGAAATCGCCTGCTCGAGGATCTCGATGGCACTTTCGTTTCTGTTGTTGGTGTGCAGGATGCGCGATCGGAGCAGCTGAAGATGCGCAATCTTCCGAGAATTAGGCAGCCATTGATTCGTCGTTTCCGAGCGTATCCCTTCGATCCATTCGGAAATTTTCAAGTCCTGTCTGCCCGCGATGCCCTTTCTCGAATACATCAAGACGGCGAAGTCCAACAGGCCTGGCACCGACGGGTCCGCGCGTAGCGCGTGGGAGAGGTCGGGAAACGCGCCCGAAAAGTCGCCCTCCTCTGCGCGGAGTTTCGCGCGGGCGAAGCGAATGTGGGCAGGAAACTTGATGATGTCGAATTGGTTTAGGACGTCGAGCGCAAGGTCCGGTCGTCCCATCCGCATGTTTACGTCGGCGTGGGCGAGCAAAAGCTCTTGGTTGTCTGGGTGTTTTTCGAGTGCGGCGATCACGAGCCTTCGCGCAACGTGGCCCTGCTTTCGATCCCCCGCCTCGTGGGCCACGAACGTGAGCGTCGCGACGATCTGCGCTTCCGGGTCATTCACAGCCGTGAGTAAGATCTGCCGACCCTTGTCCGCTTCGTCTGTCGCATACAGGGACGTTGCTTTGGAGATCAACTGCTCTTGGGTCAACTCTTCGTGGCTCTCGATGACTTTGATCGCTTCGAGGTGATCAGCGAACTTGCGCGCATCGAACAGGGTCTCGGCCAACAATCGATGAAGCCTGATTTCGTAAAAGCCTTTCAGGTCGACCGCGCGACGCGCATAGTCGGCGGCGCGTAAGGACTCACGATGGAATGAAGTGAGTCTCGCGAGTACTTCGTACGCTTCCGAGATTTCGTATCCAGCAACCACGTCCTTGAGCGCTTTGATCGCGGCCTTGCTGTTGCCGTCGGTCGATAGCTTCTTCGCTTGTTCGAGTTGGAACCATGGATCGTCGGGAAATTCGGCTTCCATGCGGGCGAGCGTCCGGTTCGCATGAGGCGTCATCCGGTATGCGATCTGGTAGCTGGCTAGGTACGAGAGCATACGAGCAGGTTCGGAGCTCTCTTCGACGATTTGTTCATAGTATTTGACGGCGTTCAGGTACCCCTTTGTCAAGCCAATGTGACGGGCGTAGAGCGAGTGGGCGTCCGCGTCGCCGGGGTAGAGTGAAAGAAGATCTTGATAGACCTTCTCCGCAGAACCGCCGGAAGCGCCGCGCAGTTCTGCGAGGTTCTTCCACGCATGGAGGTCGTGCGGCGTGACTTCGAGTAGTACCTCCGTTGCATCCGCGTAGGCTTTCCGGTCGCGCGTCGCTCGGGCGACGGACGACAAGTGTCGCGCCGCCTGAAGCTTTGGGTAATCGCCCTCCGCTTGCCGGGCGATTTTGAGAGCGCGCCGTGCAGCAGCTATGGCCGCGGTGCGATTGCGTTGTTCCGTCGCAAGAACACGTGCTTGCTCGAGTCGTGCCTTCCATTCGGGTTGGCCGCCATGGACAACGAAGTCGTCGAACGCACGAACCGCGCTTTCACTCAAATCACCTTCGAACGTGAAGCTCGTCTTGGTGGTCTGCTCGATCAGCGACTCATAGATGATGCCAAGCTGCCAATACGAACCCGGAATCGTATCGTCCAGAGAGATCGAGCGTTTGACGGAGTTTAGTGCCTGCTGGTGTTGACCAATCGATAGCTCGATTTGAGAGAGGCCGAGGTGGGCGAGCGCGTCTTCGGGGTCGCGCACGACCGCGCCCATCAGTAATCTGCGTGCGCGCCAAGGTTCGTAGTCGCGGAGAAGGGTTGCGAGCCTGAGTATCAGTTCACCGTTGGTTTCGTCTGCCGAGAGCGTCTCTTGCAAATAGAAAATGGCGTCTTTTCGCCTGCCCTCGTTTTCTGCGAGGTTCGCCAATTCGAGGTTGGCGATCCCGTTCTTCGGGTCGAAAGAGAGCGTGCTGCGAAATTCGATGGATGCAGCTGCGATTTTTCCTTCCGCAAGAAACGTGAGGCCGCGCTCGGCGTGGTATGCCGCACGATCCTCTGGTGATCGGCATCCGGTCGCAAGAGTAAGAAAACACGCGATCGAAATGAGAACGAGCGGAGTGCGAGCTTGGCTTGCCGCTTGACCCCTCAGACTATGAACCCTGGAGTCGAGCCAGTTCAGCTTTCGCTTCGCTTAGCTCGGGAAAAGCGCTGCCGTTGATCGCTTGTTCGAGTTCGGCACGGGCTTGTTCTGATGACCCCGCCTTCGCGAGAGCGAGGCCGAGGCGGTAGCGGATCGACGCGGAGTCGGCCTGCAATTCAAGCGCGCTCTTGAAGCTCGCGACGGCTTCGTCGATCGAGCCGAGCTTGTATTGAACCCATCCCAATGTGTCGAGCGTGTTGGCGTCGCGCTGTCGCTCGGTGACCCGCGTTGCGAGCTCAAGTGCCAGTTCGAGATCTTGCTCTCCTTCGGCCAAGTACCAGGCAAAGTCGTTGCTTGCCGCGATGTGTCCCGGCTCTTGCTCGGTGATTCGCTTCAGTCGCGCCATGGCATCACCGCGATTGCCCTGGAAATTGACGAGCTTCGCAGCTTGATACGCGTAGTTTGGGTTTTCGAAATCTGCCGCGGCAGCTTTGTCGAACAGCGCGAGTGCGCCGCCGAGATCGCCAGCGTTCTGGAGCAAGTTCGCCTTGACTTGCAGCGCCCCCGCAAACTCCGGCTCCAACCCAATGGCCTCGTCGATCAATGCCATGGCTTCATCGGCACGCCCTGCGCTTGCGAGCACGCGTCCTTTGACTTCCATCGCTTCGGCGGTGTCCTGGTTTTTGTCGAGTAGAGTCGACGCAACTTTGATGGCATCATCCGTCTTGCCAGCATCGATCAGCAGAGCGGCGTAACTTTGAACCGCAACGGCATTGCGCATATCGCCAAGGTCTAGCTCGCTGGCTTCAAACACCTTCAGTGCCGCGTCGATGCCGTCCTGCTTTTGTACGATTGACGCGTGCTCGGAAACTGCGGCACCTGCAAAAACTGTTTTCGCGAGTTGGTCCAATCCCTTATAGGCGGCCTCGAGGTTTCCCATTTCAACAGCCGATCGCGCATCGATGAGGTGCGCTTCGGGAGTCGTTAGCTCGCGGTTTCTGAGATGTCGGGCTGCAAACTGGCGCGCCGTTTTGAACTGACCAAACGTGTAGTAGAGCCGTGCGAGCTGCAAGGATGCGTCGGTCTCGGTCTCGGAAATGCGAATCGATTCGCGGAACTCGGTGATCGCACGATCATGCTTTCCGAGACGCTGAGCCGCGACGCCGGCCAAGAAGCGGGCGCGAGCATTGTTGGGCCACAGCCGAAGGCCCTTCTCGAATTCTGCGAGGGCTACGCCCGGGTTGCCTTTCGCGAGCTCGATGGCCCCATTTAAGAGGTGGCGATAGCTCGGTTCCTTGAGCGAATCGGCAACCTGCTTGGCGCTTTTCAGGTCGCCTTCTTCAAGAAACAGGTCGCCAACGGTATAGCGAAGAATGTCGGGTTCACTCTTGGTACGCTCGAGCGCGATCTCAAGTGCCTCACGCGCTTTGGTTGTCTTGCCATTCAAAATGTACATCTGCGAAAGGCGTTGGTACGCACGCGCGGTGTCAAACAATTCAGCAGCGGCGAACAAAACTTCTTCGGCCTCGTCATTTTCTCCCGAATCGGAAAGGTGCCTCGCGAGGGCCGAGCGCAGTTCGTAGTCTTCGGGGTTTCCGTTGACGGCGGAGCGCCAGATTTCGATCGCGAGATCGGCCTTCCCCGTGATGGTATAGAAACTAGATGCCCAGCTTCGAACCATGGGGTGGTCCGGGTACTTTTCGAGGCAGACTGCGTGCGTTTCGTGCGACTTGTCGTTGTCTCCCTGGTCTGCGTAGAAGCGCGCAAGAATTCCGCATGCGCGCGCGGCTTGGTCGACGCTCGTCCCAGCTTCGGTGATTTTGACGAGTTCGATTTGGCTCGCTTCGGCGTCGTCAAAGCGTTTCAAGTCCAGGTACGAGGACATCTTGATTGCGTAGGCGTGTGCGTCGCCGGGCTTAATCGAGAGAACATGATCCGCGTCCAAAATGGCGGCTTCGGGTTGTGCCGCACCGATCAATGCACTTGCACGCGCGTAGCGTGCTGAGAGGTTGTCGGGCTCGCGCGCGACGACACGATTGGCTGCGCGAATGGCTTCTTCGTGCGACTCTTGGGAGAGCAACGTCGCAGTGAGGAGTAGTCCTGCCTGCGTTCCGAATTCTTCGCTGTCTTGTGCTTTTTGAAGTGGCCAAAGCCCAAGGCTCGAACGCCCCGTCTGAACAAGCGCGACACCAAGCCGATAATTGGCTTCGTCATTGTCGACGTCGGCGGTCAATAAAATTCGCAGCGGCTTGATCGATTCTTCGAAGCGACCTCCCGCTTGAATCGCGCGAATTTCAGCAAGCCGACTTTCGGGGTCGTTGTAGCAGCCGCTCAGCACGAGACCCACCAGCATTGTGGTGGTTAATGCGCGGGCGCGGGTGCCGACGCGATTGCGAGTGCAATTGCGCGAAACGCGAGTTTGGACTGTTTTTAGTGGATTGAGTTCGTGCATGGTGGGCCGAGGCCTCCCTGATTCAAAACGGCGACTGAGAGTACGCCAATTTCGAGAGATTCCAATCGTTTACGCTGGGTGGGTGGTCACTCAACGGATGTCATCTTGTGACGCTTGAGGAGTTGAGTAGCCCTTTACGCGAAAAGGTGAGGTCGAATCATGACCAAATTTCATTGACGGGCTTGTGCCCGTGACGAGCTGCCGCCGTCAGTTGCGGATCCCAGCCCTTTGGTTGGACACCGTGGAGGGTACATATCGGGTAACCTAATATGAAGAAGCAGGGAAATCGACGCCAGAAACTGCGGGGTGGTAAAAGTTTTCCCAAGAATTCGCAAACCTTCTTC